>ENA-OQHP01000076-OQHP01000076.1-human-gut-metagenome-genome-assembly--contig:-NODE-76-length-30752-cov-3.529731_pt1 | contig 30752 bp, 39 predicted proteins | sample MGYA00242563_ERZ504717 | MGnify/ENA primary metagenome ERZ504717 (study PRJEB26092, sample SAMD00036212) | human gut metagenome | host: Homo sapiens | study: EMG produced TPA metagenomics assembly of... | reverse complement strand
CTTGAAATTCAGTTATCCCCATTTTTCCCTCAATACCAGAATAAAAATGTGGAAAAGTATTGTTATATGAAGTTCCAGTGAAATACAGAAGATAAAAAGAAAAGGCAAAGGAACACAGTATCTATATATCTCCTAATGTTTATATGAGTATTGAAAATAAAAAATATGATACTTCTCTTTGGATAAATAGACAGGGAAATATAGTAGATAAAGCTAAAATGGTACATATAGCACAGGCTGAAAATTTCTATGAACAGGACTATTATACACCATCTGATGACGGCTTTAAGGTTTTTGATACAGAGTATGGAAAAGTAGGTGTTGTTATTTGCTATGATAGACATTTGCCGGAAAGTATACGAACTTGTGTATTAAAGGGTGCAGATTTAATTATAATTCCTACAGCAAACACAAAGGCAGAGCCTATGGAAATGTTTGAATGGGAAGTTCGTGTTCAGGCTATGGAAAATCAAGTTTTTGTTGCTATGTGTAATAGAGTTGGCAAAGAGGATAATATGGACTTTTCAGGACAATCTTTAGTAGTAGACCCTAATGGAGAGGTTATATGTAAGGCTGATGATAGTGAACAGCTTTTGGCTTGTGATATAGACCTAAAACAGGCTAAAGAATTACGCAAAAAAGTGCCATATATAGGCACAAGAAGACCGGAATGGTATCTTTAAAAGGAAGTGATACTATGAATAAAACAATTTTTACAGGGATTTTGATTTGTATTGTATCTTTTATATTAAGTGGCTGTAATGGTAATACATATGGTATTACAAGTGGAACATATGAAATGGTAGATTCAGAGGAAAATGTTTTTACGCCATATTTAACACTAGATTTGGAAGATAAAACTTTTACATTTACATTTGATGTTTTATCCTCTTATGGAAATATAGGAAGTATAAAGTTTAATAAGGGAAATCTTATTTGTAAAACCGATGATAATAAGAACACATTTATTTTCAAAGTTGAGAATAATAATACACTTAAATTTGATGCCACTCAATCCAGTAGTACAACTACTGTAGATGACCATATTGCAGTACCTGATGAAACAGAGTTCAAACTTGCAAATGATACAAGTGAAAGTTGACAACTTAGGATTTAGGAGTAAAATAGTTACAATAACTAAATTTAAGGAGGTAAGGCTATGACTTTGGCAATAATAATAGGCTTTGTAGTTGGTACAGTAGCTGGTATCTTTTTAGGAATGTTTTATTTTAAAAATAGGAAAAAGTAGGCAGGCTGTCGATAAAGTCGACAGCCTTGCAAGAAATGCTTGCATTTCTTGCAGTTAGTCTAAGGGAGGGACCAGCCGTGTATTTCGTGTCCTTGCTACGCAAGAACACAAAACAGTCCCTGTCCTCACTTGGGCAAAGCTCGAGTTGCGGAATTAATTTAAGAAAACCAAGGTTTTCTTAACAACTTTCCTTTGATAATCTGAAAAAATATGCAAATACATTTGTCAAAAACTGCAAATTATTTTCTAAAATCAGATTTTTAGACATTTTGAGGGTAGTCAGTTGGCTACCCTTATTTTTCCTCAAAAATTATTTTCATAACATTATCAGCATACATATTTTTCAAGTTATATTTGTCGTACAAAACATTGTCATACCACCTAAACTGGCTATATTTTCCTAAATAGTCAAAAGGTTTAACAGGATATTTTTTATTCCATACAGGGTAATATTTATCCATATATTTATTTGCCAAATCTATTGCGTGAGAATTTTCAATGCCCTTTGGTGTAGGTGTGCCACTTATATGAACACCAGACGGAGAGGAATGAAGTATAACAACACTTCCGTCATTACATGGACCTAATGAAAGCCAAACATGGGAAACACTCTCTCCACTCATAATATCTCCGGCTTTATATTCTGTAATATATTTTGCTTTTTTTACCTTTCCTTTGTTCTCTGTTGCTAGGTTATTGGCTATCTTTCTTGAAAATCAACATAACCCTTATCCTGAAAAATGTTATACAGTAGCCAGCCTATATATCCGGAGCAATCTAAACCTAAGTGTATATATTCCTTATTTTGTTTATAGTCATAATCTTTAAAGTTATAGGAACTATCTTGCTTTTGGGCAAATTCTGCCCATTTGGGGTCAATGCCTAAAGTCATAGCCTCAATACCTGCACCAGTATCCTTTTCATTCCACCCACCGCCGTAAATATACATTGTTTTGCCAATGGGCAATAAGGCTGTTTTTAATAGGTTTTCTAAAGTTTTTTCCAACATATCATCTCCCTGTAAATAAATGTATGTGTTGGGGTGTAGGGATTATGTATATTTGACTTATGCTATAAAAGTGATATAATTCTTGTGTATGCTAAGTATAAATTTGGAATAGAAACGAGGTAAAAATATGGAAAGCGTTAATATTACATATTTATGGCGAGGTAAAAAGACAGTTCTAGGCTTGCCTATCGGTGCTACAAAATATGCTGTTAGCGAGGAAAAAATATTTATAGAAAAAGGTGCTATGAATACAGAGGAAAAAGAAATAGCATTAGAGGAAATAAATGATATTTCTGTTACTACTTCTTCAATGGAAAAATTCTTTAAGGTTGGTACTGTAGTTATAAAATATGGCGAAAACAAAGAATGTAAGCTAGAAGTATAAAGCAACCTATGATGGTAAGTGAGCTTATACATCAGTATGTTGAAAAGGCTAGAGGTATTAAAAGCTATTCTATATAATACAATATAAACATAGAATAAAAGGTATAAATCAAATAGTTGTTATTATCTGTAAAATTTACATAAAGAACAATAATACTTGATTTTTTCGTTATTATGCTTTAGAATTGTATAATAGGAAGATACGGCAATATGCCGTTTGGGGTAAGGAGATGAGCCAGATGACTTCATCAGTAGGAAATAGAAAAGAGAAAACAATGAGAGCAGGAATACAGAGAGAAAGAGCAGCCTTAAAATGCTATGGCATTAATAAAAGATTTGGTACAGAACATGTGCTTAAAAATTTTAATCTGACAGTAAATAAGGGTCAGCTTGTGACTATTTTTGCTCCAGAATTTTCAGGAAAATCTACACTTGCTAAAATTATGTGTGGACTTCTTTCTCCCTCAAGTGGCTATGTCATTATAAGTGGTTATAAGGCAGGAAACAGAACTAATAAGTATGTTAGCTATTTGCCGGAAATACCATTTGTTAAATACGATAATACCGTTTACGACCTTATGGGTATTTACACTAGATTTTTTCAGGATTTCAAAAGTCGAAAAGCTTATACATTGTTAAAAAGTTTTAAAATAAATCCAAGAACAAAGTTTGATAATATGTCTACAACAGCCATACAGTTAGTGGAAACTATTATGGTGGCATCAAGAAAGACAAGTCTTTACATATTTGATGAACCTATTGTAAATGTAAACGATAAGTATAGACAGGCAGTTGTAGAAATGATTGCAAAGTGCAAAAAAGAGGGTGCAGTGGTTGTACTTCTCAAGAGCCTGGTGGCTTTGACAATGTTGCCGATAAGGTGTTGTTTTTAAGACGAGGAGATACTATACTCTCTATGGCTAGAGAAGAAGTTGAAAGTAAGTATTTCCAGCCTGTTAGTTCGGTGTACAAGGAGGTTTACAAATAAATGCTTAACCTTTTATATTACGATTTTTTAGCTGTGTTTAAAAAGCTGTGGTACTATGTGCTTATTATTACAGGGCTTGCTTTTGTAGTGCGTATTTTGTGGAGTGAGGCCTTTTTAGTGCTTTTGATAATTCCAATTTTTTATAGGTCTTGTTATTAGATATGTGGCTTTAGGCTTTTTGTGTGCCTTTGGTGTACTGATTATAGTTATTGCCATTATGGTTCAGGCACAATGGTTTGACGAAAATATATTGTCGGCACAAGGTCAGCTTACAAATATGTACCCTGTTTCAAGTGTTCAGCTTGTTATGAGCAAAGTTATAAATTCCTTTATTTGGGCATTCATACTTTCACTTGTGGCAATAGGCGTGTTTTCAGTATTTTGTGTTGGTACAGATGTATTTAAGGGTATGGTTGAGGCTATTGCTGATTTAAGTACCAATAACAATATCAAAATAAGTTTTGGTAGTATAATGTCTACCAGTTGCTTTTTTGTTGCAACAACTACAGTAAACCTTATATCTCTTTGTTATTTATCTCAAACAATAGGTCAGGTATTTGCAAATTTCAAAAACTTAATGGTATTGATTAGCTTTGTTGCTATTTTTGTAGTTGTTCTTTTACTTTTGTATCTTTTATTTAGTGCTTTTGGTGTAGTACATCTTTTTAATGAGGCTATAGCAAATAAGCAGTCTGAAACAGTAGTAAGACTTGTTATGTCTATGGGTACAAGATTTTCATTTATAAACATTTTATTGAGCTTTTTCTATGGCTTTATGACAGGTTGTATTTTAAGAGCAAGATTAAATATAATGTAAACTAAAATAACCGAAACTTTGTGTTTCGGTTATTTTTGTCTTTAAGCTCTTTATTTTTGTCTTTAGGATTAATTATTGTAAAAATTGCAAAGAAAAAGGGGTTGCTAATGCAACCCCTCTTTGGATTTACGATAAATACTAAAATACTAATTATTCAGCAGCAGTTGTTGCTTCAGCATCAGCTGTAGTTGCGTCTTCAGCATCAGCAGTTTCTTCTTCAGTAGCAGATTCGTCTTCACCTACAGTTTCTTCTTCAGTAGCATCTTCTACTACAGTTTCTTCTTCAGCAGCTACAGTAGTTTCTTCGCTACCAGTAGAAGAAGCGCTACCACAAGCAGTGAAAGCCATAGCCATAGATAATACAACTGCACCTAATAATAATTTCTTTTTCATAATAAATCCTCTTTTCTTTTTTTATGTAGTGTAGACTGAGTTAGTCTACTTCGATTATATAGATATATTGTGTATATAACATTAAGAAAATGTAAACAAACTGTAAACATCAGAAAAATAAATCTGTAGAAAATCTGTGAACATAGCTTTTTTGTTGGTTTTAGTAAAAAACTCGCATATTTTGAAAAATATTGTCAGTTAATATTTATAGATATTGGTGTCTTAAAATAAAATATATTTTTTGTTTTATTATTCTAAATTGCATTGTTGGGCACACAAGTATTTAACATATTTTAAAGAAAAATTGAAATATTTGGAAAATTACAAAAAATTTTTCAGTATTTTGAGAAAATATATTGAAAAAGTAAAAAATATGTTAAATCTATATTAGTTTTTGTTTATTTTTTGCAATGGTAGTTGTGTTTTTGAAAAAAATATAGTATAATAGAGTAAATTTAAAAGCGAAACAGAGGTGCTGTAATGGAAAATTTAAAGGTAGTTGTACTCGCTGCAGGTCAGGGTACAAGAATGAAATCAGAAGTGCCTAAGGTACTCCATAGAGTTTTTGATAAGACAATGGTTGATTATGTTATAGAGGCTTCTTATGAAGCTGGTGCATCTGAAGTATGCGTTGTTGTAGGTCATCAGTCTGCAATGGTTAAGGCTGTTATTAAGGATAAGTACGACAATGTTTCATTTGCAGTTCAGAAAGAACAGCTTGGTACAGGTCATGCTGTAATGCAGGCAAAGGATTTTATACAGAGTGGTAATATCCTTGTTCTTTGTGGAGATACTCCTCTTATTAAGGGCGAAACTATTAAGGCTATTTGCGATGTTCACGAAAGTCAGGGCAATGATGCAACAGTAGTTTCTATGATTGCTGATAACCCAACTGGTTACGGTCGTATTATTAGAAATGGCGATGCTTTTGCTAAGATTGTTGAACAGAAAGATGCAAATGATGAAGAAAAGGCTGTTAAGGAAGTAAACACAGGTGTTTATATCTTTAAGGCAGAGGCTTTAAACAAGGCTTTTGAAAGTCTTACTAATAATAATGCTCAGGGCGAATATTACCTTACAGATACTCTTGAAATTATCAAGAACAATAGCGGTAAGGTTGGTGTTATGACTGCTGAGGATTCAGACGAATTTTTAGGTGTTAATTCTAAACTTCAGCTTGCTCAGGCTATGAAGATTATGAAAAAGAGAATTAATGAATATCATATGATTAATGGTGTTACTATTACTGACCCAGAAAATACATACATTGGCAAAGATGTTGAGATTGCTCCAGATACAATTATTTACCCAGGTTGTATGCTTGAAGGTAAGACAAAGATTGGTAAGAGCTGTATTATTGGACCAAACACAAGAATGACATCTTGCGATATTCACGATTGTGTTACTATTCAGTCTAGTACACTTATTGAAGCTCAGGTAAAGAGCTTTACAACTGTTGGACCTTATGCTTATTTAAGACCAAATTCAAAGATTGGCGAGCATGTTAGAATTGGCGACTTCGTAGAAGTTAAGAATTCTACTATTGATGACGGTACAAAGGTTAGCCACCTTACTTATGTAGGTGATTCTGATGTAGGTAAGTGTGTAAACTTGGCTGTGGTACAGTTACTGTAAACTATGACGGTAAGGTTAAGAACCGTTGTAAGATTGGCGACGGTGCTTTCATTGGCTGTAATACTAACCTTGTAGCACCTGTTGAAATCGCCCCTAGAGCTTATACTGCTGCTGGTTCTACAATCACTAAGAATGTTCCAGAAGACAGCCTTGCAATAGCAAGAGCTAGACAGGACAACAAAGAGGGTTGGAGAAAGAAAGTAGATAAATAATAATTGATTATACTAACAGCCTGTCAAACAGAAATGGCAGGCTGTTTTCTTGTTCAAATATATTTACATTATTTACTGTTTTGCTTAATTATTGGATAAATCCTTGTGGTATAATCATTTACATACTTATCCATATGTGATAAAATTACAGCGATATTAAGCATAGGGGAGAAAAAATATGAAGGAAACAAAAAACAAAGTAAAATCGTTTTTTAAAGGCGATGATACGAAACAACAAAGCAAAACCACCAAAAATTTGCTAATTTTGTTGGTTTTAGTAGTTTTAGAACTTACAGTTTTTAACTTTAGATTCTATCAAAATATGTTTAATCAGCCTTTTTCTATTAATGAAACTCAATTTAACACCTTTGGGCTTGTAAGTCAAGGTAATGGCGTAAATAGAGTTACTGATAGCGAAGCATTTGTAGAGGCTTATAATCTAAACAAACATATTAAAAATGTTTATATTAATCTGGATATTCCAGATGTATTAAAAGAAGATAGAAATAATCACGCAATAAGCGTTGGTATATCGGCTACAGACCAAGGTAACAGCGATTATTTTGATACACCTAACAGAGTAATTGCTACAGACTTAAACAGGAGTAAGTATATTCCATTAAGTTTAAACGGCGATAGTGCTAAAATAAAGTTAAAGATATTTGACTTTAAGGATAAAGACATAATAGTAAATGATATTGTATTTAATGCTAAAATACCATTTTCATTTAATGTTTTCAGAATTATTTTCCTTTTTGCTGTTATTTCACTTGTAAGATTGCTTAGAGTGAAAAATGGCTCTTACACTAAAATGTTTAAAGGCGACAGCAGAAATCAAAAAATAATAATGACAATAGCTATAGTGATAAATGTGTTTGTTTTTATATGTTTGGGTGTTATAAACCTGAATACAAGGCTACTACATCTCATCATTATCAATACTATAGATTAGCAGAGGCAATATTAGACGGTCATTTTTATTTGAATGATACTCCTCCGGCTTCTCTTATTATGTTGGATAATCCTTATGACCCAGATATGAGAAGAACGGCTGTCAATAATAATGGAGAAAGTTTCAAATGGGATACTGCCTACAGGAACGGAAGATACTATGTTTACTTTGGTATTGTTCCTTGTCTTATGTATTACTTGCCTTTAAAGGCTATGGGCATTGAATTGTCAAACAAGTATTTCATAATGGCGGTAGTAAGTATAATAATTATATTTGGTTACTTGTTGCTATACGAAATAAATAGACGATGGTTCAAGAATATTAGTTTTCTTGCACACTTAATGCTTTCTATAATTTTTGTAAATTCTACAGGTATTATATTGGCTACAAGAGCTATGGACTTGTATCATGTTCCGATTATGGCAGCTATGATGTTCCTTATAATGACAATGTATTTTTGGATAAAGGCATTGCCTGAAAAAGAAAAGGGAACATTAAAGGGCAAATATCTTACAATAGGTTCTATTACGATGGCTTTAGTGGCTGGCTGTAGACCACAGTTATTGCTTATGGCATTTATTTCAGTTCCTCTTTTCTGGGACCATGTATTTAAGCAAAGAACATTGTTCTCTAAAACAAGTGTAAGAAAAACAGTAGGATTTATGTTACCTTTTGTAATCTTTGGTGCATTTATGATGTTCTATAATTATGCTCGTTTTGGTTCTGTATTTGATTTTGGACAGAATTATAACCTTACTGTAATGGATATGACAGCAGAGCATTTTAATATAGAAAAGATACCTTTAGGATTGTTTACTTATTTCTTACAGTTGCCAGGAACTTCTGTTATTTTCCCTTATATTCACTATGCGGGAACATACACACAGTTTATGGGCAACTATGTCAGAGAAGAAGTTACAGGCGGTATGTTTATACACCATATAATATTATTCTTCTTAATAATGACAACAAAGGTAAAGGATTTGTTAAAAGAAAAGAAACTTCTTTGGATAGTATGTATGCTTTTAGGTATTAGCCTTATAGTATGTATGCTCGACTTTAACACAGGTGGTATTGTTGAAAGATACAGAACAGACTTTACTTGGCAGATTTTCTTAGCAGCAATTATTGTTATATATGCTGTTCTTGAAAAGTATAATAATACTCCATTTTATGTCTTAATTCTTACAGTCCTTTCTGTATGCTTTATGTGGAGTTTCGTAAATGACTTTGCTGAATTGTTTAATGCAACATATAAAACTTATTCACTTACTTGTCCAGCGTTCTTCTATAATATGCAGTATATTATAGAGTTTTGGTTATAGTATGGCTTAGGAGGAGAAAACAATGGATAAAATAGCAGTGCTTATACCTTGCTATAATGAAAGTAAAACAATAAAGAAAGTAGTTGAAGACTACAAAAGAATTTTACCAGAAGCAACAATTTATGTTTATGACAACAATTCTTCTGACGGTACAGATGAAATTGCTCGCAAAGCCGGTGCTGTAGTACGATATGAGTACCAGCAGGGCAAGGGCAATGTTATCAGAAGAATGTTTAGAGAAATTGATGCTGAATGTTATATTATGACTGACGGTGATGATACATATCCTGTAGAACCAACACCGGATATGGCAAAAATGGTTCTTGAACAGGGTGTGGATATGGTAGTCGGCGATAGACTTTCTTCTACATATTTCACAGAAAATAAAAGACCTTTCCACAATTTTGGTAATTCTCTTGTGCGTAAGAGTATTAACTCACTTTTCAAAAGCGATGTAAAGGATATTATGACAGGTCTTAGAGCTTTTTCTTATGGCTTTGTAAAGACTTTCCCTGTTATTTCAAAGGGCTTTGAAATTGAAACAGAAATGACTATACACGCAATAGACAAAAATATGTTTATTAAGAATGTAGTTGTTGACTACAGAGATAGAGTGGAAGGTAGTGTTTCAAAGTTAAATACCTTTAGTGACGGATTTAAAGTTATAAAGACTATTATAAGATTATTTAAGGACTATAAGCCTTTAAGGTTTTTCACAACAATAGCTTTGGTATTGTTTGTATTAGCTTTAATATTCTTTGTACCAGTTATGGGAACATATGTAAACACAGGTCTAGTACCTAATTTCCCAACACTTATGGTTTGTGGATTTGTGGTTATAGCTGCTTTACAATGCTTTTTCACAGGACTTACACTTTCTACTATTGTAGCTAAAAACAGACAGGATTTTGAATTTAAGAGAATTACTGTTGAAGAAGATTTAAAAGATAAATTAAATAAGTAAGATTAAAATACCGAACTCAAATTTCAGAGTTCGGTATTTTTTTGCTTGTTAAATATGCAATATATTTGTAGTTCGAACAAATATATAAAACTATTTTTCAAGGTTTTCAATATATGTTTTCATAACCTTTTTAGCATCAGGTATTGCGTGACTGCCATGACCAGCATTTTCCAATATTACGGCAACAGCAATCTGTGGGTCTTCAGCAGGAGCAAAGGCTACAAACCAAGCGTGGTCGTCGCCACTTGCGTTTTCGGCAGTACCGGTTTTAGCAGCTACTGTAATTTTACCAGAGTATTTACCCTGTTTAATATCAATAGCACCTGATGTAATAGCACTATCAGATACAACCTTGTCCTTATCTACAACCTGTGCCTTACCACTTACGGAGAATGAAGCATTTGTAGCAGTACCAGAGCGAACAACTTCGCACATCATATCAGCAATTTTATGAGCTGTTGAGGAATCACAAGCCTGTAAAGTTTTGTAGGAAGTGTTCTGTTTCTTACACCACCACTAGGTGTTTCAATATGGTCTACAATGTACGGTTGCATAATAGAACCGTTATTTGCTATAGCAGAAGTAACCATTGCCATAAAAAGAGGAGAAGTAAGGGTTTTACCTTGTCCAATAGCTGTGGCAGCTAATTCCTTTACATCGGAATTGGATTTAAGAGCAAAACTTGCTTTTTTATATTCCAATGGGAAGTTTAAATCAGTATTAAAACCAAAGTCTGTAGCTGTTTTAATAAGCTGGTCGTTTCCTATTTCTTCGGCAACAGTAGCAAAGTAGCCGTTACAACTTTTAGCAAAGGCTGATGTCATATCTACTTTACCATGAGCTTTACCGTCATAACAATGAAGTATACTGTCCCCAAACTTAGTATCACCAGTACACTTAAAGTTAAAGTCCATATATTTTGTACTTACTTCAAGAGCTGATGCAGCAGTTATAATTTTAAATGTAGAGCCTGGAGGATAAAGACCTTGTGTAGCTCGATTTAAAAGGGGAGAGTTTTCATCGTCAGAATTAAGTTCTGCCCAGTTTTCACTTACTGTATTGCTATCAAAAGTAGGATAAGAAACCATAGCAAGTATTTTACCAGTAGATGGTTCTATAGCAACTATAGAACCTTTTTCATGACCTAAGGCTCTGCGGCCACTTGTTGTAATCGGTCATCTATTGTCAATACTACATTGTTACCTTGAATTTCCTTTCCAAGAAAAACATGACCAATACGCTGTAAAGTTCGTTACTTACAGTTTGAAGTCTGAAATTGTACTTAGACTCTATACCAGCCTTACCTTTTACAGTATAGCCTACAACATGGGCATAGTTACCAGTTTCGTCATATTTTCTAGTGTATGAACCGTCTGGATTAGCCTCGTCTTGAGCAATAGCCTTTCCGTTAATATCCAATATAGCACCTCTTTTAACATCTGGAAGACCTTGTGTTAATCTAGGGTTAAAAGAATTGGCTACAAAACCATTTGAATCGAAAAGACATAACTTAACTAAATATCCAATTAAAATTAAAATAAAATTGTGTAAAACCAGAATACTTTTTTTATTGCTGATTTCATCTTCTCGCCACCTTTCTGCGAGGTTTACGAACTTGTTGTTGTCGTTCTCTAGTGTCAACTTCTCTTATTTCCTTATCGTGAGAATATTCTCCGTTTCTGGAAATAATCCATTGTATAATACCTATTATAATATAACTTATAACTATTGATGTACCACCATAGCTAATAAATGGTAATGTAACACCAGTAAGAGGTATGAACTTAGTAACACCGCCAATAATAAGGAATGTTTGGAAAGCTAAAAGGGCGGTAAAACCGGCACATAACAAAGTAAGAAATCTACTGCGATTTTCTAAAGCACCTCTAGCTCCTTCAAGAAGTATAAGTATAAATATTGCTAAAAGTCCTATAGCGAATATTGAACCGAATTCCTCACATATGGCAGCAAATATAAAATCTCGCTCTACTACTGGAATACTTGTGGCATATCCTCTTGTAAGACCTATACCAGTAATACCCCAAGTACATATGGCAAAAAGGGATTGAGCAATCTGATAACCTTTGCCGCTACATCTGACCAAGGATTTGCCAAGCCTCAACTCTTACCTGAATATGGGAAAAAGCTTATAGGCTATAACTGATGCAAGAGAAACAGCACCAATACCTGAAATCAAGTATAAATAGTTACTTGTAGCAATAAAGAGGACTATTAAGTATGTCATTACGAAAATAAGGGCAGAACCTAAATCCTTTTGAACTACAAGAAAAATAACAACTAGACCACTTATAACAGTCGGAGCTATTACATCGTGGAAATCAGGTCGCTTTGAAAGGCAGATGCTAAGTAAAATACATAGAGCAACTTTACAATTTCAGATGGCTGAAAACCAAAACTTCCTATACTTATCCAGTTTTTTGAACCACCACTTACAGAACCAAATACGAGTGTAAATATAAGCATTACAAAGGAAACTATAATGTAAAGCTTTTTATATTTATCAAGTCTAGGCATTCTCTGTAATATAAAAGGAATAATTGTCAAAAATACAAAACCGGCTATGTTCCAAATAAGCTGTTTTATGGCTAGGGAACTATCAAGTCTGTAAAGTATTATAAGACCTATATCCACTAAAAAGAATATGCAATTATAAAGTAAATGACTGCTTTCGGGATAAAGCCTTTTAACAAGGTTATTGCCAAACATAAGTAGTCCCAGACTTATTACACAGTAGCCTACTACTTGATTTAGGTTTTCCTCAGCATTTACGGAAATAAGTATTATACTTGCCGTAACATGGAAAGTATAATACATAGCCTTTGCTTCATAAGACCTACGGCTATTTTGTACTCAATAATATCTTCCCTTGCAAGTTGATATAAGCCCGTATATAAGGAATACGCCTATATAGGCTATAAATAAATACTTTGCAAGAAGTATAAATATTTCAATCATTTTATAACACCCCTCTGTAGAAATGTCCACCAGTAGATTTTTCGTTCTTCATATACTTTTCAAACTCTGTTGACATTTTATTGCCCTTTTGTAATACATTGATGTGTTCTTGTATTACAGCTTTTACAGTTTTAGCATTTTCAGTTGTAAAATCCAATCTAAGCATATTGCTGTTAAGTGAAGTATGTCGTCTTTTTATTAAGAATACAAATAGGTGCTGAATTGAGAATAAAAGCAACACAGTTATCACAATCCCTAACAATAGGGAATTTTACGCTTTTTCTATCCTTTAATTGATAGTTACCCTCTATTCCTTTTAGTTTGCAATACTTTCCGGACTTCTTGTTTGCACAATGGATACCAACTGGACATTGATGAGTAGTCATTAATGGAAGTCGACCATATATAACAACTTCGCTTTTATCTGATGTTAAGTTTTGTAATTCCTGTAAATTCAATTCAGGAGAAGTGTATAGTTTTCCAAGTTGTAAGCATTTTCAAGGACAGATACTGTCTGTTTATTGAAAATATTAAATGTGTAGTCTGTAACTACAGGTTTATTTGTGCTTATTTTTCCAAGACTTCTCAAAAGATAGCCGTCAGGGTTGTATTTATCAAGTTTTTCAAAATATTTTCCGTAACCCTCACGAGAAATATAAGGAAGTGCAAAGTATATCTCAATGCCATTTTTATGTGCCATTTCTACAGCTTTACTGTCGAGGACTTCACAGTATATTCTCTTAGGTTTTGTTTCTAAGGCAGACACAAACTGCTCCCAAGTTCTGACTTTTACTGAAATGTTGTTTACATTTTCAGATTTTGTCAATGCCTTTGGTTCATAAGTAGCAGAAATATCTTCTCTTTGAGTGTTTTCTATTATTTTGTTTTCAAGCTCTGAACAGGCATCTCGTCTAAGGCTGTTTAATGCAGAAACTGGAATATAAACATTCTCCGATATTGCAATCTACGAAATTAAATGTAAAAGGAGTATCTCCGGTTTTAGAAAGTCTTGATACAATATCTTCTTCTGTCATTGGTCTGTTAAGAGGCGTTTCGGCTGTTTCTCCGTATACTCTTATGCCATAGTCAGGGAATTCTATATAGCTTTTTTCTCCTACATTTACAGAGGCTGTTGCGTTAACAGTCATTTTTCTAGTGTTTTTAGAATATGTCTTTTTAAGAATATCATTAAGGGCTTTGTTAAAGGATTTAAAAACTCTGTCGCCTTTTTGTATATATCCGTCTACTACAACGGAAATTGTACTGCCAACACCTGCTGTTTGGTTTACACCAGTACCTGTGTGCTGTTTTGACCATATTTCTATACCATCGCCGGCAGTAACAGGGCGAGATAACTTTATAGAACATCTTTTGTTTTTAGGGTTGTATCCAGTTACTACACCTATTTCTACACCACTACTTTTAGGGGACTTACTGAGCATACTCAATGAAGAATATGTGTCATAATATCCATGAGATGATGAGCCACCTCTGTTGAAAATCTGTGTAAGATTTGAAATATCCTCTTTATCAATGGTTAAGTGCCTTTGTCTGTAACTTCGTCAACATATTTTCTGTAGGTAGAAACAACCTCATAAACATACTCAGGGCTTTTCATTCTACCCTCAATTTTAAGGCTGTCAATACCTGTTGCAAGAACCTTGTCAAGTATTTCAGCTGTTGAAATATCCTTTGGTGAAAGAAGATAACCACTTTTTAAAGTTTTATCGTCTTTTAAAAGTGAATATTCCATACGGCAAGGCTGGGCACAACGACCTCTGTTACCACTTCTTTGACCTATAATACTGCTCATAAGGCAACGGCCAGAATAGCATACACATAACGCTCCATGTATAAAGCCCTCAATTTCTGTATTGCCTTTTTTTGAGCAAATGTCAGTTATTTCTTTTTGACCTAATTCTCGTGCCAGTACAATACGGCTACAACCCATTTCAGTAAGCATATCTATAGCATCGCTGTTGTGTACTGTCATTTGTGTAGATGCACTTATTCTTATGTTTGGATAGTATTTTTTTATAAGAGAAACCATACCCAAATCCTGTACAATAAGACCGTATGCACCATAGGAATAGACCTTTTCCACAAAGTCCAAAACCTTTTGTATTTCGTTTTCTTTGTAAAGAGTGTTAAGTGTAATAAACACTTTTACCCCTCTAAGGGCACAAGTTTTAATAATTTCGTGAAGTGTGTCGTCAGAGGGGTTTTCAGCATAGGCACGAGCACCAAAGGCACTACCGCCAATGTATATTGCGTCACAGCCGGCATTAAGAGCAGCTGTAACGCTTTCTGGGGTGCTACAAGGAGCTAAAATTTCAGGCTTTTTCATATTGTCACCTTAATTGTTTTTTGCAAGTTTCTTTGAAAGGTCTTCTACTTTTCTCTTTAAATCAATGTTTTCAGCTTTTGTTTTAGCAAATGCACTTTGAAGTTGATTTTCGCTCATAGTCTGATTTTCTATTTGGTAATTTTCAAAATCTGACAAGAGTGTTTGGTAATCTTCCTGAACTCTTGTAAGCTGGTCTTTAGCTGTCTTTACAGACTTGTCGCTTTCAGCCTTTAAGCTCTTTATTTCTTCTTCAAGTTTTCTAATATTGCCGTTAGCAGCTTTAAGTTTAACAGCTAAGTCATCACGCTCTTTGTTTACATTAGTGAGCTTAACATTTCTTTCGGCTGATTTTTGATTTAATTCGTTGATTGATGTGTTCTTTTCAGCAAGTTTTGTACTAAGGTTGTTAAGTTCCTGATTTTTGTCATTGATTTTGCCAGTTAATTTAGCAATATAGTTAGTCTTTTCTTCAACACGCTTTTCAGCCGTTGTAAGACGAGTCTGACAAGAAGAATACTCTCTTTGAACATTGTCAAATTCACTCTTTGTCTTAATAAGTTCTGTTTCTAAGTCATTGCATTTATTAGTTTTTTCTTCAAGCTGATTTTCAACGCTAGCATAAAGACCCTGTAAAGATGCCAATTTCTTTTCACATTCGTCAAGTTTGCTCTTTACATCTTCTCTTTTTACAGTAAGTACCTGTATTTCGTCTTTCTTGTTGGCAAGGTCTTTAGTAAGAGTGCTTTTTTCGTTTGTTTAAATTAGTGATAGTTTCGTTTAAGACAGATATTCCTTTTCCTGTGATTCTAACTTAGCAAGGGTATCTGTATCAAAAGCAACAGAACCACTAGAAGTGCGTTCTTTAAATAAATCATCAGCAATATTAAGTGAGAATAAAATAGCATTATCATCACGATATAATGGGTGTGATAAATCTCCACCTGTAATGTCTGCCATTTTCTGATTAAGATATTTGGCGATGGCTCTTAAATATTCATCACTTTCTTCGCTAACAAGTTTAATGCTTCTGCTACCTATCTCTATATTAATGTATTTTTTTTCCTCTGACATAATACAAATCCTCCTGTAATTCAATGCAATTATTATAACAATTATATCATAATAAAGTAAATTTGGGTATAAAAATGCTAGGAATTTTAGTATTAAAATATTAAAAATATATTAATTTTGCATTATAAAATAAAAAATTTTGGAATAAGTCTTTTAATTTAACGATTTTTGTTATAAAATAAGTATACTAACACTTATGTGATTGTAAAAAAAGAAGGAGGAGTAGTGAGGTATGATATCTAATCAGATTTTGCAAAGTACAATAGATGGACTTAAAAATATAATAAGGCGTGAGCTAAGTGTTGCTGAACGCGAGGGTAAGATTGTTGCAACTACTGAAGAATCAATGGTTAACACAGTCATTGAAAATGCAGATATATTTATACAAAGTCCAGCTGAAAACCAGTTGGTACAGGGATACCAGTATTTTAAGGTTTTTGATAATGGTTCTCCTGAATACATTGTTATGATAAAGGGCGAGGACGAGGAAGCTTATCGTATTGGTAAGATTACAGCTTTCCAAATCCAGAATTTACTTGTTGCATACAAAGAAAGATTTGATGGCGACAATTTTATAAAGAATTTATTGCTTGATAACTTACTTCTTGTAGATATATATTCAAGAGCAAAGAAATTGCGTATTGAAAATAATGTTCCTAGAGTGGTATTCCTTATTGAAACTGAAATTGATAAGGAATTTAATGTGGTTGAGATTGTTAGAAGTATTTTCCCAACAAAGCATAAGGATTTTGTTACTGCTGTTGACGAAAAGAGTATTATTCTCGTAAAGGAACTTAAAGAAAAGGATAGCAAGGAAGAAATTGACCAGATTTCTAAGCACATTTACGACACACTTTCAGCAGAAGCTATGACAAGTGTATATGTTGCAATCGGTACTGTAGTAAATGACCTTAAAAATGTTTCTGCATCATACAAGGAAGCTAAAATGGCTCTTGAAGTAGGCAAAATTTTTGAGGAAAACAAGAAGATTGTAAACTATGAACAGCTTGGTATTGGTCGTCTTATTTATCAACTTCCTGCACCATTATGCAAAATGTTCATAAACGAAGTTCTCCATGGACTTTCTATGGACCAGTTCGATGAAGAAACACTTACTACTGTAAACAAGTTCTTCGAAAATAATCTTAATGTATCAGAAACTTCAAGACAGCTCTATATCCACAGAAATACATTGGTTTATAGACTTGACAAGCTTCAGAAGATGACAGGCTTAGACCTTAGAAACTTTGATGATGCTATTATTTTCAAGATTATGCTTATGGTAAGTAAATATATGCACTATAGAGAAACATTTATGTATTAATTTTCTCTTTTTTAGAAAGGAAGTTTTCACCTTGATTAAGATGGAAAAAGTAACAAAAATATACGAAAACGGTGCCGTTGGTTTAAGAGATGTATCTCTTGAAATTAACAAGGGCGAGTTTGTTTTCGTAGTTGGTTCTTCTGGTTCAGGTAAATCAACCTTTATGCGTCTTTTGCTAAAGGAAATTGAACCAACAAGTGGCGATATTATTGTAAATAATACGGATATTACTAAATTAAAGCGTAGACAAATCCCATATTACAGAAGAAAAGTCGGCGTAGTATTTCAGGATTTCCGTTTGTTGCCATCTAAGACAGTTTATGAAAATGTGGCTTTTGCTATGCAGGTAGTGGAAACAAATCCTAAATATATAAGGCGTAATGTGCCACAGATTTTGTCTATGGTCGGTTTAGGTAAAAAGGCTAAGGCTTATCCAAACCAGCTTTCTGGTGGCGAACAGCAGAGAGTAGCTCTTGCAAGAGCTATTATCAATAGACCTCCAATACTTTTGGCAGACGAGCCTACTGGTAACCTTGACCCAGATACTGCTTGGGATATTATGGAACTTATTCAGGAAATAAATAGAAATGGTACTACTGTTGTTATATCAACACACGCAAAGGAAATTGTAGACAAAATGCAAAAGCGTGTTATAAAGATTAACAAGGGCGTAGTATTAAATGATGTTGAGGGTGGTGGATATAACAATGAAGCTTCGAACATGGAAATATTATATTAGTCAGGGCTTTAGAGGTGTATTCAAAAACGGACTTATGTCTGCAGCCTCAATTATTATAGTTAGTGCCTGTGTATTTACAGTTATTCTTTCTCTTAGTATTATGGTTAATGTTGACTATGTATTAAATCAGATTGAGTCTAATGTAGGTGTTACAGTTTTCTTAGGCAATAAGCCTACAGATGCTCAGGTAAAAGTCTTGCAAAAGAAAATAGAAGAAATGCCTAATGTAACAAAGGTTACATACATTTCCCAACAAGGTGCTTTGGAAAAAGCAAAGAAAATGTGGGATACTGATACACTTGACGGCTTGAAAGAGGATAATCCTTTCCCTAGGTCTTTAGATGTACAGGTATCTGGCATAAGTCATCAGAAAGATGTAATTGCAAGAATAACTAAATTACAACAGGAATTTGAGAACCAGATAGTAAATGGCGAGGTTGAAACAGTAGCAGAAACAACTACTATTGACCCAGCTCAGGCAGCTAAAGCAGCAGTAAATAATGCTGTTAAGGAGGCAGGTTCTCAGCCAACAACTACTAAGACAGCTCTCTTAGATAAATTGACAGGAACTGTTGAAGTACAGGCAGAGGGAACTTCTGCAACACCAGTAACTGAGGGCTTACCTACACCAGCTACTATTCAGCAGGAAAATAATGAACCTGTTACAGTAAATAATGCATCTAAAATTGGTGATGCCGATTATGAGTATCAGGGCATTGAGTCAATTCGCCACGCACAGCAGTTGACAGATACTCTTATGGCTATTGATGCAATATTTAAAATAGTATCAGTTGTTATTATTGCAATTCTTGCAATTATCTCTATTGGTATTATTATGAACACAATTAAACTTACAGTTTTCATTAGAAAAAATGAAATTGGTATTATGAAGTATGTCGGTGCTACAGACTGGTTTATACGCTGGCCTTTCATTGTAGAGGGTGTTATAATTGGTCTTATTGGTGCTGCTATTCCATCAGTTATTTCATGGCTTAGCTATGATAGAATTGTAGACTACTTCAATACTCACATAAGCGTGTTAAATACTCTTGTGTCATTAAAGAGTGGTAGTGAAATATTCATAGTAACAATACCAGTTGCACTTTTAGTTGGTGCATTATTGGGTGCTGTGGGAAGTATAACTTCTGTAAGAAAGCACCTTAGAGTATAAAAAGTTTGCCGTTATAACGGTGTGTTTTTTGGGGGAATAGTCATATTTTTATGTATGATGTTTTCCCCTTTAGTTATGGAGTGAAAATTTATGTTAAAAAAATTGGTATCGGGATTATTGACAGTATCTCTTACATTGGCTTTTGTTGGTGTAGCAGATGCAGCGTCAGTATCTCAGTTACAGAAACAGAGTTCGGCATTTAAAAATAAGATAAGCTCTGTTCAAAGTCAGATTAATTCCACAAAACAGCAGAAAGCCTCTACTCAGTCAGAAATTCAGGAGCTTGATAGACAGCTTGCATCTGTTCAGGCTGAGATTACACAGCTTAATACAAAAATTCAGGAAACAACTGCTAACCTTAATAAATCTCAGCAGGAACTTAAAGAGGCTATTGCTACAAGAGAGGCTCACTACAATACTCTTAAAAAGCGTATTAGAGTAATGTATGAGTATGGTAATAGTGGTTATCTTGAGGCACTTTTGTCTTCAGATAATTTCTCTGATTTTATAACTCGTCTTGAGTATACTAACAAACTTGTAGAATACGATAACAAGGTTCTTAAAGATTATACTCATTCAGAAGAAGTAATAGCTACAAATGTTAAGACTATTGCAAAGGATAAGAAACAAATAGAGGATATGAAGGCTGAACAGGCTAAGAAACAGCAGATTTGGATAACAATATTGCTAGAAAAAATCAGATTGTAAAACAGCTTGATTCTAACCAAAGTACTTATGAGGCACAGATTGCGACTTACAGCAACAGGATGCCAATGTTCAAGCACTTATTCAAAAAGCAGAGGCAGAGGCAAAGGCTAGACAGGCAGCAGCAGCCAAGGCAAAGCTGATGCAGCAGCAAAAGCTAAGGCGGCTGCACAGGCAGCAAAGGCTAAGAGTAGCTCAAGCTCAAGGACAAAATCAAGTACAAGGTCTAAGTCATCAAGCTATAATACTGGCTCAAGTAATACATCTGGTGGCTCAAGCTCTGCTACTGTATATAGTAGTAATGGTAAGCATTATCAGTACCCAATTCCAGCTTATAATGGCTATAAGCCAAATTCTGGATATGGTTACAGGTCATCACCTATTGCCGGTGGTACAGAGTTCCACACAGGTGTTGACTTAAAGGCTACACTTAACACAGATGTAATCGCCGCTGAAGTGGTACAGTTATTTATGCTGGTTGGAGAGGTGGCTATGGTAAGTGTGTTATTATTGACCATGGCGGTGGATATAGTACACTTTACGCACACAACAATGTATTAAAGGTTTCTGTTGGTCAGACTGTTCAAAGAGGACAGGTTATTGCTGGTGCAGGTACAACTGGTTATTCTACAGGTGTTCATTCTCACTTTGAAGTAAGAATAAATGGTCAGCATACAAATCCAACAGGTTATATTTATTAATATTTGGGGACACAGGCAAATGCCTTGTGTCCCTTTTTTGTTATAAAATTTTTAAGAAAACTTGAATTTAACTGGCATTTAATGTTTTTACTTGTAAATATTGAAAAATTGTACTATAATATACTTTAATTAAAAGTGTGTGTAAATTTATAGTTAATGAGTTTTTGTGCCTTAGTTACAAAGACAAGAGGAGTTTTTTTATGAACAATAAACTTATACTAAATATAGTAATTGTGTATTTTGTAATTTTAAGTATAGTGCTTGTATTTCAGATTTCAAAGAAAAAAGATGACATTTCAGCACCTACTACTTCAAATCAGGTTACATCAGAGGATAGACTTGATAACGCAGTTGTTTTCAATTTAGGAAGTCCTGTAATTTTAGTAAACAAAAAGCAGACCCTTTTGGAAAAACTGATTCATCACAAGTACCTGTTGTTAAGGGCGAGAATGTTTATGTGCCTTTAAGTTTCTTTAAAACAGCTTATGGTGCTAGTGTAACAGGAGATGCAAATGCTCCAAGTGCAACAATAAGAATGAACAACAAAGCACTTGTTATGGATAGCGAAAATGCTAGTATTGTTGATAACACAAGGGAAAAGAAATTAGATTATAATATAAAGATTTTTGCGGATAAGGGCGTTGACTATGTTCCAATAACTGTTTTTGCTAATGCCTTTAATAAATATCTTTATTATTATAATGGTATGGTTATTGTATCTAATCAGGAAAATGCTTTTACAAATGAAGAAAGCACAGAGTTTATACAGAATTTAAGAACACAGGTTAATGACTTGCCTTATGTTGCTACAGAGGAAAATTTAAGGGAAATTACTAACACAAGTGACAAAGATGAACTTATTGATAAAATTGGACAGGCTGTTGGTAACAATAGTCAGAACAATGATAACATCAATGTAGCAGGACTTTTACAAAAGGACAGAGAAGACCTTATTAAAAGCGATGATACTTATATGTATTGTGCTACAGATGAAAGTGTAAATATTTTAGATTATACTAATGGCTTAAAGCATATTTCTGCTATTAAGTTAGATGCAGGATTTAAGCCACAGAAAATAGAATTGGAAAATAATACACTTGTTGTTGTAGGTAATTTAAAGGAAAACAATAGTGAAGTAGAAACTGGAGAAGATTCTCAAAGGGACCCAGATACAGAAAAGGCTATTGTTTATGTTTATGATGTAACAAATGTAAATGCACCTACTCAGAAAAGAAAGGTTGCTGTAGATGGATATGCTGTAGACACATCATTTGAAGGAGATTTTGTGTACTTAGTTGCTAATTCATCAGTATTTGATAATTACAAAGAGGGTCATTTTGTTGCACCATCTTATACAGATAGTGCCAATGGCGATGCTGTTACTATAATGGACTTTAGCAATATGCAGTATTTCCCTGAAATGGGTGGGGATAGCTACACAGTTGTTATGGCTATTAATATAGCAGATACAAAACAAGGTACTTCAGCAAAATCTTTCCTTTGTGCTGGAGATAATATATCATTGTTTGGCAGTAATCTATATGTTGCCAAAAATAGATATACAGCTTTTGATAGTTCAGATAAAACAGAAAATACTAGAATTTATAGATTTTCACTTGCCAATGGGGAATTTACAAGAAATGCCTATGGTGAGGTAAAGGGACACCCTGTTGATAACCATTCTATAGACGAAAATAATGGTTATGTAAGGGTTGTAACAAGTAATGTTGAGGGCAAAGAAAAGAAGATTGTAAATAGTGTTTATGTTTTAAACAACAATATGGAAATAAGTGGAGAGGCTACAAAGGTGGCAAATAATGCAAATATTAGTTCTGTTATTTTAACAGAAGATAAAATTTATTTAACACCAAAGGAAAAAGGCGAACCAATTTATACAGTCGATATGTCTAATCCACTTAATCCATCAGGTAACGGTATATTGAAATTGTCAGACGGTAACATTATGCTTTATCCTTACGGAGAAGACCAAATCGTGACTGTTGATAATGGTGGGGATAAGCTCAAGATTAATGCTTTTGATATTTCAAGCAAGGATAATCCTAAACTCCTCTATAGTCAGGAATTAGGTGGAAGTAATATTTCTTCTTCTGTATTTGAAAATCCACAGGCATTTATGTTTGATACAGAAAAGAATATATTTGTATTGCCAGTTACTATTAAATCAGAAGAAGATGGCAGTGTAACATTTAATGGGGCGTATATTTATAGTATCTATATGGACGAAGGTTTTGAAAGACTTGGAGCTTTCTCAACAGAGGGAAATATAGAAACTATATTTAAGAAAAAGGTAAACTCTACTGTGTAACCAACAGAGGTATCAGTCAAGGTACTTTTGCTGAACCAGATAAAATGGTAGGGGTTAAATTTATTAAGTAAAATAGCATTGGGGCTGTGAGTAACATCACAGCTTTGCAAGAAATGCAAGCATTTCTTGCAATTAGTCTAAGGTAGGGACCAGCCGTGTATTTCGCGTCCTTGCTACGCAAGAACACAAAACAGTCCCTGTCCTCGGTCGGGCAGAGCTCGACCTGCGGAATTAGTTTAAGAAAACCAAGGTTTTCTTAACAACTTTCCTTTGATAATCTGAAAAAATATGTAAATGTCTTTGTTAAAAATTAAAATTTATTTGCAAAGAATTATTTATTCAATAATCTGGGGCTGTGAGTTACATCACAGCCTTTTTGTTTAGGAGAAACTATGTATAATTTTGAAAAAACAGATGACAATATAAAAAAACTTGCAAAAAAGAAATGGGATTCTATTGCAAAACCTATTGATTCTTTAGGGGAATTTGAAAATTTATTTATAAAAATATCAGCTATAAAGGAAAATATTGATTTTAGTATTAAAAATAAAACAATGGTTGTATTTTGTAGTGACAATGGTGTAGTGGCTGAGGGTGTTACGCAAACTGACAGCTCTGTTACAACTATTGTGGCAAACAATATTCCTAAGGGGGTAGCTACTATTAGTAAATTATCAAGTGCTTGTGGGGCAAAGGCAATAGCTGTTGATGTAGGTATTAATGGAGATACCCCACAGGGAGTTTTAAACTACAAGGTTTCAAAAGGCACTAATAATATTGCAAATAGACAGGCTATGACAAAAGAACAAATGATGCAGGCTATAAATGCAGGTATTGATGTAGTCAAAAATTTAAAAGATAAAACGGATATTATTGGTCTTGGAGAAATGGGCATTGGCAATACTACTACTACTTCAGCCGTAGCATCTGTACTTCTTGATATTCCAGTAGAACAGGCTACAGGTAAAGGTGCTGGACTTACAAGTGCCGGATTGGAAAGAAAAATAAATGTAATAAAAAAGGCTATAGAAGTCAATAAACCTAATTCTAAAGACCCTCTTGATGTTCTTATGAAGTTAGGTGGTTACGATATTTGTGCTATGACTGGTGCATTTTTAGGCGGTGGAATGTATAAAATACCTATAGTAATAGATGGCGTAATTGCCTGTCTTAGTGCTTATATTGCCTGTCTTATAAATCCTAATACTATTGACTATATTTTACCATCACATATGGGTAGAGAACCTGTGGCAAGGGTTTTACTTGAAAAAATGAATTTAAAGCCTGTAATATATGGAAATATGGCTTTAGGTGAGGGTAGTGGTGCTGTAATGCTTTTTCCTTTGCTTGATATGGCTATGGCACTTTATAACAATGTAACATTTGAAGAAATAGAAATGAAGCCCTATGAAAGGTTGGTATAATGCTTACACTTATTATAGGAGGAAGTGGCTCTGGCAAAAGTAGCTTTGGAGAAGAACTGGCACAAAAAAGTAATTCCAAACTGTACTATCTTGCTACAATGATTCCCTATGGCGATGAGGGAAAAAGGCGTGTTGAAAGACATTTGAAACTTAGAAAAGGCAAAGGTTTTGAAACTATTGAGGAATATATGGATATTGGAAATATTGACATACCCTATGGCTCTTGTGTGTTACTAGAAGATTTGCCTAATTTAGTAGCAAATAATATGTTTACAAAAAATCCACAAAAAGATATAAATATGTTTATTGTAAATGGAATAGTACAGTTGTATAATAAAGTAGAAAATATGATAATAATAACAGGTGATGTTTTCTCAGATGGAGAAAAATATGATAGCCTGACTAATAAGTATATTAGAATTTTGGCAAGCATAAATAACGCTGTTGCAGAAAAAGCTGACAGAGTTTATGAAGTGGTTTGTGGAATAGATATACTTTTAAAGAAGGAGGAATAAAATTGGGTGCTTTAAGAAGTCTTATAATTTGTTTTGCAGTATTTAGTAAAATACCTATGCCCTATATAGATTGGGAAAAGAAGGATATGAAATATATCTTTTGCTTTTTGCCTTTAGTAGGTGTCGTAATGGGTGCTTTATTTATAGGCTTAAATTTGTTAGCACAACGATTTAATGTACCAGAAACTGCTTTTGGTATTATATCCTTTGCTGTTGCTATGTTGCTTGTAAATGGTGGTATACATATGGACGGCTTTATGGATACTATAGATGCCCTTAGCTCTCATAAATCAAGAGATGATAAAATTAGAATATTAGATGACCCTCATACAGGAGCATTTGCAATTATATATGCTATTTTTTATGTTCTTATTACCGCCTATATTTTAGGTACTGTTGATAACTTAGCTGAGGCTGTTTATATGGCTATTGTTTTTGTGTTTACAAGAGCTTAGTAGGTATCGTGGCTATGAGTGAGGACCTTGCTAAAAATAGTGGTATGTTATACACTTTTGTTTCTAGTGCAAACAAGTTTGTTACAGCTGTTATTTGTGTTGTATGGCTTATTGCTAGTATTTCTGTAATGGAGATTTTAGCTCCTGTTCGTTCTATTATTACCCTTGGTGTTGTATTTATATTTGTAATGCTTTTCCAAAATATGAATAGAAAACATTTTGGTGGTATTAGTGGGGATTTAATGGGCTTTTTTATCTGTGTTGTTGAGTTTATATGCTTTTTAATTATGGGTATAGGTGATTTTATTTGTTGAAATTGTTTATAGGTGGAAATTCTCAAGGTCATAATGACTTGGCAATAAAGCATATAATGGTATAATAGCTGATGGAAAAGAAGATAGCATTGAAAGCATTGAAAATGCAGATGTTATTGTTAATTATCACGAGTTTGTCAGAAAAATAATGGAAAATGGAAAAGACCCTTTGGAATTTTCTCAAAATATTAATGCAAAGGCTGTTGCCTGCGATGAAGTAGGCTGTGGCGTTGTGCCTATGGATAAAAAGCAGATTTTATACAGAGAGGCTGTAGGCAGAAGTTGCTGTATATTGGCAGAAAGAGCAGAGAGAGTTACTCGTGTGATTTGTGGAATCGGAGTGATTATTAAATGAAAATTACTTTAATAAGACATGGCAGAACAATAGGCAATGTAAAAGGCTGTTTTAACGGAGTAACAAATGACCCCCTTTGTGATGATGGTGTGGAAACAATAAAGGAGTATGTGGAAAAAGGCATTTATCCGGAAGTAGGAATAGTTGTTTCAAGTCCACTAAAAAGGTGTTTGCAGACTTCTAACTTGATTTATCCTCAACATAAGCCTATAGTTGTGGATAATTTAAGAGAAATCAATTTTGGGGATTTTGAAAACAAGACTCATTTGCAACTTGAAAATAACCCAGACTACATACGCTGGATAAAGTCTAATGGCACAAGTGATATTCCTAATGGAGAGAGTTTTAAGGCTTTTACAGACAGATGTGTAAAGGGTTTTAAAGAGTCTGTAGATGTATCTAAAAATAGTGTAAATTCAGCTTTTGTAATTCATGGTGGAACTATGATGGCATTACTTACAGCTCTTACTGGAGAGAACTTTTACACAACTGTGCCTAAAAATGGCTTAGGTTTTGTTATTAACTGGGAAAATAATGAAGTAAAGGATTTAAAAACTTTGGTGTAATTATGGATATTCTTTTGGGATTTATACTGGATACAATAATTGGCGACCCTTATAAACTGCCACATCCTATTAGATGGATTGGCAGTTTTATTAGTATACTTGAAAAACTGTGTAGAAAAATTGCAAAAAGCAATACTATGCTTATGATACTGGGAGCAATACTTGTTTTTATTGTTGTTTTTGTTTCTGGAGGTATTACATTATTGGTGCTTAAATTAGCCTCTTTCAATAAGTATGCCTATTTAATAGTTTCATCTGTTATCTGTTACTATATGCTTGCCGGAAAGTCACTTAAAACAGAAAGTATGAAAGTTTATAAGGCTTTTGAAAACAATGATACAGAGGGTGCTAGAAAGGCTGTTTCAATGATAGTCGGCAGAGATACACAGTCTTTAACGAAAGAGGGTATTATAAAGGCAGCAGTAGAAACTGTGGCAGAAAATTCATCAGATGGTGTTGTTGCACCTTTGATTTATATGCTTATTTTTGGACCTGTTGGTGGAGTGGTTTATAAGGCTGTAAATACAATGGATTCTATGATAGGCTATGTAGAGGAAAGTATTTTTATATAGGTAAATTTGCTGCTAAATTAGATGATGTATTAAATTATATACCGGCTAGAATATCTGGAATATTGGTTATTATATCAGCTTTTATATTAAGATATGACTATAAAAATGCTTTTAGGATTTTTAAAAGAGATAGAAAAAAACACGCAAGTCCTAATTCAGCTCAAACAGAGTCAGCTATGGCAGGAGCTTTAGGTGTACAGCTTGCTGGCGATGCAACATATTTTGGTGTTGTTCATAAAAAGCCTTACATAGGGGATAAAAAAAGAGAAATAGAAAACGAAGACATAAAGAGAGCAAATGACATAATGTATACAATGACAATCATTTGTCTTGTAGTAGGTTTTGTAATAAGGAGTGTGGTAATGTGGCTAAAGTAATAATGGTACAAGGAACAATGTCAAATGCCGGTAAGAGCATTATAACTGCTGGGCTTTTGAGAGTTTTTGCACAAGACGGATATAAGGTAGCACCTTTTAAATCTCAAAATATGGCATTGAATTCTTTTATTACAAAAGAGGGTTTGGAAATGGGCAGAGCACAGGTTGTACAGGCTGAGGCTGCTGATGTTGAGCCTGATGTGTTAATGAATCCTATACTTTTAAAGCCTAATTCTGATACAGGTTCTCAGGTTATAGTTATGGGTAAGCCTATAGGAAATATGAAAGCTAAAGAGTATTTTAAATACAAAAAACAGCTTATTCCCACAATAAAAGAGGCATACAATAAATTAGCGGAAAGTATGACATTATTGTAATAGAGGGTGCAGGTTCTCCGGCTGAAATTAATTTGAAATCTGACGATATTGTAAATATGGGTATGGCTGAAATGGTTGATGCCCCAGTTATACTTGTAGGAGATATTGATAGAGGTGGCGTTTTTGCACAGCTTTATGGTACAGTTGAACTATTGCCTTACAATGAGAAAAAGAGAATAAAAGGTATAGTTATAAACAAATTCAGAGGAGATAAAGCTATACTTGAAAATGGCATTACTATGCTTGAAAAGAAATGCCATACTCCTGTTGTTGGCGTTGTGCCTTACGGAAATATAGATATTGATGACGAGGACAGTTTGGCTTCAAGACTTGAAAATAAAACTGTAGGGGCAATAGATATTGCTGTTATAAGATTGCCTAAGTTATCAAACTTTACTGATTTTTCTCCTTTGGAACAGTATGGTATGAGATATGTTTCAAATGTAAAGGAATTGGGAAAACCAGACTTAATTGTACTTGGTGGCACTAAAAATACTATTGCCGATATGAAGTGGCTTAATGAAACCGGCTTAAAATCAGCTATACAGAAATTGGCTGAAAATGGTACAGATATTTTTGGCATTTGTGGTGGCTATCAGCTTATGGGTCAAAAGATAACTGATAGTGAGGGTGTTGAAAATGGTATTGACACTATAGAAGGTCTTGGTCTATTGCCTGTAGAAACTGATTTTTATATGGAAAAGACTACAAGACAGGTTACAGGTGTAGCCCATAATGGGGAAAAAATAACAGGCTATGAAATACATCAAGGTCAAAGTGTAGTAAAGGGCGGACAGGCTTTTTCTGAAATTGAGGGTAGAAAAGAAGGTTGTGTTTTAAATAACTGTGTTGGCACTTATGTTCATGGTGTCTTTGACGAAACCGGCTTTAGAGAAAGTTATATAAAGAAGATATTTGATAAAAAGGGTATTTCTTTTGATGTAAAAACTATAGATATAGAGGAATATAAAAACAGTCAATACGATAAATTGGCAAATCTTATTCGTGAAAATATGGATATGGACAAAATATATGAAATATTAGAGAATAAGGAAACTGACTATACTCCACAATTTGTACTTCCAAAGGATATTGAGGCACGAAGTATGGAAATTATAGAAAGTGAAATGATTACAGAAGTGCCAGAAGAGTATAAGCCTATTGTAAAAAGGGCTATACATACTACAGCCGATTTTGACTATGAAACAAGTTTGTATTTTTCACCAAATTGTGTAGAACAGGCTAGAAAGGCTATAAAAAGAGGAGCGTCTATAATTACTGATACCAATATGCTAAGGCCGGCATTAATAAGAGAGTTTTAGGTAAATATGGTGGAGAAGTTTTGTGTTTTATGGCTGATGAGGATATTGCCAAAAGAGCAAAGGAAAATGGCACTACAAGGGCTGTTGCCTCTATGGAAAAGGCGTCAGAATTGGAGGGCGAATATATTATAGCTGTTGGTAATGCACCAACTGCCCTTATAAAGCTAAAGGAATTAATAGAAGAAAACAGAATAAAACCTGTACTTATAATTGCTGTGCCTGTAGGTTTTGTAAATGTGGTCGAGGCAAAGGAAATTATAAGCAAGTGTAATGTGCCAGTTATAGTAGCAAGAGGAAGAAAAGGTGGCAGTAATTTGGCTGCGGCAATTTGTAATGGTATATTGTATGGTATAGAGTAAAAATGTAAAAAATTTATAATTGCAAAAAATATATTTTGAGTATAATAATAACAACAGAGTTGCCTGAAGTTATTAAGTAATTTTTAACATTGGGAATCAAGCTGGGTGATTTACCCAGCTTTTTTACTTTTAAGAAGATTACCGAACTTAGAAACAAAACAGCTAATGATAGGTGACTTATATGATGTTTTTGAGAAAAATATTGAATATATTGATTTAAAGTTGATAGGGTTTCCGGAAAATTATAAAGAAGTATTAAAAAATAACATAAAATAAAAACAAGGAGTGCAAACACAAGATATGCACTCCTTTTCTTTTAATAATAAATAATGAGTCGGAAAGATAAATCCGATGGCTTGAATGGTCAAAAAATATTTACTTCAAACTACCATCTCCACCCATTAAGGCTGTTAATTCCTCAATATGTTCCAATGGAAAAGGCGGTTCGCAAAGGGGTTTTATTGCTATACTCATAAGTTTCATTGGGTTATCATCGGCAGCTACTCTATTTGATGAAAGCTTGCCACATCTTTTGCAACGATGAATAATTGCCCATTCGCCATTTTTTCTTACCCAAACAGCTACAGGTTCCATAATTCCACCACAGTCAGACTCTCTATCTCCAGGTTCTTCGTCAACATGAAGACTGGAAAGACAATTAGGACAATGGTTTCTATGGTTACTGCCTGCACCATTTGGAATTACAGGGCGACCACAAACCTTACAAGTAAAAGTATCATTACAAGGATGATTTTATAATATCCCTTTTCATATTTTTTGCGTTTATTTCTCCATTTCATTTTTATTCCTTCCATAAAGTCAAATAAT
>ENA-OQHP01000075-OQHP01000075.1-human-gut-metagenome-genome-assembly--contig:-NODE-75-length-30788-cov-3.707381_pt1 | contig 30788 bp, 34 predicted proteins | sample MGYA00242563_ERZ504717 | MGnify/ENA primary metagenome ERZ504717 (study PRJEB26092, sample SAMD00036212) | human gut metagenome | host: Homo sapiens | study: EMG produced TPA metagenomics assembly of... | reverse complement strand
GGGTAGAACAAGAGAGTTAGAATAATATAAACACCTCCTATTTTAGGAGTGTTTATGCTATAAGTGTGTTAATAGTGAAATTTAAGACAAAAATGGATTCATAGATAAATGGTAGGTTGATTTATATAAATTGAAAATATAGGGCATAAAGCCTATATATACGGGAAATAAAAAAGTGATAGCAAATTTATGCTATCACTTTTTATAGTAAATCGGAAAAATATAATATTAATTTAATTAACCAATGATATAAACCTTAACATTTTTGTGGCCAAAACCAGATGATAAAGCAGCTGAATGTGTACCGTAGCAAAGGTCAATTCTGTTACCCTTAATTGCTCCACCTGTATCGGCAGCAATACAGTAACCGTAACCTTCAACATAAAGCTTAGTACCTAAAGGAATAACTCTTGTATCTACAGCAGCTACACCGTAACCAGCCTTCATACCAGATGCTGTATAACCATTTGAGTATGAACCACAGCACTTAGAACATGGGCAATAAGCAGTGGCATTAAGTGTCATAGCCTTCTTATACTTAACAGAAAGACCTGGAATAGTGTTTGTAGTAGTTGTTGCAGCAGGCTTAACTACAGGAGCAGGCTTAGCCTTAGTACCTACATTAATAACTTCTGTAACAGGTTCCTTAGTAACCTTTGTAACAGAATCAGTTGATGTAACCTGGTCGCCAACATACTTTGTAGTAGTAGTAGTAGTCTTAACGCCGTCAACACCAGCAGTAACTACTTTCTTTTCGCCAACATAAAGGCTGTCAGTTTTAACTTCCTTTGTTTCGTAAGGAATAGCTTCGTAAGTATCAACTGAAACTTCTCTTATAGTTGAAAGCTGAATGTACATACCCTCTGAAAGAGGTGTAGAAGCTGTCTGGCTTGCAAGAGTGTACTTTTCAGTAGTGTTTTCTTTCTGATATTCTGCAAGGAAAGCACCTAAATTTGAAGCAGAAGTAGTTGATGACTGTGCCTTACCACCGTCAACAGAAACAATAACAGTCTTAGGCTGAGCAACAACGATTTCCTTTGAATCTGCTACAGAGTTGTTAAGGTCAACGCTTACATCTGTTGAGTCAGTTACTACGATATTGTTACTAGCAAGAAGGTCACCAACTGTTGAGCTCTTGTCAGCATTAAAATATTGAACATTACCGTCTACAATAACCTTAACTGTATCTGAACCAGCATTAGAAACTTCAGCAGCAGATACAATAACATTTGATGAAATCATAGTTGCAAAAACAACGGCCATTGCCGATACGGTCTTAGTAAATTTCTTTGTCATAATAATCCTCCTTAGGGGCTTAATAATTTTGTAATATTTAGAGTTAAATGTTACAAAGTTTGACTTGAAAAATCTATTGAAATTAAAAGTCGACAAGCCTCATACATAAGTTTTTGACAGTTTTAAGTCGTTCAGAGTCGAATTTTACGAAAAATAGGCATAAAAAATCAGGTTAACCGGCAAATCGGTAAACTAACCCTGAACAATTACAAGGACTATCTTAACACATCTGTAACAATTATGCAACAACTTTTTTCAACAAAAACTTCGAGGGCATTTTCCTTTGTTTTTTGGGCTACTATTTGTGGAGAAGTTGTTTAATTTGTGCAATTTTCTCTACAATATACTTCAGATTTTGTGAATTGTTTCTAGTTCCCCTTAAAGGTGTTGGAGATAAATATGGTGAATCTGTTTCCACTAAAATTTTGTCAATTGGGACATTTTCAACGACCTCAACTAGCTTTTTTGCATTCTTAAATGTAACAACTCCACCTACAGAAATATAAAATCCCATTTTTATATATTCCTGTGCAAGCTCCTTACTGCCGGAAAATGCGTGGATAAGTCCCTTGCGAACTCTACTGGCTTTTATTATGTCAAAAGTATCCTGTGCAGCATCTCTTGAATGGACAACAACTGGCATATTTAAGTCAGCTGTTAAATCCAACTGTCTTTTAAACCAGTACTGCTGTTTTTCTTTTGATGGACCGTCATCATAGTGATAGTCAAGGCCTATTTCTCCTATAGCTACAACCTTTGGATTTTCAGCATATTTTGCAAGAGTTTTTATGTCTTCTTCTGTCATATTCTCAACTTCTGAGGGATGAACACCTACATTTGCATATATGAAATTGTATTTTTCAGCTAATGCCATAGCCTTTTTAGCACTTTCCATAGAGTCACAAGAATTTATAATAAAATCAACTCCGTTTTGGTGCATTTCTTCTATTAATTGATGTCTGTCGTCATCGTATTGAACATCGTCAAAATGGGCATGAGAATCAAAGTACATTTTTGTATTTCCTTTCCTATTTTTAAACAAATTAAATTAGTTTCTTCTATATTAATATAAAAATAAATAGGTAAAATAACAGGTGTCCTAAAAAGAACACCTGTTAATAAAATTTATTTGAATTTTATTAGTTTACTTCAGCACCGTCGCCAATGTTTCCGTCAACTGTAAGTACGCCTAAGTTGCCGTTTTCGTCTTCAGCAGCAAGTATCATACCTTCACTTACAATCTTACCCTTCATCATCTTTCTAGGTGGAAGATTTGTTACTACAACAACCTTTTTGCCTACCATATCTTCTGGAGAGTACCATTAGCAATACCAGAGGCAATAGTCCTTGTTTCAGAGCCAATCTGAACTGTAGATTTAAGGAGCTTAGAAGAACCCTCAACCTTTTCACAAGCAAGGATTTTACCAATCTTCATATTAACCTTACAGAAGTCATCAATATCAATATATTCTGGTTCTTCTGCTGGCTTTTCTTCTTCCTTAGGCTGTTCAAGTTTAGCTTCGATTTTTTCAAGAGTCTCCTTTGCATCAAGTCTAGCAAAGAGAATTTCTGGCTTTTCAACAACCTTTGTACCAGACTTATACATACCGAAAATGTCAAGGCTATCCATTGGACGCTTCTGAGCGTTAAGCTGTGCAAGAACCTTTGCTGAAGTTTCAGGCATAAATGGTTCAAGAAGATTAGCACCAATAGAAATACCTTCAACTAAGTTGTAAAGAACTGTAGCAAGTCTTTCTTTCTTAGTTTCGTCTTTAGCAAGTACCCAAGGCTCTGTTTCGTCAACATACTTGTTACATCTTTTGAAAAGGGCAAATATTTCAGTAATAGCATCAGCTACTCTTAATTTATCCATCTTTTCAATAACTCTGTTGCGAGTAGTTGTAACAACATTGATTAAATCTTCATCAACAGGGTATGAACAACCAGGGTTAGTTACAACACCGTTGAAATACTTATTACTCATTGAAACAGTTCTATTTACAAGGTTACCAAGAACATTTGCAAGGTCAGAATTCATTCTTTCAATCATTAATTCCCAAGTGATAACACCATCGTTTTCAAATGGCATTTCGTGGAGAACAAAGTATCTAACAGCATCTACACCGAAGAAATCTACTAAATCGTCAGCATAAATTACATTACCCTTAGACTTACTCATTTTGCCATCGCCTCTTAAAAGCCATGGATGACCAAATACCTGCTTAGGTAATGGAAGGTCAAGTGCCATAAGGATAATAGGCCAGTAAATAGTATGGAAACGAATAATATCCTTACCGATAAGGTGAAGGTCTGCTGGCCACATTTTGTTAAACAAGTCAGAGTTGTTGCCGTCACAATCGTAACCAATACCAGTAATGTAGTTTGTAAGGCATCAAGCCATACATATACAACATGCTTATCATCAAAATCAACTGGAATACCCCACTTGAATGATGTTCTTGATACACATAAATCCTGAAGACCTGGAAGAAGGAAGTTATTCATCATTTCGTTCTTTCTTGAAACAGGCTGTATAAATTCAGGGTGGTTGTTAATGTGTTCAATAAGTCTGTCAGCGTATTTACTTAACTTGAGGAAGTATGCTTCTTCCTTAGCAGGCTTAACTTCTCTACCACAATCAGGACATTTACCGTCTACAAGCTGAGATTCTGTCCAGAAAGATTCACAAGGTGTACAATAAAGACCTTCGTATTCGCCTTTGTAAATATCGCCTTTTTCGTAAAGCTTCTTAAATATTTTCTGAACCTGCTTTTCGTGGTCTACATCAGTTGTTCTAATGAATTTATCATAAGATGTATTCATTAAATCCCAAATTCTCTTTATTTCAGTAGAAACATTATCAACGAACTGCTTAGGTGTAATGCCGGCAGCTTTTGCCTTTTCTTCAATCTTCATACCATGTTCATCAGTACCAGTTTGGAAGAAAACATCGTAACCCATCTGTCTTTTAAATCTTGCAATACTATCAGCAAGAACGATTTCATATGTGTTACCAATATGAGGCTTACCAGAAGTGTAGGCAATAGCCGTAGTCATATAAAATTTTTCTTTACTCAATTAAACTACCTCCAAAAAATCATTAATTTGATTATATAACAAATAAAGTAAAATTGCAATTTTATTGTAATAGTTTAGCAAATTTACTTTATTATTCCCGATAATTGTGCTAGAATATACCTACTTTAGATTTTGGAGGGTTGTATATGTATAAATTAGTTGCTACTGATTGCGATGGTACATTTATAGATTCAAAAGGTTGGTTGCCAGAGGAAAACAAAATTGCTTTCCAGAGATTACACCAAAAGGGTATTCCTGTTGTACTTGTAACAGGAAGAAACGACTTTCTTACAAAGGATTATGTAGACGAGCTAGGTTTCCAGTGTCCCGTAATTGGTGGTAATGGGGCCACTCTTGGTAACATATATACAGGAGAGAGAAAGTATGTAAATGCTATGACAAGGGAAGAAATGAATGGCGTATTTGATATATGCGACAAGTTTAAAGTGCCTTGCAAGGTGTTTACTACTGAAAAATGCTATACAAACGATATAGATCTAAAAATGGTGGTATAAACTTATAACAGTTAAATATACAAAGCCTATAAAGACTACTATTGAAAATGTATTGGAAACAGATATAAGAAAAACTGCTGATTTCAAAAATGTAATAAAAGTTGTTGTAATAGAGGATAATATCGAATTTCTTACAGAAATAAAAGATGCTATAAATGAAAAAGTGAAAACTGTTACAGCTATACAGTCTAACTGGAATTGTATTGATATAGTAAAAAAAGGTGTTTCAAAAGGTGCAGCACTTTTGAAATATGGTGAAATGTTAGGCATAAAGCCGGAAGATATTATTGCTTTTGGAGATAGTGAAAATGATGTATCTATGATAAAGGCTGTAGGTGGTGGATATGCTATAGGCAATGCTGACCAATGTGTAAAAGATGTTGCAAAGTATATTGCTGATACAAATGACAACTGTGGTGTAGCCAAAGTTTTGGACAAGGAATTTAATTTAGGAATATATTAATTGTGAAAGGGCGATTACTGATGAGTAGTCGCTTTTTTGTTCTGACCTACAAAATAAAAAGTAACTAATAAATTTCATAGTAACTTGTAATAAGAGTGTACAGCCAGTATAATTTAAAACACTAAAATACAAGGAGGAGAAAATGGAGTTATCGGTTATTGGTACTTTTTAGGATATGTTGTAGTCAGTTCTTTTACACCGGGACCTGGTAACTTGTTGGCACTTAACAATGTTACCAGCTATGGATTAAAGAAAAGCAGAAATATAATTTTGGGTATTTGTTGTGGCTATGGAATAGTTCATTTTCTATGCACATTGGCTTTATATATTGTAAATAGACATATTTCGTCTGTTCTTTTTATGCTAAAATATATTGGTGGAGCTTATATATGTTTTTTAGCTTTACATATAATGTTAAGTAAAAAAATCAGAAGATGTTAGTGTGAAAAGCCCCTCTTTTAAAAGCGGTTGTTTGTTACAGCTTGTAAATGTGAAAATTTATTTTTATATTATAACCCTAATAACCACATATTTTATACCAAATTTTCCTACAATAACTGGACTTACATTAGCAGGAATAGGTGTAGTTGCTGTAGGCTGTTCTTTAGTAGGTGCAGGCTTGAAAAACTTTTTTAATAAATATTATAGAATAATAAATGTGGTTATGGGTGTATTTTTGCTTTACTGTGCTTGGGATATAATAAGGAGTAATTAATATGTACAAACCTAAATTGGAAAAAGATATAAGATGTCCTTTGGAATATGGTCTTGATGTTTTTGGTGGCAAATGGAAATCCAGAATAATTTGTGTTTTTGCTGATAAAAAGTTCTTCGATACAGTTCTTGAAGAAAAGAAAGGATAAACATAACAGATGCAGTTCTTGACTCAGCTTTAAAGGAGCTTATTTCTGATGGTATTATTGATAGACACCAGTATGATGAAATACCACCTAGAGTTGAGTATTCTCTTACAGAAAAGGGCAAATCAGTTGTGCCTATTTTACAGGATATTTGCAAGTGGTCAGGAGCTTATTATAAAGAGGATAGTGAAAACACATTACTTCAATGTCAAAAGTGTGACTATAAATAGGAGAAAAATATGAATATTGAATATACAACAGAAAAGAAGTTTACAAAAGAGGATATACAGGAATTGTTTTTATCAGTAGGTTGGGTTTCAGGTCAATATCCTAACAGACTTTATAAAGCACTTATGGGTTCGTCTACAGTTTTAACTGCGTGGAATGGAGAACACCTTGCCGGACTTGTAAGAGTTATTGATGATAGTGAGCTTGTGGCATTTATGCACTATGTTTTGGTTAATCCAAAGTATCAGGGAAATGGTATTGCCGGAAAAATGGTAGAAATGATAAAGGAAAAATATAAGGATTTTCTTTATATTGAAGTTATGCCAGATGAAGCAAAAATGCTACTTTCTATGAAAAACATGGATTTAAAATTATGGCAGACGGAGTGCCAATGCAGATTTGCAACTTCAATGGTAAAAATAAAGGGAACAGCTTTGCTGTCCCTTTATTATATGTAAATATATTTTACTGCTGTTCCGTAGTAGTTTCTGTTGTTTCAGTAGTGGTTTCTACTGTGTTATTGTCAGTGTAATTTTTAAGGGTAATAACATCAAGCATATCAATGTTACCATCGCCATTAAAATCAGCATTTTCAAAAGAAATATCACTTGAAAGATTTACTCCCATAACATACTTTAAAAGAAGAGCAACATCTTTGTTATCAACAGAATTATCCTTGTTTATATCATAATTGTCTGAATTTAATCTTTCATAAAATTCAATCATAGCAGCAGAACCAAAGTTAGCACCGGCCTCATCGCCTACAACCTTTACATACTTTGTATAAACAGGTGTATCGAGGTTTACTGTCTTTTTAGTTCTATCACTTGCCCAAGTTGCAGTACCGGCCTTAGTCCAGTTTGTACCGTCTTTACTTGTGTATACAGAACATTTTGTAAATACACCGTTAAAATTACCTGTTTGTCTAGGTGTATAGTCTATAGAAGTAAGAAGAACAGGCTTATTAAATTCATAAGCTATAAATCTGTTAAGGTCGCTGTTTGTAGTATAAGTTGTATGCCAGATTGTGTTTATATTACCGTCTATAGATTTACTTGCACTTTCATTGTCGCTCTGGGCAGAAGAATAGGCAAGTACCTTTACATTAGATATAGAAATATAAGAACGGTCGGCAGTATCTGTGTCAGTAGTAAATGTACACTGTGAGCTAGAGCCGACAAGGGTAGTTCCGTTTGCACCAATTCTTACAGAAACTGTTCTGTCGCCCTCAAAAACTGTATCGTCAGTAAAGTTTGTCCAAGTTTTTCCGTCTTCTGACCATTGATATTTAGATGTAGCACCAATAACTTTATTTTCGTTATCGTTGTTATAAAGTCCAGAAGGAGCAGAGCCTGCCTTAATATCAATAGTGTAGTAACTAGATGCACCTTGAAGTTTTACAAGCAAATCGTTGTCGGCTGTAATTTTGGAAATTTCTTCATCAGTTAATTTATGAGAGTTATTAGTACCGGCATTTACCCAGTTTTCGCCACCGTCAATGCTATATAAAAATTCTGTGCCACCGTCAGTAAACTGGTCAGAGAGAACTATAGTATTTGCATTTTCTCCGTCAAAAGAGAATGTGGCAATAGCCAAGTTTTCGTTTCCTAAAATGTAGTCTGCCATTGTTTTACAAATATCAGGCTGTAAAGACTGCTCGCTTGTAGCAACTGATGCAGATTTAAGGGCGTTAAGTGTCATAATGTTGAAGTCCGCAATATCTGCTTCACTTGAAATTTCAGGCTTTATAGCATTTTGGAGCATATCGTTCATTGGCTGAGGGAAGTATGTCAATGCAGATATTATTTCCTTTGCAAGTTCCATATAGTCGTCACTTGTTTTTTCAGCTGACTTATAGGCTGTTATTAAACCGTCCCAAGCATCTAAGTTGAAATTCTGTATTTCAATAGCCTGTCTGTAAGTTCAATAGCCTTGTCTGTGTTCGACATTTGTGCAATCTTTACTAAGTCTTCAGCTTTTTGGAAGTTGTCGTAATCGTTTAAGGCTGCCTGTGCTAAAGGTACATAACTTACTCTGTAACCCTTTGCCCAGCTTTGAGCACCCCAACCTAAAAGGAGTGTATCGCCTCTCTCAGATTTTGTCCAACCATAGACATCGTTCCAAATGGACCACTTAGCTAAAGCATTTTCGCCCTTTGATGGGTCATCAAGTTCGTACTTTAAATAAGCTGCGTGACCAGGCTGACCAATAACTACACTAGGAATACCAAAGGCTGTAAGAAGGTTTACACCTACTTTTGAAATACCACCACATACAGCACCTTCTTCAAATACTATCCAAAGTTTAGGGTGACCACTTTCAAATGGTATGTTTATATCGTAAATGTCATCATTAGTGTCGTCATCTGTGTTTACAAGGTGATATTTTTCTGCCATGATGCCTTGTTTTCATCAGTATAGTATTTATCCAAGTAGTAATTATAGCCTGTAATATAACCCATATAACTATAGGAATTTAATATAAGCTGATTATCTGCTAAGTCGCTAAAAGCTACACCGGCTTTAGCAGCTGATTTCTTTCTTGCATAGTAATTAAGCCATTCAATTTGGTTGTCATCACTAATAGAGTTCATTACCCATCTCATTTCAGGTACAGTAAGGTTTTCAAAAACACTATTTACAAGGCAACCATTTTCATAAAGTTTTTTGTAGATAGCATATCTTCTGACTGGATTAGAGGTTTTTGTAGAGTCTGCCCAGAAGTAAATTGAACCTGCATGAGAAAACATTAAAGCTACAAACATACGCTTGTAAAGGCTGTTTGACATATCCAATGAATAGTTCTTGTAAAGCTGTGTAAGTACCATGGCAGCCTTTTCATAAGAGCCTAAAATGGTATTACCTGCGTTAGCATAGTAGTTAAGAGCTTCAAAGTCATCTAAAAACCATTCTAAGGCTTCTCTGTTGTTTTCATTTTCAGCTGCAAGAGTAATAAGGAAATCATAGCCGGTTCTTTCTACAAAGTTCTTTTGGTAAAGTATCTTTCTGTAGGTTTCACTTTCGTAATCACTTAAACCAGCAAGCTCACTTTCATACTGAGATACTGTTTTTATAAATTTAAAATTGTCAGCTGATGGTTCTTTATAGTCTGATGAAATAAACTTTCCGTTTGCGATTACAGAATGGTCATAACCTTTATCACCATTTGAACTTATATCAAATTTAAGGTATTTTGCATTTTTTAAATCAATGGTTACATACTGACACTCACTATCGCCTTTTAACACACCGGTGTTTTTAACCTGTGTCCAAGTGCTATTGTCTTGAGATGTATATATATTGAATATTACACCGTTACCGTTGCTACCCTTAGAATAGTCAACACCTAAATAACCAGTAAATGTATCATAACCGTAATCGTCTACAAGATATGAAATGTCATACACCAATGTAGCTGGGGCGTGAGCACCAAGACCCTTTAAAAATTGCTTTTTCTGCCCATTTACTTTAAGGGCAATAATGCCGTCTTCTACATTTGTATCGTACTTTAATGTAGAATAGCCTACACTACTAGATATTAATGCACTAGACGGTACATCAGAAATATACATATATTCTCCTGTACGGTCAGGGTATGTACCAGAACTTGATACAAGTCGTGGCTGTGAATAGAGAAGTTCTCCTGTTTCTGTAATAGTGAGAAGAACTCTGATATATTTGTTAAGCTGGCTTTCAGTAGGTGTATATTTAGCTGAAGTGGCAGAACTTATATCTGTAAATTCTCCGTCAGCTGTGTCACATATTTGCCATTGATATGTATATTCAGTATTTTCTGCACCTTTTAGCTGTGCTAAAATTTCGGAATTTACCTGACAAGGACCTGAAAGTACAGCAGAAACAGATACAAAACTATTGTCAGAATATATATAGTCCTTGTTATTTCCACTAATACCAAGTCGTATATATTTATTGCTCATACTAGCAGGAACAGTGTACTTAAGTGAAGTAGCTGAAGGAATATCTGTAAAAGTAGTGCCGTCAGCACTATACTGCCATTTGTAGTAAAGAGTATCCTCCGGATTTACATATTCTGTTTCAGCTGTTACAACACAGCCAACTTTAAGACTGCCTGTAATTTTAGCAACCATACTTCCTTTATAAGCCTCGGAATATAAATTACCGTAGTATTCATTTGTTTTGTCATAGATTTTTACTCTATAATAGGCTTTCTGTTCGGTTATTGTATAGTTTTTTTCTGTGGCATTTTCAATGTCTGTCCATACAGTACCGTCATCGCTATACTGCCATTGATAGCCTAAGTTTTTACTGTTTCCTACAGTAAGGTTGTCATTGGCTGTAAGGGTTTTGCCTATAGCAGATGTACCAGATATAGTTACATTTCCGTCAAGTACAGTATCGTCTGGGCGAAGAAATACAAATTCAGATGCACTTGCCCAACCATTGTTGCAACTGTAAATTCAAATCTAAGTTTTTCAAAGTCTGTTGCCTGTGGAAGTGTTATAAGTACATAGCTATTGGAAACAGAAGATGAACCTACAGCTACTTTATCCCAAGTATCAGTTTCGGAATTGTAACTATATATTGTAGCTGTTGTTGGATAACCTTTGCCTTTTGCACCGTCTTGTCTTGTGGCATAAAGTATTCTGTCTATTTTTGTGGTTTTGTTAAATGTAACATCAACATAATTTGTTACAGTACCATAGCCATTACCAGTTTCCCAATGAGTAGACCAATTACCGTCAAAGGCATATTTAAGATAAGATGTACTATATTGACCTGCATTGTTGGAATAGGCTGAAATATATGTGTAATCATCAGAATTTGTACTTACTCTGTGATTTTGCCAGTAGTCTGATGACATTTTAGGGTCACTTGCTGATATTGATGAAACTGTAAGTTCCTGAGATGTTTCGTCAGCAAAAATATTAAGTGGTGTTATCTGTAAAGTCATTAATGTAGATAACCCCAAAGCTATTGTTTTCTTTAAATTCATTAAATACCTCCATTTTAATTTTCCATTTATTAGATTAAAGTTTATTATAAATAATAATGATTGTCAATAGACATTATATATAAAAATCTATGCCAAATTGGCATAGATTTTAGTATGGTTTTAAAGGTTTTTAATTACCTTTTTATATAAATATCTCATTGATAAAAGTGAAAGAGAAACAGATATTACTTCTGCAATAAGGAAAGAGAACCAAACCTTATTTATATCTCCTGTTAATGAGAGAAGATAAGCTGATGGTAAAAGGAAAATAAGCTGTCGCATAAATGAAACCATCATACTTAATACACCATGTCCAAGTGCCTGAAATACTGAAAGTGAAACGATAGAAATACCAGCAAAAAGGAAGCTGACAGATATAATTTTAAGAGCAGGAACACCAATAGAAAGCATTGTTTCAGAAGCATTGAACATTAAAAGTAACTTGTCTGGGAATATCTGCATTATAGCAAAACCAATAATCATAATACATACGGCATAGGCAATACTGAGTTTAATTGTCTTAACCATTCTGTCACGCTTTCTAGCACCGTAACTGAAGGCAATAATAGGAACCATACCGTTGTTAAGACCGAATACAGGCATAAATATAAAGCTCTGGAGTTTGAAGTAACTACCAAATACAGCAATAGCTGTGGCACTGAATGTCATAAGTATTTTGTTCATACCAAATGTCATTACAGAACCCATAGATGCCATAAGTATAGACGGAATACCAACAGAAAGGATTTTACATATTGTACGAGAACTAGGACGGAAACCCTTAAAATGTAAGTGAATATCGAGGTTTTTCTTAATGTTAAATGTAAGAGCCATAAGGGCTGCAATAGTCTGACCAATAACTGTTGCAATAGCAGCACCAGCAACGCCTAACTTTGGCATACCAAAAAGACCAAAGATAAGTATAGGGTCAAGAATAATGTTTATAACAGCACCAGTAGTCTGTGTACACATTGTGTAAAGTGTACGACCTGTTGCCTGAAGAAGTCTTTCAAATGCCATCTGTGAAAAGAAAGCAATAGAGCAAATAGAAACTATTTTAGTATATGTAATACCCTGTTCAGCAATAGATTCTATTGGAGTCTGGGCATACATAAATGTAGGAATAAGGAAAAGACCTACAAAAAGGAATATTAAATAGCCTATGAAAATTAATAATAAACCATTTAAGGCTGATTTATTAACACCTTCGGAATCCTTTGCACCTAAGTAACGAGATAAAAGGGCATTCATACCTACGCAAAGACCAGTACAAACACTAATCATAAGTGACTGGAGAGGGAAAGCAAGGGAAACTGCTGTAAGGGCTTCTTCACTAAGTTTTGCAACGAAAATACTATCTACAATGTTGTACATAGCCTGTACCAACATTGAAATCATCATTGGAACTGCCATTGATAACAAAAGTTTGTTTACAGGCATTACCCCCATTTTATTTTCTTTTACTTCACCTGACATTTTACTTATTACCTCCAAATTTGGACTTTGCAAGAGTATAGAGCATATCAACTGTAGTATCAATGCCTACAGCACTATTTATTAATACATCATAGTTATCTCTAGCACCCCATTGATTTGGTGTGTAGTAGTTGTAGTAAGATGCTCTTGTCTTGTCCATTCTTCTAACGAACATTTCAGGATTGTCGTTTTTGTCCTTGTATTCTTCTACACTTCTTTTTACCTTAGTAGCCATATCAGCATAGATAAAAGCGTTGATGACATCACCACAATCAGAACAGTTGCTTAAAACATAGTCAGCACAACGACCTACAATAACACAGCTTTCTTTTGATACTAAATCTCTGATAATGTCTGTCTGAGCTTTAAAAAGTGTGTCAGAAAGAGTTACAGGCTGAGTTGACATAAAAAGGCTGTATAAGAAACTAGAGGTCTTTTTGCCGTCTAATGCCTCAACAGCTTCCTTTGTAAAACCACTTTCTTCTGCAATTTTATCAATCATATTTTTATCGTAGAAATTAACGCCAAGTCTTTTAGCAAGTTTTTCGCCAATAATTCTACCACCTGAACCGTACTCACGACCAATAGTAATAACAAATTTTTCATAGAAATCCTCCTATTCCTCTGTGTAATCATACAGTTTGTCGAGAACATTAAAAAAGACCTTTATCTCATCGTCAGAGAAAAGGGACTTTATTTTATTTTCAAACATTATAACTTTGCGTGTACATCGTCATATTTTTTACTGCCTTCTTTGGTCAATATAATTTTCCTAAGGCGAGCATCATTTTTAACAGACACTCTTTTTATTAATTTTTTTTCTTCCATAAGGGACAAAATACTTGATACTGAAGAAGGTCTGATGTCAAAAGAGATTTCCAGATTTTTTTGAAAAACATCTTTTCCATCATTTGTAGAACGCGTAATAAAAGAAGTATAGCAAACTGCATATGGGTTATTCCTTGTGTGGAAAGAAGATTATCCAACTGCCTGCTTAACTTGTTTGAAACACAGTGCATATCACGAATAATGCGTCTGTTTTCCATATTCTCAACTCCTGATATTTAGATACCTAAATATTACAGCAAATAAAAATTTTTGTCAATAATAATAGATTATAGAAATAAATAATTACCAGTTAATTTTTTGTATATTTTTTTACAGAGTGTATATTTTTGAAAATGCTGGCAATGATTTAAGGGAGAAGTAAAATTCTAATTGGAGGAATTTTTATGGCTTTAAAAAAAGTTGAAATCTGTGGCGTAAACACAAGTAAATTGCCAGTATTGTCTGAAGAAGAAAAGGAAGAACTTTTCGAAAAATTGCAAAAAGGCGATATGGTGGCAAGAGCCAAATATATTTATGGCAATTTAAGACTTGTGTTAAGTGTTATTCAAAGATTTTCAAACAGAGGAGAAAGCCCTGATGACATTTTTCAAGTAGGGTGCATTGGGTTAATAAAAGCTATTGATAATTTCGACACATCACACAATGTAAAATTTTCTACTTATGCTGTACCAATGATAATAGGAGAAATAAGGCGATATTTAAGGGACTATAATCCTATAAGAGTAAGCCGTTCTATGAGAGATACTGCTACAAGGCTTTACAGGCAAGAGAAATGCTCACTAACAAAAACAACAAAGAACCTACATTAGAAGAAATTGCAAAAGAAATAGATATGCCAAAGGAAAGTGTGGTTTTTGCTTTGGAGGCGATACAGGACCCTATATCACTTTTTGAACCAGTTTATCATGACGGTACTGATGTTCTCTATGTTATGGACCAAGTGAAAGATGATAAAAATACAGATACGGGGTGGATAGACAATATATCATTGAAAGAGGCCATAAGTAAGCTAAATGACAGAGAAAAGAATATTATAAATTTGAGATTTTTTAAGGGAAAGACACAAATGGAAGTTTCAGAAGAAATAGGAATAAGTCAGGCACAGGTTAGCCGACTTGAAAAAAATGCACTTAAAACTATGAGAAAATATGTGTAAGTATAGTAAAAAGATAGGGGTGTATTATGAAAATTTGTGATAATGTAAATCTTTCTGTTTTTAAAACGGACAAGTTTAATTCTATTTCTATGTCTGTTTCATTTGTGTTGCCGGCATTAGAATATACAACTACAGGAAACAATTTACTTGCTGGTATGTTTTTTGAGGGCTGTGAAAAATATAAAACACCTAAGAAAATATATACCCGTCTTGAGGAAATAGGGGCAGAGGCTCATAGTTCTGTTGTGAAAAAAGGGGATTACAGTATATTGGTATTGTATTGTAAATTCAGAGCTGAATATACAAAAGATGCTTTTGAATTTATAAAAAATATAGTGTTTAAACCTATGTTTTATGATGAGGCTGTTAAAAATCAGATAAAGGCTACAAGAGATAGAATAGAGGCTGAAAAAAATGACAAAAGAACATATGCACGAGAAAAGTTGATTTCCTACGCCTTTAAAAACAGACCTTTTGGCGTAGACGGAAATGGCTGTGAAAGATTTTTAAATATGGATATAAAGGAATATTACTACTATCTCATGGAAAATAGTAAGGTTGAAATTATGGTAGTAGGAAATATTGAAGAGGAACAGACAGAGGAGTTATGCAGGAAGTATCTTAAATTTGAACCGAGAAAATTTGAATATCCAGAAGACGAAAAGCAAGAAATGCCATATCAAAGTTATAGTGAAAAAGCTGATGTTGACCAAAGTAAATTGTGTATAGGCATAAATGCAGAGTTTGACAACTGGGAAAAGGCTGTTATAGCAAATTGTATTTTAGGCGGTGGTGCTGGGTCTGTGCTTTTTAGTGATGTAAGAGAAAAACAGGGGCTTTGCTACTATATTGTAAGCAGTCTATACAGATACAAGGAATATATAGTTGTTGAGTCAGCCATAAATTATGAAGAAAAAGACAATGTAATAAATAGTGTAAAAGAGGCTTTGGAAAAGTTTCGCCAACCTCAGAGGAAATAGCAAGAGCTAAAAGATATATTGTAAGTTCGTTGAAAACTACAGGAGATAGCCAGACCAGAATAATGGATTTTAATATTGGTCAGATTTTAGCTGAGGACAACAGAAGTTTAGAAGAAATTTTAAAAAGCATAAATGAAATAGATAATTTAGAAAATACATTTAAAAGATTAGAAATAAATACAGTTTTCAGTTTGGAGAGTGAACAGTATGCTTAATTATATTACTAAGAAACTTGAAAACGGAGTGAAATGCTATATTGTACCTAAAAAAGGCTATGCTGAAAAAAAGGCTATGATTGCTTTTAACTATGGGTCTTGTAATACAGAGTTTATTTACAATGGCAAAACTATAAAACAGACAAAGGGAATAGCTCATTTTTTAGAACATAAAATGTTTGATGGTTCAGCGGATATATTTTCTGAATTTGAAAAATTAGGGGCAAGTGCCAACGCTTTTACTAATTTTACTACAACAGCTTATCACTTTAATTGTACAGAAAATTTTGAAAAGGCTTTTGAACTGCTTATGAAAATGGTAAGCTCTTTAGATACAACAGAGGAAAGTGTTGAAAGGGAAAAGAAGATAATAGGTCAGGAAATTAAAATGTACAATGACGATATTGGGTGGCAGGTTTATTTTAATGGCTTGAAATGTGCCTATAGTGATAATAATGTAAGATATTCTGTTGCTGGAACATTGGAGTCTATAGAGGATATAAGCTGTGAAGATTTGTATACTGCCTACAAGGCTTTTTATACTGCTGATAATTGTTGCATTATTGTGGTTGGCGATATAGATGAAAATAGTGTGCTAAAACTGGCAAATGAGAACTTGCATTTAGGAGAAAAGTGTGCAGAAAAAATTACAAAACAGGAAGATGAAATAAATAATGATGTGGAAAAAATAGAAAAAAATATTCCTAAAAATGTGTTTAATATTGACTTCAGAGAAGATATAAAAACTGATGATATAGCCTACAGAATTGCCATTAATGAGGTTATGCTTGAAATACTATGTGGTAAAAGTTCTCATTTATATAATAAGCTGAACCACAAAGGTTTAATTTCAAGTGAATTAACAGCCGATTATTTATGTGGAAATGACTATGGTTTGAGAATTATAGGCGGAGAAAGTAATAATATAGAAGAAATACTATCTGAAATATCACAGGAAGTGGAAAGATATGTGACTTTTGGTGTAAGTGATAAAAATTTAAAAAGGGTTGTAAAGGCTGTTAAAAATAAAAATTTATTTGGAAATGAAAGTCTTGAAAATATATGTTCAGTCTTTGCAGATTGCTTTACAAAGGGTATTGAGGTACTAGACATTTATGCCAAATATGATATAATAAAAAACAACGATATTAGAGAAGAACTTAAAACCTTTTCGAGAAATAATAGGGTGTTGAGTGTAGTTGGAGGCTAAGTAATGGATATTTTATTTCCACATCTTAATATAGGTATAGATAAATTAAGCAGGGTTGCCTTTTCAATAGGTGGCTTTCAAGTATATTGGTACGGTGTTCTCATTTGTTTGGGTGCTGTCTTAGGTCTTGTGTTGGTTACAAAAATAGCCAAGGCTGAGGGCAGAACCTGATACATATGTGGACTTCGCTATATGGGCTTTGATTTGTGGTATTGTAGGGGCAAGAACTTATTACCTTGTGTTTTATGAACACTCTTTAAGAGATTTTTAGGCATAAGAATGGTGGACTTGCTATTTACGGTGGTATTATTGGTGGTACACTTGCTGCCATTGTATATACCAGAATAAAGAAGTTAAATTTATTTAAGTTTACAGATACTCTTGTTTTTGGCTTATTATGTGGTCAGATTTTTGGTCGTTGGGGTAATTTTGTAAACAGAGAGGCTTTTGGGTCTTTTACAGACAGCCTTTTTGCTTTAGCTTATAAGGCTAGTACAGTTGCAGGATTAAAGATTAATGGCTCTGAGGGAGCATATAATGGCACACTTTATCCAATAACTGAAATAGGTGGAGAAGTTATATACAGGTACACCCTACATTTTTGTATGAAGTGTGTGTAATTTATGTGTCCTTATATTTTTACTTCTCTATAGAAAGAAGAAAAATTATAATGGAGAGTTGACAGTTATCTACTGCTTTGCCTATGGCTTAGGCAGATTTTGGATTGAATCTTTAAGAACAGACCAGCTCAAAATAGGTATTTTTCCAGTAAGTATGCTATTATCAGGTATTCTCGTGCTAGTGGCTATTGTAGTTGAAATAATAATGCTTGTGAAAAATAAGAAGAATAGAGAAGAAATTAAAACAGAAGAATAATGTGCATTTTAAGGAGTTTCCATATTGGAAATTCCTTTTTTGCATAAAATATTGTCAAGTAGGCAATACTACAAAAGATTACTATATGAAATTATGAAATATAGACAATAAAAATTGATAAATGGAGTTGAGTTGTGCAACATAGTTAAAAAATATTTTTTTATTTGTGAAAGTGTAACATTGAAAAGTATAAATTGATATGCTAGTATACAAGTATACAAGACGAAAGACGCAAAAGGAGGTCACAAAATGTTAAAAGGTATTAAAAGGGTAATAACATTGGGGATATGTTCAGTCTTGCTGTTTTCTGTAACAGGTTGTAAAACAGTTGGAGGCGGAAAAAGAATTGTCAGAATTGCACACTCCCAGTCAGAAACTCATCCAGACCATATGGGGCTTTTGGCGTTTGAGGAATATGTTGAAAGCCATAGTGATAAATATGATGTTCAGATTTATCCTAATGAGCTTTTAGGGGCATCAGTAAAGGCTATTGAGTTAGTACAGACAGGGGCAGTTGATTTTGCTGTCTGTAGTACAGGTAACCTAGAAACATTTGATGATATTTATCAGATTTTTAGTATTCCTTATCTTTTTGATAACACAGATGTTTACCATAGTGTTATGGAAGATGATGAATTAATGAAAAGTATTTACAAGTCAACAGAGGCTGCTGGTTTTGAAACAGTAACTTGCTTGATGCCGGTGTAAGAAACTTTTATGCTACAACTCCTATTAAAACTCCAGAGGATTTAAAGGGTAAGAAAATAAGAGTTCAGCAAAGTCCAACAAATGTAAAAATGATGAAGCTTTTGGTGCATCAGCTACTCCAATGTCATTTGGTGAAGTTTACACAGCTATTCAGCAGCACGTTATTGACGGTGCAGAAAACAACGAATTTGCATTGACAAACAATAAGCACGGCGAAGTTGCAAAGTATTATTCATATAATCAGCATCAGATGGTACCGGATATGCTTATTGGTAATTACAAATTCTTAAACAACCTTGACCCAGAGGATAAACAGATTTTTGAGGAGGCTGCTAAGGAATGTACTAAGATTGAAAGAGAAGAATGGGATAAACAGATTGTAGAGGCAAAGGAAATTGCAAAGGATATGGGTGTTCAGTTTATTGATGTAGATGTAAATGCTTTTAAAGAAAAAGTATTACCACTTCATGAACAGATTTTAGAAGAAAATCCAAAATTAAAGCCTATTTACAATAAAATTCAAGAGGCAAATAATAAAGCTAAAGGGGGTCAACAGTAATGAGTAATTTAAAAAATATAATGAACAAGGTGCTGGAAACAGTCTGTGTTTTCATATTTGCATTTATCACTGTTGTAGGCACATACCAGATTGTTGTTAGATATGTATTTAATTCTCCTAGTACAGTTTCAGAAGAGCTTTTGACATATTCATTTACTTGGCTTGCACTTTTGGCTGCTGCCTAGTGTTTGGTATGAAAGAGCATATGGCTATGACATATTTTGCTGATAAGATTAATGGAAAGAAAAGAATTATCCTTCATTTAATAATAGAAGTTATTGTAATGCTTTTTGCTATCTCTGTTTTAATCTTTGGTGGTATATCAATTACAAGACTTACAATGACACAGGTTACAGCATCTCTTGGAATACCAATGGGTTATGTATATGCTGTAGTTCCTATTAGTGGTGTTATTACAGTTATTTACAATATTTTAAATATTTCAGAATTATTCAAACAGATAAAAAATGCGTAAAGGAGGCGTAGGTAATGAATACAGTTTTGGTATGTGGCTTAATAATAGCCGTAGTTTTAATAGCATTACTATTAATGGGTGCACCTATTTCTATAGCCATTGGAGCAGCTTCAGTTTTAGCAGTTCTTCCTGTACTTGACACAAGTGCAGTATTCTTAACAGGTGCTCAGAGAACATTTTCAGGTATTTCAGTATTTACACTTATTGCAATTCCATTTTTCATATTAGCCGGTAATATTATGAATCGTGGTGGCATTGCAATGCGACTTATAAATTTGGCTCAGGTTCTTACAGGCAGAGTTCCAGGGTCTTTAGCACACACAAATTCTATTGCAAATATGCTCTTTGGTGCTATCTCTGGTTCAGGTGTTGCATCAGCATCAGCTATGGGTACAATTATTGGACCTATTGAAGAAAAAGAGGGCTATGACAAAAACTATTCAGCAGCAGTAAATATTGCAACAGCTCCTACAGGACTTCTTATCCCACCTAGTAATGTACTTATTACATTCTCCCTTGTAAGTGGTGGTACATCAGTTGCAGCACTTTTATGGCAGGTTATATTCCTGGTATTCTTTGGGGTCTATTCTGTATGATAGTAGCTTTCTTTATTGCAAGAAAGTACAATTACAGAAGTACACAGCATGTTACAGTTAAAGAGGGACTTCAGATTGTATGGCAGGCTGTTCCTAGCTTACTTCTTATTATCATTGTTATTGGTGGTATTATCAAGGGTATATTTACAGCTACAGAGGGTTCAGTAGTTGCAGTTGTATATTCTCTTATACTCTCTTTAATTTATAAAACAATAAAGATTAAGGATTTATATGGAATAATTAAGGAAAGTGCTATTACAACAGGTATTATTGTTTTCCTTATTGGTGTATCTAGCTTTATGGCTGGGTAATGACATTTACAGGTATTCCAGAAGCTATTTTCAACACTTCTTTTAGGAATTAGCTCAAATAAAATTATATTATTGCTTATTATAAATGTAGTTCTCCTTTTCATAGGTACATTTATGGATATAACACCAGCAATTCTTATTTTCACACCAATATTTATGCCAGTTTGTCAGGAACTTGGTATGACAGCTGTTCAGTTTGGTATTATGCTTGTATTAAACCTTTGCATTGGTACAATTACTCCTCCAGTAGGCAATATTCTTTTCGTAGGCGTAAGAGTAGCAAACACAAAAATAGAAGATGTAATAAAGCCATTGCTTAAATACTATGTTGCGATTTTCTTAGTTCTTATGCTTGTAACATTTGTTCCTGCAATTTCAACTTGGTTGCCAACTGTAATGGGCTTAATGGGATAAAAATATTTGATTTCAGATAAACTTTAGTAAAAATAATTGATGAATTAGTGGATTTTAGGAGGTACTATATTATGAAAATGACATTAAGATGGTTTGGTAAGGATTTTGATTCCGTAACGCTTCAGCAGATTAGACAAATTCCGGGAGTAACAGGTGTAATTACTACATTATATGATATTCCGGCTGGAGATGTATGGCCTATTGAAAGAATTAAGGCTATGCAGGCAGAAGTTGAAGCTGAGGGCTTAAAGGTAGAGGGTATTGAAAGTGTAAATATTCACGACTCTATTAAAATTGGCTCTCCAGACAGAGAACAGTATATTGATAACTATATTGAAACTCTTGAAAACCTTGGTAAGTGTGGCATTGATATGGTTTGCTACAACTTATGCCTGTATTTGACTGGACACGCTCTGAACTTGCTCATGTAAGAGAAGATGGTTCGACAGTTCTCTACTATGACCAGGCAGAGGTTGACAAAATCAACCCAGAAACAATGTTTAATTCCATTGACAGCAATTCAAATGGTTTTGTGATGCCCGGTTGGGAGCCTGAAAGACTTGCTCATGTTAAAGAGCTTTTTGAGGCTTACAAAGATGTAGATTCTGAAAAACTTTTTGAAAATCTTGTATACTTCTTAAAGAGAATACAGCCAGTTTGTGAAAAGTACGATATTAAAATGGCTATTCACCCAGATGACCCAGCTTGGCCAGTATTTAATCTTCCTAGAATTATAACTTGTAAAGAAAATGTAGAAAGACTTTTAAAGGCTGTTGATGCTAAATTTAATGGTCTTACACTTTGTACTGGTTCTTATGGCTCAAATCCAAAGAATGATATTTGCGAAATTATAAATGTTGCAAAGGGTAGAATACACTTTGCTCATGTCAGAAACTTAAAGCACTATAAGCCAGGTGTATTTGCAGAGGCTGCTCACTTATCAAGAGATGGTTCAATGGATATGTACAAAATAGTAAAGACACTTATTGACACAGGTTTTGATGGTCCAGTTAGACCTGACCATGGTCGTGCAATCTGGGGCGAGGTATCTATGCCAGGCTACGGTCTTTACGATAGAGCATTAGGTGCTTGTTACTTAAATGGTCTTATTGAAGCTATTGAAAAACAGGAGGGTATTTATAAACAATGAAAATGAATTTAGAGTCTTTACAAGACAGAAAAAAATGGGAAGAAATGGGTTTTAAATTGCCTGATTATAGTGTTGAGAAAATGATTGAAAATACTGCCAATAACCCAGAGTGGATACACTTTGGGGCAGGCAATATTTTCAGAGCTTTTCCGGCTGTAGTTTGTCAGCATTTATTAAACAGTGGTATTATGACTACTGGTATTGTAGTTGCAGAGGGCTATGATTATGAAATTATTGAAAAGAGTTTCAAAAATTATGATAATCTTACTGCTGCTGTTACATTAAAGGCTGACGGTACTATAGAAAAGGAAATTGTAGCATCTATTGCTGAAGCCCTTTGTGTAGACAGTAATAATGAAAAGGATTGGAACAGATTAAATGAAATTTTAAGGCTGAAAATCTTAAAATGGTATCCTTTACAATTACAGAAAAGGGATATTCTCTTGTAAGAGGAAATGGAGAAATGCTCCCTGATGTAAAAGAGGATATGGAAAACGGTCCGGAAAATGTTCACAGCTATATTGGTAAACTGGTATCTCTCTTATACACAAGATACAAAAGTGGAGAAAAACCTGTTACATTGGTGAGTATGGATAACTGTTCTCATAACGGAACTAAGTTACAGAATGCAGTCTTAGCCTTTGTTAAAACTTGGGTAGAAAATGACAAGGCAGAAGAAGGATTTTTGGACTATGCTAAAAATAAAGTATCTTATCCTTGGTCAATGATTGACAAAATTACTCCTAGACCGGCTGATGCTGTAATTGATATGCTAAAGGAAGTAGGGTTTGAAGATACTGAGGCTGTTGTAACATCAAAGAATACATTTGTTGCTCCTTTTGTAAATGCAGAGGAAACACAGTATCTGGTTATTGAAGACGATTTTAAAAACGGTAAATTGCCTTTGGATAAAGGGGGCATAATTTATACTTCAAGAAATACTGTAGATAAAGTAGAAAAAATGAAAGTATGCACTTGCCTTAATCCACTTCATACAGCCTTAGCTGTTTATGGTTGTATTTTAGAATATACTAAAATTTGTGATGAAATGAAAGATGAAAACCTTGTGACACTTATTAAAAATGCAGGTTACAAGGAGGGTCTTCCAGTAGTTACTGACCCTGGTATTTTATCTCCAAAGGAATTTATTGATACAGTAGTAGAGGTAAGACTTCCAAATCCATTTATGCCTGATGCACCACAGAGAATTGCTTGTGATACTTCACAGAAAGTGGGTATACGCTTTGGCGAAACTATAAAAGCGTATATGAAAGAGGGAACTTCTGACCAGTTGGGATATATTCCTCTTGTGTTGGCTGGTTGGCTTAGATACCTTATGGCAAAAGACGATAATGGTAATGATTTTGAATTAAGTCCCGACCCATTAATTCCAGAATTGACATCAATTATGTCAGAAGTGAAATTTGGAGATAATAGTAATGCTGATGAGGCTGTTGCTAAAATTTTAGACAAAAAAGATATTTTTGGAGTAGATTTAAAAGAGGCTGGTCTTAATAACAAGATTTTGGCTTACTTTAAAGAGCTTAACGGAGGAAAAGGTGCTGTTAGGGCTACACTCAAGAAATATTGTTAAAAATGCTTATTGAATTTTAGGTGTATAAATAGTATAATTATTTTAATAGATAATTAAAAAGTATGGGAATGGTGCCAAACATATTAGGGGAATATGTTTGACACCTAATCTCTGCGAGGAACAGGGGTTGAGATTATGGTAATTACAGCTCAAAGACAAGGGGAAACAGTTAGGGATTACGCTTGCCGAATAATTAAAGAAAATATTGTAACAATGGAGTTAAAGCCAGGTAGTCTTGTAAGTGAAACAGAACTTGCAAAGGAGCTTGGCGTAAGCCGTACACCAGTAAGAGAGGCTTTGATACAACTGGGTAAAAATGGTATGGTTGAAACTTTTCCACAGAGAGGTACTAAAGTATCATTAATAGACACAGATAGTGTTAATGAGTCAAGATTTTATAGACTGGTTATTGAAAAGGCACTTGTACAGGAAATATGCAATAATTGTAATGAAGATGATTTATTTCCATTAAACGAAAATTTACATAAGCAGTTGTTTTGCCTTGAAACTAAAAATGTTCATAAAATTGTTGAGGCAGATAATGAATTTCATAAATTACTTTTTGTAATAGCAAATAAAAACAGAAGTTATGATGCCTTAAATGACATATTTACGCAGTTCGACAGAGTCAGATATTTGTCAGCTGAAAATTTCAATATGGAGGCTACTGTTTCAGAACATAAAGCCTATATGAGGCTATGAAAAATAAAGAAAATGAAAAGGCAGATAAAATTATAGTTGAGCATTTATCCAGATACAAAGAGGATATGCAAGAACTTAAAAACAAATATCCAGAATATTTTAAATAAAAGTGATTTTTCAATCCACCAGAGTTAATTGGACTTTGGTGGATTTTTTGAATGAAGTTTTGAAAATTACTTGTGAATAAAGTGTGAATAATGTATAATAATTTAAAACAAAATTAATGCCATAGTTTTGTTTATATAAATAATAGACAGAAATGTTTATTAAAAATAAAAAAGGGGGAATTTTAATGAAAAATTTAAAAAAAGTGTAAGCAGTTTACTTGCCTTTGTTATGGCAGTAGGACTTATGCTTTGCAATGTAGTTGTTGCAAGTGCTTCAACAGCAACTACTTGGAATTTTGGCTCAGGCTCTAGTTATAGAGGTAACAGTAGTTACACTCAAACATTGCAAGGAGATGGGTCAGCAGAATATGACGGATTAAAGGTTACAACTACAAGCTCTGGGGGTAAGTTTTCTTTGTCTAATTCTAGTTGGGCACAAGTAAATACAGGAACACAGTTTGATATTCCTGTAGAAGGAAATTCTACTATTACAGTTGCAACATATGCTTCAAGTATGGCATTTACTTATGGTGGTGATACAGTATCAGCAGAAAACAATGTTCTTACTGTGGATTACACAGGTGATAGTGGTTATGTAACTTTAGTGGCTGTAGACAGTAGCTACATCAGCTCTATTACAGTAACTCCAGTAGTTGATGAAGATGCACCAACAGCTTTTGCTGATGAATGGAATTTTAGAAGTGGTTCATCATTAATAAATAACGGTGTAACATTGCAAAAAACTACTGGCACAGTTACTCAGGGGGATGCTGTTTTAAAGATTGATGCCACAAGTGGTAAATGGAGTACAGCCAGAAGTGATTGGGCACAGGTAAATGCTGGTGTTAAAATTGAAGTACCTGTAAATACAGGTGTTTATACAATATCTGCAACAACTTATGGTGAAAATGTGGATATGACAATTAACGGAGTAAGCACAAGCTCAGGTACAGCTAAGTGTGCCTATAGTATTGTAAATAACTCAAGTGCTAAGTATATTCCAATAGTTATTAACAGCAATAGCTACTTGGGTGTTATTAAAGTGACAGAGGAAACAGAGCTTGCTATTCCAGTTACAATAAGTGGTTCATTAGGCAGTTCAAAGGTAATATTTACAGATACTTTAACTGGTACTGAATATGCCTCTGTTTCAGAAAGTGGAAATGTTACTTTATTAAAAGGACATACTTATACAGTAAGCACAGATAATTCAAATATTAGTGCTAAGATTGACGGAAACAGTACATTTACACCAACTGATACTACAGCAAAAACAATTACTGTTGAAGGTTCAGCAGATATAACTGTTTCTGGTAAAATTACAAGTAAAGATAATGTTTTAAAAGCAAGTAACATTACAAGTCTTACATTTGTAAATATGAATGATTCAAGTGTTATAGGTACAGCTACAGTAAATGACGACCTTACATACAGTGTTGAACTTAAAGCTGGTGATTACGACACAGTTGCTGTTACAAACAATGGTTACTATACAAGTAACAGAGTAAAGGTTGGAGAAACAGCAATTACAGATGAAGAAGTTTACTTTACAAAGAGTACATATGAAACTTATTGTTTACCAATAGATTTAAAGAGTAGTTCACCGGCTTTAACATACAGCAGTGGCATTTCATATAACAATGACACTTCTGTAAAGGCAAACAGTGCACTACAATTACAGTTCCTGTAAGTGGAAAGCAAAAGGTTACAGTTGCCGGTTGGTATTCAGGTACTTGGAATATAAATGGTTCAAACTCTGTTACAGCAAGCGACTCAAACAGTGCAAACAATCCAGCTACAAATTCATATATAACAGACGGCAGTGAAACAACAGTTACTGTAAACATTACAGCTAACAACACATATCTTTACTGGATAAATGTTGAAGATTATAGTGCCGTTTCATACACAAACATTATTAATGTTCCTGGTGATTACGATACACTTACAGAGGCTGTTTCAGCAATTCAAAATATGACAGACAGACCTGACGGTGAAGCCGGTAGAGTTGTAATTAATCTTACAGACGATATTCAGGAACAGGTACTTGTAGATACACCTTATGTTAGTATTAATGGTAATGGACACACTATTTCTTGGTACTATGGTACAACAGGTAAATATTATTCTGTTGATAAAAATGGCTACTACAACGAAGAACTTTTCCACGACAAGTATGAATTGACAAGTGCAAGTGGAAGCCTTTGGGGTGGTGTAGTAATTGTAAAAGGTGACTACTTCTATGCTGAAAATGTTACATTTAAAAATACTTACAACTATGAAGTAACAGATAAGGAAGTTGAAGACGGTGCTGTTCAGACTTTAAGTACAGGAGATGTTACAAGAACAAAGGGAACTGATGTAACAGCTTATGCTTACAAGGAAAGAGCTAATGCTCTTATAACAGATGCAAATTATGTTGAGTGCTACAAATGTAATATTTTAAGTAGTCAGGATACTTTAGGTGTAAATGGTCAAAGAAGTGGCACTTATGCTTATTTCAAGGATTGTAAAATTGGTGGTAATGTAGACTATATTTGTGGTGGCGGAAATATGGTATTTGATGACTGTACTCTTGAGCTTTACGGATATAGTGACAAGGGAAATGCTGGATATATTACAGCAGCACAAAGTACAAAATATTTATTCAGAAATTGTACTATAACAGGTAATGATAATGGAAATTCTACACAGGCTACAGCATATTATGGCAGACCTTGGACATCAGGTGCTGATGTTAAGTTTATAAATACTCAGACAAATGGTCGTGTAGTTGCAAGTGGTTGGGCAGATTGGTCTAATGGGACAACAGCAGAAGATGCTACAGGTTTTGGCGAATACTGTAACTTAAATAGTGACGGTACTGAATTTAAGTCAAGTATTACATCTAAACAGCTTACAGCAACACAGTACAACAGTATTGTTGCGACAGTTGAAAGTGATTACTTAGGAAATTGGACACCAGCTCATTATGTATCAACTATGGCTGTAAACAACAGTGGTTCCATCGGAGCAGATGCTATTAACAATGTTAAAATAAATAGTGGCAATGATTTATTGCTCTACAGTTTTGTAAATGACAATAGTCTTGAAAATGCCAGTGAAATTGGTTTTGTACTTTCTACAGTAAATAGTCTTTTCAACAAAGAAACTGTTTACACAGATGAAAATGCCTATAAGAAAATAGTTTACACAGATGAAAATGGTACGGAGGATACAATAACAGCTCCTGATAATATGAGTATATTTGCCTATGTTGTTAACGATATTGGTGATAGCAACGATACATTATATGTCAGAACTATCCAGAAAATGATGGAGAGAGCATATATGGTATTTGTGCAGAAATATCACTTGGTTAATTTAGATATATAGGAGGTAGGATATATGAAAAAGACATATTATAATCCAGAAGTTGATATTGTGGAATTTAAGTTAATTGATAAAACAAGCTTAAATGCTTTATCAGCTGGTGGAACAAATACTACTGTTACAAATCAGTTGAGAAATGTAAGTTTAAGTAGGTTAAATAAATAGTAAAGGTCGAGGTGGTTTAGGCTACCTCGATTTTTTGGTATATTAAAGGCAAAATAGGGCAAAAAATAATTATATAAATTATATTTAATGCCTTATTAATAAAAATGCAAATTTGTCGAAATACAGTAAAAAAATGTACTTGGAAACAACCGGTTAAATGTAAATTGTGGTATAGACAAGTGTATAAAAAAATGTTATAATAAATATCACGGATAGTTTAATTTGGGTTAGAATACCGTATTTTGTAATCGGTTTTTTTAGAAAGAGAAATTTACATTTCAAAGAATGAGGTAATTAAATGAAAGAATTAGTAATCGGTGATTTAGTAGCCAAGGTACCCATTATACAAGGTGGTATGGGTGTAGGTGTTAGCCTTGGTGGACTTGCCGGAGCAGTTGCCAAAGAAGGCGGCATAGGGGTTATTTCTGCAGCTCAGCCTGGTTTCAGAGAAGATGATTTTTATACTAATACATTTGAAGCCAATATGAGAGCCTTAAATAGAGAAATTAAAAAGGCAAAAGAAATTTCAAACGGCGGTATCGTTGGTGTAAATATTATGGTTGCTGTTACACATTACAGCGATTTTGTAAAGTGCTGTATTGATAGTGGTGCTGATATTATTATTTCTGGTGCAGGTCTTCCTATGGACCTTCCTAAGTTTGCTGAGGGTAGCGATATAAAATTAGCTCCTATTGTATCTTCAGCTAAAGCCTGTAAGCTTATACTTGGCAGATGGATTAAGAAATTCAACAAGGTTGCTGACCTTGTTGTTATTGAAGGTCCAAAGGCCGGTGGACATTTAGGCTTTAAGGTAGATGAAATATCTGAAAAACAGGATAATTACGATAACGATATAAAGGAAATAATTGCCTGTGTCAAGGACTTTGAAGAAAGTACAGGAAAGAAAATTCCAGTAGTATTTGCTGGTGGTGTTTTTGATAGAAAAGATATTGACCATTGTTTTGAATTAGGTCTTGACGGTGTTCAGATGGCTACTCGTTTTGTAGCAACAGAAGAATGTGATGCTGATGTAGCATTTAAGCAGGCTTATGTTGATGCAAAGCCAGGAGATGCTGTTATTGTTAAAAGTCCTGTAGGTATGCCAGGTAGAGCATTAAACAACAACTTTATTGCAAATATTGTGCCAGAGGGTTGTAAAATAAAGAGATGTTTTAACTGTCTTACTCATTGTGACCCTAAGACAATACCATACTGTATATCACAGGCACTTTTCAATGGTGCAAATGGTGATATTGACCATGGTCTTATTTTCTGTGGAGCAATGTTGAAAAAGTAGATAAAATAACTACTGTCCACGAAATTTTTGAAGAACTTACAAAATAATATTTTAGAGGTATAGATTTATGAATGACTTAAATGTAGATAACAAAAAATTGATTGATGCAATGAAGATGATGCGTGAAAATCCAACTGAAATTGTAAAAAATGAATTTCTTGAACAGGTTTTTGCAGCTAACTTTATTGTTCCAGCAACTATTACTCCAGAACCAGTAGACGGTAAAATTCTTGAAGATTCTAAGATTTCTTTCTTCTTCTTACAGAATAAAGAAAAGAAGAACTATATTTTAACTTTTTCTGCTCCAGAACAGTACCTTTTCTGGAAAGAACATAGAAGAGATACTAGCAAGAAGGTTACTGTTTTAAACTATGGTTATGACCAGCTTGCAAAGATTGTTATGGATTATCCTACACTTTTCGGTGGTTTCCTTATTGACCCTAACGGCTACAACTTTGCTATTGAAAGTGACCTTATTCGTGATATTGATAAGGCTAAAAATCCAGAAGTTGCAGTTGAGCCTGTAAGAATTCTTCCTAAGGAAGGTATGGGGCTTGAACCAGCTGACCCTAAGGGTCTTGAACCTTTATTAGAAGCAATTTCTAAGTATTTAGATACTGAAAATAGTGTTAGAGCTGCTTACCTTATGAAGACTGTAAGAAGAGGCGATACTCTCCCTACACTTATTGTTGTAGTTGACTTCGTAGGTGGTAGAATGAAGAGTCTTTTTGATGGTATTGCTACAGTTGCAAGAGGTACTGTTGATAATTGTGAATCTCTTGGTCTTATGCCAGCAAGTGACAAGATTGCTGGACACGCTATTGAAAATGTAGAACCATTCTACAAGAAAAAGAAATAATTGATAAATTTTGGCTGTCATAGAAATTATGACAGCCTTTGTTTGTGTTATAACGAAATAATCTAATGGCTATGACAAATTAAGCCATTTTTTTGTTATTAGGGTGTTTTTATTGGAAGTTTTAGACTTATGATTTAAGAATTATTGAATATTAGGTCTTATTTGCAAAAAAAATGTTTTTTTGAGTTGGATTTAGTGTATAATATAACATTATACTATAAAAATAGGAGAGGTATGCAAAAAAATATGAAAAAACCATTCTATTAAATTTGTTAAATATATATTTTAATAAAGTTGAAAGAA
>ENA-OQHP01000074-OQHP01000074.1-human-gut-metagenome-genome-assembly--contig:-NODE-74-length-30896-cov-2.520231_pt1 | contig 30896 bp, 38 predicted proteins | sample MGYA00242563_ERZ504717 | MGnify/ENA primary metagenome ERZ504717 (study PRJEB26092, sample SAMD00036212) | human gut metagenome | host: Homo sapiens | study: EMG produced TPA metagenomics assembly of... | reverse complement strand
CGCAGTGAGGTATAGCATATGGATTTGAATAAAAAAATAAAATAGCTTTTCTTATTACAGGGTTGCAAGCTGGTGGAGCTGAACGCGTAATATCAAATCTTGCAAATAACTTGCTGAGAAAAATTATGATGTTAAAATAATTGTAATGAAAAAAGCTGTTAGTGATTATGCCCTTAACCCTAATATAGATTTTGCAGGAGCAGATGCTGTTGGTAAAGAAGGAAAAATAATTTCCTAAAAGGCTTGTTGTTTTATATCAAGCAGATTAAAAATTTTAAGCCTGATGTAATAGTGTCATTTTTACCTAAGACAATAATAATATCTATGCTTTGCAAGATTTTGTTCTTTAGAAATATTCCTGTTATTGTAGGCGAAAGAGCTAATCCGGTAGCAAGAAAGAATATTATAGGAAAATTAAATGACATTCTTTTCAAAAAAGCAGATGGCTGTGTGTTTCAAACATCTGACGCTAAAAAGTATTACAATATTATTGATGAAAGTAAGCAAATTATATTAAAAAATCCAGTTAGTAGTGAATTTGATGTTGAACCTTTTAAGGGCGAGAGGAAAAAAGTTATTGTTACAGCAGGTAGATTAAGTGAACAAAAAAATCACGAATTGCTTATTGAGGCTTTTTCAAAAGTAAAAGACAAATTCCCTGAATATAAGTTGGTTATTTATGGAGATGGACCTTTAAAGGATAAATTACAAAATAAGATAGAGGCTGTTGGTGGAGAAAATAATATTATACTTGCTGGCAGAGTAAATCAGATAATTGATAAAATACACGATGCTTCACTTTTTGTACTGTCTTCAAATTTTGAGGGTATGCCTAACGCATTACTAGAGGCTATGTCATTAGGGTTGCCTTGTATTTCCACAGATTGTCCTGTAGGTGGACCACGAGAAATTATTGTAAATAATGAAAATGGCGTTCTTGTTAAACTCAATAATGCAGATGATATGGCTAATGCTATAGATAAAATTTTAAGTGACAGAGAGTTTGCTGAAAAAATAGGAAATAATGCGAACAAGATTTATAACCAATTTTCAGTTGAGAATGTTTGTAATAAATGGGAAGCATTTGTAATAAAGATAATGAAAAATTCTACAATAAATAGTATTTTTTATTGAGAATGGAGGACTAGAATGGGCTTATTTAGAAAAATATATAGAGGATATTTATCTTTGGCCGGCAGTTCAAAGGCAAAATGTAATTATCTTAGAAAACAAGGGGCAAAAATAGGGAAAAATACAACTATACATGGTGGATTAAATACCTTTGGAACTGAACCATATTTAATTGAAGTGGGCAATGATTGTTTGTTTGCTTATGATGTAAGATTGATTACTCATGATGGTGGAACAAATGTTTTGAATAGATTATACAATATTGAGCCAAGAGTTGATAAAATGGGTAAAATCAAGATTGGCAATAATACATACTTCGGTATGGGTGCTTTTGTTATGCCAAATGTTACAATAGGAAATAATTGTATAATTGGTGCTATGTCTGTGGTTACAAAAGATGTTCCAGACAATATGGTAATGGCAGGTATTCCGGCAAGGGCAATTTGCACAGTTGAAGAATATTATAATAAGTCAAAGGATAGTTTGTACCCTACAAAGGACTTATCAAGAGAAGAAAAGAGAAAGTATTTGAAAATCATCCTATTGATTGGGTAAGGAGAAGTTATGAAGGTTCGTAAAATTTTATTTATAAATAGACGATTGTCGGTTGGTGGGGCAGAAAGAGTAATGACACTTCTTGCAAATGCTACTGCTAAAAGAGGAATTGAAACGGATATGGTAGTTCTCCAAGATATGGAACGCACATATCAGGTTGATGAAAAAGTCAATATTATACAATTTAAACACGAAAAGTATAACCCTATCATAAAAGCTTTTAAAAGAATAATGGATTTAAGACATATTATGAGAAAAGGCAAATATGATGCAGTAGTTGTGTTTATGCATGTTGATGGCTTTTATACAATAATTTCTCAAGGCTTTAAAAAAGAAAATCTTATTATTTCAGAGAGAAATGACCCTAGAAGATTTAAACAGTTGTATGTAAAAATTGGCAGAAAATTGTTATATCCATTGGCATCAAAATTTGTTTTCCAAACAGAAGATGCTATGAACTGTTTCCCTGAAAATATAAGAAAGAAAAGCTATGTTATTAGCAATCCTATTAATGAAAATTTACCAGAACCTTATACAGGAGAAAGGGATAAAGAAGTTATTGCAATAGGTAGATTAGTCAGTCAAAAAAATTTCCCTATGGCAATAAATGCTTTTGAAAAGTTTTACAATAAAAACCCTGAGTATAAATTTACAATTTATGGCGATGGACCTCTTAGAGAGAGTCTTGAAAAGACCATAAAAGAGAAAGAATTAGAAAATGTAATTAACCTTCCAGGTTTTTCAAAAAATATTATTGAAGATATAAAAAAAGCTGGAATATATATATCCTCGTCAGATTTTGAGGGTATATCAAATGCTATGCTTGAGGCTATGGCAATGGGAATACCTACGGTATGTACAGATTGTCCTATTGGTGGAGCAAAAATGACTATTAAGAATAATGAAAATGGTGTTCTTGTTCCAGTAGGAGATGAAGATGCCCTATATAGAGCTATGGACAAGGTTGCAAATGATTCTACCTTTGCAAAAGAAATATCTGAAAATGCTATTAAAATAAGGAAAGAATTATCTATAGATAAAATCCTAGATAAATGGATTGATGTAATGGAAAGATGATATTAGAGGTACTGTTATGAACGCATATTGGGATACAAAAACATTAATATTCTATTTTATTATGGGTATGGTTTCAATGTTTGCACTTCAAAGTGTAAAGAAAAAAGAAGTCATAAGTGGTCAACAGCAAAAGATGCTAAATAAGGCTTATATTGCTTGGTTTGCAATATGGGTTATAGTTGCTGTATTTAGAAAAGTTTCAATTGGTATTGGAGGAAGTGATGCCATTGCGTATAAGGAATTCTTTGAGTATTGTTTGCACCCAAAAGCAGGTACAGTAAGAGCAATAGCATACGCAAACCATCTTGATATAGGGTATCAGATTTTATGTAAAATTATAAGAAGATTTACAGAAGATTACCATGTTTTATTCTTTATTATATATGGAATTTTAGCTTTTGCATATATTTGGTTCTTTAATGAACTTCTATGAAAAGTATAAGTTATGGTCCGATGATGATATCTTTTTATCTAATGTTAAGAGGTTTCTCATCAATAAGAACAAACTTATCAGCAGCTTTATTGCTTATTTCTTGTGTTTTATGTATAAAGATAAAAATTCTGGACAATATTATTTGCTGTACTGTCCTTATTTATACATAAAGCTACAATATTCTATTTTGCGTTTATAATATTCTATTACATATTTAGAAATAGGAAAATTTCTGTTATAAAAATTATTGGCTTAGTTGTTATTGCCAGTTTATTAGCCAAAGGTGCTCAAAGTTATATTATTAATGTTATTGGTACAGAAGGTTTGGATTCATCTTATGTTAACTATGCATCTAACTCACTTTCAGGTGGTGGTTTCTTTAAGAACTATTGGAAAATGGTAGTAGACCAGTTGGCTTTAATTGTGGCATGTGGATTTTTATATAAATATATAATTTATGATGTTAACCACAATATGGATGAACATGATAAAAAGCGTTTTAGATTTGTATGGTTAATGTGTATTTTCGATTTTGCACTTGTACCAGTTTGTTACATTCTTCATATTTGGAGAGGTTATGAGTACTTCTTCTATGCACGACTTATATTATGGGGCGAAATAATAGCAGTTTTCTCTAAATCATTAAATGTAAAAGAGAAAAGAGTTGCTAGTATTTTATTTACATTAGGTTTGATGGTATGGATGGGTATTAGAGTATACTCAAATTGGCAGTTGAGTTCATTATCTCCTTATATCTTTGAACCATTGAAAAATCTCTTATCATAATATTAAATTAAGAAAAGAGGGAATTAATTTATGTTAGAGTCTGTAAAAAAAAGATGTTATAAGAAGAAAAGGTAAGTATTCTTATTACATATTTATAAAACTGTATATATATTCAAGAAACTTTAGACATTTATACCATTACAGAAAATTGAGAAATAATAGAAAAAATTTATTTCATAAAATAATGCTATATATAACATCTAAAAATAGTGGATTAGAACTTGCTCCAAGTACAGAATTGGGAGATGGTGCATTGTTTTACATTCATATGGCATAACATTTAATGGGCAGGCTAAGGTTGGAAAAAATCTTACTATGTTGAAAGGCTCTACAATAGGTAATATAAGATGTGGCAAGAGAATTGGTGTTCCTGTTGTCGGAGACAATGTATATATAGGGCTTAATAGCACAGTTGTTGGAAATATTAAAATTGGGAATAATGTGTTGATTGCTCCAAATTCCTTTGTTAATTTTGATGTTCCGGATAATTCTGTAGTTATTGGAAATCCAGCGGTAATACATAAAAAGGAAAATGCTACAGAAGGTTATATAACAAATGCTATAGATTAAGAGGATATAAAATGAAGATATGTGTTATAACGGATTCTTTATTCCGTATGGGTGGGGCTCAAAGGGTTGTTGTAGATGTTCTAAATAGAATGATAGATGACAATGATATAACAGTAGTTATGCCTTTTAGCAATCACAAAAATATATTTAAACTTGACGATAGGGTTAAACTTGTCAATCTTAATGAGTTATCTGGTTCAGTACATAAATTTTATAGAGTTTTAGGTGCAGTAAATCATAGGACAAAGATTTTTAATCATAGAATCTTTAATGGTGTTATGAAAAAAAGTATTGCATCTAAGAAAAAAGGATAAAGTTTAATAACTTTTTGAGAGAAAATAACTTTGATGTAATAGTTGGGGTTCAAGCTACGGGATTGTTTAGACTTTCTTTAATTGATGATGACATTGAGGCAAGAACTGTTGGCTGGGTACATTCAACTTATGATGCCTACTTTAATAAAAGAGCATATGCTATGTATGGATATGAGTCATTAGTAAAAGAAGTAGCAAAAAAAATAAATCATCTTATTGTTCTTACACAAAAAGATAAGAATGAGTTTGATAAAAATTTCAATATAAATAGTGATGTAATGTATAACCCTATTAACATTGATAGAAATTTTGCTCCGCAGGAAAGAGATAAAGATAAATTGCTTTTTATGGGTAGAGTTCTTATTAATATTAAGGGATTAGATAGAATAATTGCTATTATGAAAAAGATTATAGCCATTAGACCAAATATACATTTGGATATTGTAGGTGATGGTACGGACTTTCAAAAAGTCAAATCAATGATAGAAGAAAATAACCTGCAAAATAACATAACTATGGTAGGTAGGGCTGATGATTTAGTAGATTATTACTCTAAGTCAAAGTTATTGCTTATGACTTCCCGTTGGGAGGGCATGTCAATGTCAGTTCTTGAGGCTTTTAGCTATGCTTTGCCGGCAGTTTCATTTCATACCAATGGGACAGATGAATTATAACTGATGGTAAGGAGGGATATTTGGTTGACCAAGGGAATATAGATACCTTTGTTAGCAAAATTCTTGAATTACTTGACGATGAAAATAAGTGGAATGAAATGTCAAAAATTGCTATGAAAGAGCAAATGATTTTGATATGGAAGTTATAATAAAGAAATTCGAAAATATGCTAGAGAATTAATATGATTTTTGGTATACATTAGATATTCTATATTTTTGGAGGAATAATGATGATAAAAAAAAAAAGTGATTAAAATTGCATATAGAAAATTGCTTAACCACGCCTCCCATGATAAAAAAGCAAATTATCTTAGAAAAAGAGGTGTTAAGGTAGGCACAGGAAATAGGTTTAACTGTGACTTATCTTTTGTAGGCTCTGAACCATATTTAGTTGAAATTGGAAGTGATTGTGTTTTTGCTGGAGAGGTAAAGTTTTTTTACTCACGATGGTGGAGTTAATGTTATAAATAAGATGTACTATAGAGATGAGTATAAAGACAAGGTTGGCAAAGTAAAGATTGGAGATAATTGCTTTATAGGCTTTAGAACTATAGTCTTACCAAATGTTACAATAGGAAATAATTGTATTGTAGGGGCAGGAAGTATAGTATCAAAGGATTTACCGGATAACGGTGTATATGCTGGAGTTCCGGCAAGTTCATTTGCTCTATAGAGGATTATAATAATAAGTGTAAAGATACTCTTATAAAAAGAGTGCCTGCATCTCAAAAGAAAGGTACATAACACAGATATTCGAAAATAAATTATAAATTTCTAATTTTTAATACCTTTTTATTAAAAAAAAAGTGATATAATTATAGTTAACATAACTAATATTAGGAGAAGTAAAATGGCAAATAGTAGCACAAGTAAGAAAATAACAGGTGGTCTTGTCTGGACTTTTGGAGAAAGAATTACAGCCCAGCTTGTTTCCACAATAGTAACTATTATATTAGCAAGATTACTTGACCCATCACATTACGGTGTAGTTTCTATAGTAACAGTTCTTATTGTCTGTTTGTAATGTTTTTGTTACAGGTGGTTTTGGTAGTGCAATAGTTCAAAAGAAAGAAGTAACACATACAGATTATAACACAGCTTTTATATTGAGTTTTACAATGTCTTTGATTTTGTATGCTATACTTTTCGTTTCAGCACCATTTATTGCTAAATTTTATAAAATGGACCAATTGGTATGGGTTATTAGAATAATGTCATTAAGACTTATAATTGCTTCTATGAATACTATTCAGCAGGCAAATGTTCAGCGTATGATGGCATTTAAGAGATTTTTTATTTCTACATCTATTGGTACAATAGTATCAGGTTTTGTAGGGGTAGTAATGGCTTACAAGGGGTTTGGTGTTTGGGCACTTGTAGCACAGTATCTCACAAATACTACAATGGATACTTGCTTTTTATGCTTAGTAAGTGAATGGTTCCCTAAATTTGAATTTTCTAAGGAAAAAGCCAAACAAATTTATTCTTTTGGTTGGAAAGTTCTTGCAACACAGCTTGTATTCACACTTCAAGGGGATATTAGAAGCTTAATAGTTGGTAAAGTTTTTGGTCCGTCTAAATTGGCTTATTATGACCAGGGTATGAAATATCCATCATTGTTTGTTACAAATATTAATACGGCTATAAACAAGGTTATGTTGCCAGCTTATTCAAGAGAGCAAAACCATTTAGAAAGATTAAAGGAAATGCTTAGAAAATCTATCAGAATAGGTGCTTATGTAATGGCGCCAATACTTATCGGTTTTGCAGTAGTAGCCAATACTTTTGTTGGTGGTATTCTTACTGACAAATGGTTACCAGCAGTTCCTTATATCAGAATATTCTGTATAATGTATCTTACTAGACCATTGGAAACAGCTTGTCATCAGGCTATGCTTGCCGTTGGTAGAAGTGATTTAGCGTTATACATTATTGCTATAGTAAATGTTTGTGCATTAGGTTCTGTATTGACAGCGGTTTTTGTTTTCCATAGCGTTTTCTTAATTGCTGTAGGAGCTTTAGGTGTACAGATAATAAGTCTTATATGCTTTATGAGTTTTTCAGCAAGATTGTTGAAATACCATTTAAAAGAGCAGTTGGCAGATATTTTACCAGCTATATTATCAAGTTGTGTAATGGGTGCAGTTATTTTATTAATTAATTTCTTAAATATCTCAGATATTTTAAAGTTATTGATTCAGGTTATTTTAGGTGGAGGTATTTATCTTTTAATATCTATCGTATTTAAAATAAATGCGTTTTCATATTTGGTGAAAATGGTAAAAGGTATTGTTAAAAAATAAATGTGAAAAAAAGAAGGGTGGTTTTACATATGAAAACTTTTACACCTTATAGAATATGTCCATTGGGAGCACATGTTGACCATCAGTGGGGCAAGGTTACAGGTTTTGCTATTGATAAGGCATCACAATGGAATTTGAGCCTACAGAAGATGGTTCAATATATGTGGAAAGTTGTAATTTTAAGGGTATTACTAGGTTCAATGTAAGAGATGAAGAAATTGAAAAAACTAATGAATGGGGAGACTATCTTCGAGGAGCTGTAGTTTCACTTTCAAGATATTATGAACTTTCAAAAGGGTTAAAGGGTATAGTTAAAGGCGATTTACCAATAGGTGGTTTGTCATCATCAGCTGCAGTTATAATAACATACATAGTTTCATTAGCTAAAGTTAATGATATACAGTTAGAGCAGTTCAGAAGTTATTAAATTGCTCTCTGGGTTGAAATTCATTTGTAGGTATTGGTGTTGGTAAATTGGACCAAAGTTGCGAAGTATTATGTAAAAAGGGACATTTGTTATACCTTGATACTATAGATGATAGATATAAGTTAATTCCAATAAATGAAAATATGAAGCCATTTAAGGTAGCTATTATTTTCTCTGGTTTGGAAAGAAGTTTGGCAAATTCTAGTTATAATTTGAGAGTTGATGAATGTAAGGCAGCAGCTTACGAATTAAAGGGTCTTGCAAATATGGAATATGGCAAGTTTAATGATACTAGATTAAGAGATGTTCCAAGAGAAATTTTTGAAGAATATAAATCATATCTTCCGGTAAATTGGTACAGGAGAGCTTTACACTTTTATGATGAAAATGAAAGAGTAATGCTTGGTGTTCAAGCGTGGAAAGATGGAGATTTGGATAAGTTTGGAAAGTTAATTTTTGAATCAGGTTATAGTTCTATTTATAATTATGAAACTGGTTCAGAAGAATTAAGAGCCTTATATGAAATTATGACAAATACAGATGGCATATATGGTGGTAGATTTTCTGGAGCAGGCTTTAAGGGCTTCTGTATGGCACTTATTGACCCAGAAAAGGAAGAAGCTATAAAAGAAAATATAACACAAGAATATTTGAATAGATTTCCTTTATTAAAGGATAGATTTTCTATACATATTTGTGAAATATCTAATGGGGTGGAATTGAAATGATTTGTTTAATATTGGCAGCTGGTTATGCAACAAGAATGTATCCTTTAACGAAAATTTCCTAAGCCTTTGCTTAAAGTAGGGGATAACACAATTATTGATTGGCTTATTGATGATATGGAAAGTACAGGAAAAGTTAGTAAATATGTGGTTGTATCAAACCATAAGTTTATTGATAAATTCCAAAAGTGGCATTCAGAATCTAAGTTAAAGGATAAAATTGTTATTTTAGATGATGGTTCTACAGAAAATGACAATAGACTTGGAGCAGTAAAGGATATTGCCTTTGTTATTAATGAATTGTCTATAGAAGATGATTTAATGGTTTTAGCTGGCGATAATTTACTTGAATTTTCATTACAGAAATTTGTAGACTATTTCTACGAAAAACAGGCTACTTGCGTAATGAGATATTTCGAAGAAGATGTTGCTCGTCTGAGAAAGACAGGTGTAGCTACCGTTGATGAAAATGATAAAATTACAAAAATGGTAGAAAAACCACAAGAACCAGAGAGTAATTGGGCAATACCTCCATTTTATATATATTGCAAGGACAATATTTCAAAAATTCAAAAAGGAATTGATGAAGGTTGTCCAACAGATGCACCAGGTAATTTTATAGCTTGGCTTAGCGACAATACCGAAGTTTATACATATGTAATGCCAGGTAAGAGATTTGATATTGGTAGTATTGATGGATATAATAAAATAAAGGAAACTTATGTGCCTGTTTATAAAAAGGCTTTATAGTTTAAATGGACTGATGATAAATAAGTCCATTTTTATATTTTATAAATATGTTGTTTTTTAAAATATAATATGATACTATAGCCATAGAGGAGGTGGTCATTATGTTTGAAACAATATCTGTTTTTTGGCTTATTGTAGCTATAGTTAGTGGCATATTGGAGGCTGTTACAGTATCTTTGTTTAGTCTATGGTTTATGATAGGTGCAGTTGTTGCTTTTTTATTTTCTTTATTTTTCCCACAAGGAATAATATTGCAGATATTGTTATTTATTGTTTTTTCGGCATTATCATTGTTTTTTATACGACCAGCGGTTGAAAAAATATGTAAACGATACTACTAAAAAAGACAAGTTAAATACAAAAATTGGTGCTGTTGGCATAGTAGTTCAAAAAATTGACTCAGAGGGAAAGGGCAGAGTAAGATTAGGTGATGTTACTTGGTCAGCAAAATGTGAAAACGGTAATATTGCTACAGGTAAAGATGTTATAGTTAAAGAGGTTAGAGGTAACACTCTTTATGTAGAGTTAAAAGAGGAGGCGTAATTATGATTATTTTTGTTTTATTTTATTAATTATTGTTGTTGCAGTTGCGGCTAGTTGTGTTAAATTGTGCCACAGGCCAGAGCTTATGTAGTTGAATTTTTAGGTGCATATAAAACAACTTGGCAGACAGGTTTATATTTTAAAATACCTTTCTTTGAAAGAGTAGCAAAAAATGTTACTTTAAAGGAACAGGTTATTGATTTCCCACCACAGCCTGTTATTACAAAGGATAATGTAACAATGCAGATTGATACAGTAATCTTCTTTCAGGTAACAGACCCTAAGTTATTTACTTATGGTGTAGAAAACCCTATTATTGCTATTGAAAATCTTACATCAACTACATTGAGAAATATTATTGGCGATATGGAACTTGATGAAACACTTACTTCAAGAGAAACTATAAACTCTAAAATGGTTATGACTCTTGACGAGGCTACAGACCCTTGGGGTATTAAGGTAAACAGAGTTGAACTTAAAAACATTATGCCACCAGCTGCTATTCAGGAATCTATGGAAAAGCAGATGAAAGCAGAAAGAGAAAGACGAGAATCTATACTTATTGCTGAGGGTGAAAAGAAGTCAACTGTACTTGTAGCAGAGGGTAAAAAGGAATCCGCAATTCTTGAGGCAGAGGCTGAAAAGCAGGCTGCAATATTAAAGGCAGAGGCTGAAAGAGAAAAGATGATAAAAGAGGCCGAAGGTGAGGCAGAGGCTATTTTAAAGGTACAGAGAGCTAATGCAGAGGGTATCCGAATGTTAAAAGAGGCTGGTGCAGACGAAAGTGTACTTACTTTAAAGAGTCTTGAGGCACTTGCTAATATGGCAAACGGTAATGCAACAAAGATTATAGTTCCATCAAATATTCAGGGCATAGCAGGTCTTGCTACTTCTCTTAAAGAAATTATGGACGAAAAATAAAAAATATTTTTAAGTGGTATAGATTTGTTCTATGCCACTTTTGTCAACCTAAATGTAAAAAATGTTGACAATTTATTGCATAATATCTATAATCACTATATGAAAAGTGTTATATATTTAAGAGGGGAAGTAATATGAGGTATTTGGATAATGTCAATCAGTCAATTACTGAAAGAAGAGATATAGTTATTGAAACAGCTTTTAAACTTTTTGCAGAAAATAGAATTGAACCAGTAACTATGACTGTTGTTGCTAATAATTGTAATATGGGGGTTGCAAGCATATATCGCTATTTTGGAACAAAAAAGAGCTTGTAATTGCTGTTGCTGCTAAAAAGTGGAGAGAGTATTATGGCGAATTACAAAGACATTATAATGAATTAAATGTAGAAAAAATGACGGCTGCACAGGAGTTGGAATTTTATATAGACAGATATATTGATTTATACAAAGAAAATAGCGATTTATTGAACTTAATGCCAATTTTAGCATATATATTGGTTCAGAAGATACAACAAAAGATGAAATGAAGCCATATAACAGTATAATAGATAAATTCGTAAACAAATTTCATATGCTTTATAAGAAAGCTCAAGATGACAAGACAGTACGAACAGATATTTCAGAGAAAAGTATATTTTATAATGTAATGTACGCTATGCTTTCAGCTTTAAGTAAATATTCTTCAGGTATAATACATAGTGCGGACCAAGATAGAAATTACGAAAAAGAGATTTGCCAGTTAAAATATATGTATTTGGAATATTATTGTAGAAAATAATTTGTATAATACCATTTATTGGATAAAAGTAGTGATATAATAAAAATATAAAGAAAAAAGCTACTGAAAATAGAGAGAAGGTTGGTATTATGAAAAAAATTTTGATTGTTATTTGTTTAATAATTGGTATTGGTACTGTCTGTGAATTTGGCTTTAATTCTTACAATCCTTATGAAACAAAATGTGTTGAGGCTGGGTGCAATAATGATAGAGTTGAGGCAGTATTTATTGCAAAGAACATAAGCCAAGTGAAAAAGATACTACGGAGGAAACTACAAAAGAAACAACTACTTATTCTTACCATAATAGCAGTAACTCAAGCTCTTACAGTAATAGCTCAAGTTCCTATGGTGGTTCAAGCTCCTACAGTAATAGCTCAAGCTCTTATGGAGGCTCAAGCTCATATAGTAGTAGCACTAAGAAAAAAAGCAGTTCATCAACTGGTGGGTATTCTTCATATAGTAGTGGTAGTTCTTCAAGTGCTCCATATAAATCTTATGATGAGGGATACGAGGCTGTATATGATGACGACGACTATGATTGGGACAGATATAATAGCGATTCAGACTATGCTGAAGGTGTAGATGACGCATTAGATGAATTAGACGATTAAATTTAAAAGTAAAAGACTAGATAAACGGGTATAAAAGGCTGTTTGTCTAGTCTTTTTATTATTCTAAAAACTGTTGACATAAATAAATTGTATAAGCTATATATTAATAATGTTAAAGCTATTGACATACTTACATTTTTCGACTATGATTTTATTGAAAATATTTTATCGATAAGGTTGTGATATGTTGACATTAAAAGATTTGCCAATAGGAAAAACAGCCACAGTTAAAACTGTTGGTGGTGACGGTTCTTTAAGACAACATTTGTTGGATATGGGTATTATTCCAGAGGCTGATGTTACTATGGTTAAGTATGCACCAATGGGTGACCCAGTAGAACTTAGAATACATAGTTATGAACTTACTTTGCGTTTGGCAGACGCAGAAAGAATAGAAATAGAAAATATAAGAGATACAAAGGTAGAAAAGCATACGCTATTACCTAGAAATGACAAGAAGAATATTCCTCATCCCGGACTTGGGAGGGAGGAAAGTACCATACAAAGGAAACAGAAAATCCACTTCCAGATGGTACAGTATTGACTTTTGCACTAGCAGGAAATCAGAATTGTGGAAAAACTACACTTTTTAACCAGCTTACAGGCTCTAATCAGCATGTGGGTAATTTCCCTGGGGTTACTGTTGACAGAAAAGACGGTGCTATAAAGGAGCATAGTGACACTCTTATTACTGATTTGCCGGGCATTTATTCTATGTCGCCATACTCTAGTGAAGAAATTGTGACAAGAGAATTTATATTAAATGAACGCCCAAAGGTATTATCAATATTGTAGATGCAACAAATATTGAAAGAAACTTAAATCTTACACTACAGCTTATGGAGTTGGATATTCCAATGGTACTTGCCCTTAATATGATGGACGAGGTTTGGAAAATGGTGGATATATCCATGTAAATGAAATGGAACAAATGCTTGGAATACCTGTAGTACCTATTTCAGCAGCTAAAAATGAGGGTATAGCAGAACTTGTTGACCACGCATTACATGTTGCAAAATATCAGGAAAAGCCGGGTAGAAAAGATTTTTGTGATGTAAATGACCATAATGGTGCTGTTCATAGATGTTTACACTCTATAATGCACTTAATTGAGGACCACGCGAAGGCTGCCGGTATTCCTATTCGCTTTGCTGCCAGTAAATTGGCAGAGGGAGATAGTTTAATACTTCAAAGACTTAAATTAGACCAAAACGAACAGGAAACTCTTGAGCATATTATTCAGCAAATGGAAAGTGAAAGAGGTTTAGATAGGGCTGCGTCTATTGCCGATATGAGATATAGCCTTATTGACAAGGTTTGCAAAGAAGTAGTGGAAAAACCTCACGAAAGTAAGGAACATAAAAGAAGTCAGAAAATAGATAAAATACTTACAGGTAAATATACAGCTATACCTTCATTTATAGTTATTATGGGTATAGTATTTTGGCTTACATTTAATGTTATAGGTGCAGGACTTTCAGATTTATTGAATATATGTATTGAATGGATTACAGGTATTGTAGATAATGGACTTACAATATGGGATATAAATCCAGTAGTTCATTCCTTGATTATTGACGGTATATTTACTGGTGTAGGTAGTGTATTAGGCTTTTTACCTGTCATTGTAACATTGTTTTTCTTCCTCTCTTTGCTTGAAGACAGTGGTTATATGGCTAGAGTAGCTTTTGTAATGGACAAGCTATTGAGAAAAATTGGACTTTCAGGAAGAAGTATAGTTCCTATGCTTATAGGCTTTGGTTGTACTGTTCCTGGGGTTATGGCAAGCCGTACATTGCCATCTGAAAGAGATAGAAAAATTACAATACTATTGACACCTTTTATGAGTTGTTCTGCTAAGTTGCCTATATACGGGCTTTTTACAGCGGCATTTTTCCCTAAATATGGTGCAATAGTAATGGTATCACTTTACTTTATTGGCATATTTATGGGTATAGTTTCAGCCTCTGTTATGAGAAAAACTATGTTTAAGGGCGATGCAGTTCCTTTTGTAATGGAATTGCCTAACTATCGTATGCCAGGGGCAAAAAATGTTACTCAATTACTTTGGGAAAAGGCTAAGGACTTTTTACAAAGAGCATTTACAGTAATATTTGTTGCAACTATTGTGATTTGGTTCTTACAGACTTTTGATGTTAGATTTAATGTAGTTAGTGATTCTCAGCACAGTATACTTGCTATTATTGCTGGTATTGTTGCCCCTGTTTTCAAGCCTTTAGGCTTTGGGGATTGGAGAATATCTACTGCTCTTATTACAGGATTTATGGCTAAGGAAGTGTTGTTTCAACACTTACTGTGCTTTTAGGAAATACAGAGGGAATAACAGCACTTCTTACTCATTTAACAGCCTTTAGCTTGCTTGTTTTCTGTCTTCTCTATACTCCTTGTGTTGCTGCCATAGCATCTATAAAGAGAGAATTAGGTAGTAAATATGCAGTATTTGTTGTAGTAGCTCAATGTGTAATAGCTTGGATTTGTGCCGGTATTGTACATATTATAGGGGCTTTTATAGGAGTGATGTAAATGAATATACAGAGTATAATAATTTTAGCTGTAATAATACTTGTCTGTTTTTTGATTTGTAGAAATTTATATAAGAAAAGTAAAAATGGCGAATTTTCTTGTGGAGGAAATTGTAGCTGTTGTGGGAAAAAGTGTAATAAGTAAAAAAAGTCATTGTTGAAATCTTTTCAACAATGGCTTTTTAGTTAGATTGCTTGTTAAGCCACAAATTAAGGTTTGTAATTTGTTCTGGCTTATTTCTTTAAAGCATCTTCATAAATGGCTTTTAATCTCTTTCCAACTTCTTTAATATCTCTTTCTTTGGCTACATTATAGCCACCCTCAACTACACTTGGCAATTTGTTTTCAAGTATGCCTGTAATTTTAGTTTCAAATTCAGAAAGAGTTTTTGCCTTGTAAACATCTTTGCTGTCTGTGAGCCAACCCTCATATACAGGAATATCCCTAATAAGAGTTGGAATTTTCATAGCTAAAGCCTCAAGTATAACGATACCCTCTGTTTCTTCCTTTGACATAAAAAGGAAAAGGTCACTATTGTTATAAGCATCTTTTAATTCTGCTTTGCTAATATATCCAGGGAATGAAAGGTTAGGCAATTTTGTTTTGACAGCCTTTCTAATTTTAGCTGGAACAGTATATAAATTTGACTCGCCGTACCATACAAAATCGTACTGTGGCATTCTTTTGGCAAGTTCTACAAAGTCAGTTATACATTTTCTGTCGATCCATAAACCGGCAGACATAATAACTTTTCTGCCTTTATGTTTTTTCTTAAATTCTTCACGCATTTCTTCGTTGCGTGTGTAGTAGCTAGTATCAATACCATTGGATAAAACTCGTATATCTTTAGTTATTCCGTAGGATTGAAGAAGTTTTTTAGAATAAATACTAGGGGTAATAATAATATCGCCGGAGTTGTAACATTTCATTATCCACCAAGCAAAAAGTCCGTCAACAAGATTAGAACCGATGTAGGAATTTCTAAAATCCTGTCTGGTAGAGTGTGCGTGGTAAACAACTTTTTTGCCTAATTTATGAGCCTCTTTTGCTAATTCATAGCTCTTAGGAAAAATTGTGTTAATATGTACAACATCTGCATCTTTAAGGTTATCAACTAATTCTATATCGTTGAAGGCAGCAGCTTTCTTTTGATGATAAATGGCTCTGCCTACACCACTTTTTTCAATCATTTGCATTCCCGAATACAAAAAACTTTCATTTTTATCTCCCCTATCGTATAAAGTTTATTAAATAAGTATAGAATTTAGTTAATGCAAAACTATACATAAAAATGGCAAGAGGTTTGCCTAAAAGAATTATTATTGTAAATTTGCTTAATTTCATATCTGTAATGCCAGCAAGATAGCATAAAAAGTCATCAGGGCAACAGGACTAAATATGAGTAAGGCAAATAGAATAGTAAATTTTCGGCTATTCATAAAAGGGCTATATTTGTTGTAGAATTTTTCAGATGTTACACGCCTTACAAATTCTCTGCCATAGGCTCTGGCAATAAGAAATGCCATATAGACCCACCACAAATACCTACATAATTATATACAAATCCCATTACTGGTCCAAAAAATATAACACCGAAAAGACAGCCTATTGAACCAGGAAGTATAGGGATAACAACCTGTATTGCTTGCAAGGCAACAAACATAATAGGAGCCCATACACCACAGCTTTTTAAAAGAGCTTCAAGTTTACTTTTGTCGGTAAAAACTCCTTGAGTGTAGCCATAAATACTAAGAAGTATAATAATAACTGTACTTACAAGACCTATTATATTCTGTTTAGCAACTACCCAATCTATAAATTTCTCAAATCAATCACCTATGTTATTTATAATTAACGGAATTTTTTTCGTTAATTTTTAATGGTGTTTTTGTAAGTTCAGCAACATTTTCTCCAAAGGCTTTACTGGAAACTTATCTTTTACAGGTAAGGCATTTGCAATCATATCTTCTCGATTACATTTATCAGAAAAGAAAAAGTTTAAAAACTCTGCAAAATCATCTTCGTTTGTATATTGAAAACCATTTTTGTAGTTTATAAGTACACCGTCAAGGCAAGCATCTTTTTTACAAAGGGCAGGAACACCATTTGCTAAAGCTTCAAAATATGTAAGACCCTGAGCCTCACTTGTAGAGGAACAAATGAAAAGGTCTGCAAGCTGATAATAGGCATTTACGCTATCCATAGGCACAAGACCTGTAAATATAACATTATTTTTAATACTGCTTTTTTTAATATGTTTTTCTAGTCTATCTCTGTCAGGACCGTCACCTACTATAAGAAATGTAAACTTATTAATATGGCAATTTTCAATTAATTTAATAGTTTCATCTATGTTTTTTCTCGTGCTAATCTGCCTAGAAATAGTAAAACTGTATTTTCCTCTGGAATACCTAAGGAATGTTTCATCTCTGAAAGAGTATTCTTATCCACAGGGCTACTACACTTTTGCAAATCAAGACCTGTAGGAATAACAGTTATAGGTGGTTTAACTTTGTATGAAGTTAAAATATCTTTTACCTTTTCAGTAGGGGCAATAATAGCCTGTGTATGCTTTAATATTTTACGAGAAAGGGTTTCAACTATTTCCTTGCCAATTGTATGGCTTGGGGAAAAATAGTGAGTATAATTTCGTAAACGGTATGGTAGGTATGAACTAAAGGTATTCTAAGTTTGCTATTCTGTTAGCAAAAAGAAAGTGCTAAAATTCGCATTGTGAGTGTATAATATCCGGTTTCCATTTCACAATTTTGTTGACAACACTTCTACACATACCAAACATTATTCTTGCGTTGGGATAGATTTTACCAGCACTTATAGAACGAAGTATGTACACATCATTTTCTCTAACTATGCCTGTCTGATTTAGAGTAAGAACTCTGACCTCGTGACCTTGTTCTTCTAAAGCTGATTTTAATGTCATTACAGAACGAACAACGCCATTAGTATTAGGCTTATAAAAATCGGTAGTTATTAAAACCTTCAAGGAAAACCCTCCCAGCAATAATATGGTTTATTATTTCAAACATTACAAAAGCCCTTATTAAAAAAGGGCATTGTATTTACATCATTGTAAAGCTGAAATAAAATTACGCAGGCTTGTAATTGATGAGAAATAACCACCATTAACTTTAAGTCTGTGAATTAGATATATTATAATTCATAGAATATTTTTTGTCAATTAATTAAGAATCAAATATGTATAAATTATAGTTAAATTTAGGGGATAAAGTATGGGGGTAAAAACATATCAAATTTTATTTACGAAACCAATTTTTCATTGTATTTAATACCTTTATCAACTGTTCTTCTGTAATAATATAAGGAACCATAGCATAAAGATAATTGAGAAATGGTCGACTAAATACACCATTTTCAAAAGCAAATTGTTGATAACCTTTAATACATAAGGGTCGTGTACTTCAATACAAACACAACCCCCCATAATTCTAATTTCTTTTATTCTGTTGTCTTCAAAATCTTTTAATTCTCGTTTAGTGATTTCTTCTATTTTATGTATTTTTGAAATATAGTCTTGGTTTTCAAATAATTCAATAGATTTTAAGGCTACACTACAAGCAAGGGCGTTTCCCATAAAGGTTGGACCATGCATAAGTGCGTGGTTTGGATTGTCGTCATAGAAACCATTATAGACCTTTGTATTTGCAACTGTAACAGCATGACCTATGTAACCTCCGGTCAAAGCCTTTCCTAACACAAGTATATCTGGAGTTACTAAATCGGCAACAAAGCGATTTCCTGTTCTTCCAAAGCCTGTTGCAACTTCATCAAAAATTAGTAGTATACCATATCTATTGCAAAGTTCTCTTGCACGAACCAAGAAAGAAATATCATACATACGCATACCACCGGCACCTTGAAGTAAAGGTTCAACAATAAAGCAGTTTAATTTTTCGTGATATTCTTCAAAGGCTTTTTCAAGAGCATTTATTTCTGTTGGAATATGTATCACATTTTTGCTTTTACCATAGGCTTTCAGAACAAAATGATAGTCTTCATCATCGCCTACTTCCATAGTTTTGAAAGTATCGCCGTGATATGCGTGCTCAAGAGCAAGTACCATAGTTCTTTTTTCATCACCTTTGTTCATAAAATATTGCAATGCCATTTTGAGGGCAACCTCAACAGCTACACTTCCGGAATCAGAGAAAAAACAATAGTTTAAATCAGCAGGTAACCACTCTGCTAGTTTTTGGGATAGTTTTTCTACAGGTTCGTGAGTTAATCCACCGAGCATTATATGTGAAAATATTTCAGCTTGCGATGTGATGGCTTTTGTTAATTCAGGGTGTTTATAGCCGTGTATTACACTCCACCAAGAGGATACAGAGTCTATGAGTTTGTTATTTTCGGTGTAGAGATATACTCCATCAGCATTTACTATTTTGTAAGGTTGTTTCATTGTTTTCATTTGTTCATAGGGATACCAAATCATTGAATACTCCTCCTATTCGTATAGCTTTTCTAATTCTTCAAATGTAATATTTATGTCAGTATCTCCATCTTTGACACAGGCAATAACATTTGAATCTGTTATGTATTCGCACATTTTAATATTATCTTCGTGTAGAATGTTTCCTGGAATATAGTGGTTAAATATTATTCCCTTTAGAGGAATATTATGATTTTTCATATATTCAGCAGTAAGACCTACACCATTAATAGTACCAAGACCGGCATCAGCAACAATTATACAGCTAAGATTGCAAGCCTTAATAACATCTGGTAACATTATTTTATATTCTTCAAATGTAATAGGACAGAGTATGCCTCCTGAACCTTCCATTGTTATATAATCATATTTGCTACACAAATCTTTATATTCGTTAAGTACAACATCTATTTCTACAGGATTACCTTCTATTTTTGATGCAAGATGTGGAGAAAAGGCATTTTCATATATATATGGACACATACTGTCTATAGGCTGTTCTGTACCGGATATGTATTTTACATAGGAAGCATCTCCGGCAATCAGAGAACCATCATAACAGCGAATATTTCCACTCATTGCAGCTTTGTAATAGGCAGATTTATTTCCTTTTTGTCTAAGTTTTTTTACTATAAGTGCAGATACGTAGGTTTTGCCTATATCAGTACCAGTACCTGTTATAAATATACTTTTGCTCATATGTTGTATCCTTTCTTTTTAATAATTGGGACAAGTCGATTTCCAAGTATTGCCCCTAAAATACAAAGTAAAATATCTCCAGGGACTGCCAAAATAAAACAGTATAAAAATAATGGCCAAAGTCCTATAGGTGTGCCTAAATAAAAGTTGCTCATAATGTAATAGTAGACCATTCCAAAAAGGTAAACTATTCCAAGACCTATAAAGTTAGCACATAAAAGCCTTTTTATTGTAGGTTCTGAATTTTTGTTTGTAATGGTTCCAGTAACATAAGATGCTACAGCAAAGCCGATAATATATCCGAAACTAGGTTTAAATATATAAGCAAAACCACCACCTTCAGCAAATATAGGTAGGCCTATAAGTCCAAGAAAAATATATATTACTACAGCACGAAAACCATCTTTTCCTCCAAAAGTATGCCGGCAAGCATAGTAAAAAGAAATTGAAGTGTAAATGGAACAATAGGTACAGGAATTTTTATAAATGCTCCAGCTGCAATCATAGCTACAAACATTGATGTTAATATCATTTTTCTAGTGCTCAAAATATCTCTCCTTTTTTATAAATTGATGATTTTCATATTAGCACAATAAAAATTAATTGTCAACTATGTAAATGTTTATAGTTAACAATTAAAGCGTGAAAAAACTCGGCTGTTAACCGAGCTTTTTGCTTTGTGACAATATAAGTCCACCTAATGTAAGGCAAATACCTACAATAGTCATAAATGTTATATTTTCTTTTAGTACTATTGCAGAAGCAACTGTTGTAATAACAGGAGAGAGGTATATGTAAACACTTGTTTTTACTACACCTAATTTTTCTTGAGCTATGCTCCAAGTTGTATAGCAGGTAGCTGATGCTAGAAAACTGAGAAACAGTATGTTGCCCAATATTTTTATGTTTGTAAATACGGATAAATCCAATGGTCCATTGTGCAAAGCTATGGGAATAAGAAAAATTACACCGTACATAAATATTCTTCGAGTTGTCTGAAGTATATTATAGTTAAATGTACTTATTTTCTTTAGTGTAACGGAATAAAATGCCCATACGACAGTAGCCATTAATGCTAAAAAATCTCCCAAAGGACTAAAATGAACACTTGTAAAATCTTTTATTCCAATTATACATATACCAATCATAGCAAGTACAAAACCAATAAAGAAACTTATCTTTGGCAAAGGTTCTTTAAGAAAAATGACAGAACAAATAGCTACAAAGAAAGGTACAACGGAAACAATTATTCCTACATTTGATGCCATTGTGTACAAAAGGGCAATGTTTTCAAACAAGAAATAAAGTGTAACTCCAAAGAGTCCTGCTAATATAAAATAAATTTCTTTTTTTATATTGTTTATAATTAATGGCTTTGGTTTGAACACCCAAAGGGCGATATATCCTAGAAAAAATCGAATTATAACAAGCTGTGCCGGTGTCATATACTGTAATATTATTTTAGAAGATACAAATGTTGTACTCCATACAAATACAGTAAAAAACGCAAGCAAATGACCTATAATATTTTTGTTCATTTTGACACCTCCTAAAGAAAGAATTTTAACATATAAAAACTAAATTTACAATATTTGTGATAAATTGACTATAAAAATAATATATGATAGAATAAAAGAAAAAATGGGGTGTTAATATGGATGAAAATAATGTAAATCAGACTGTAAATGAAAGCACAGTACCAGAGCAACCTAAGTTAGGTTGGAACTGGGGAGCATTTATGTTTAACTGGATTTGGGGCGTAGGTAACAGATGTTATTTACCTTTACTAAGCCTTGTACCTTTCGTAGGTTTTATTTGGGCATTTGTATGTGGTGCTTGTGGCAACAAGTGGGCATGGCAAAATGGATATTTTAAAACTCCAGAAGAATTTAATAAAACTCAAAGCACATGGAGCAGAGCTGGTTTAATTGCCTTTATAATTTGTGTAGCATTAATTGTAATGTACATTCTTCTTTTTGCTCTTTTTATTGCTATAGCTGTTTTGAGCAATGGTTTTCATAATTTATAAAAAAAATGCTTCCGATTTAAAAAATCGGAAGCTATTTTTTACTGAACATTCTTTAATTCATAACCGGCATCATCAATAACTGCCTTAAATTCTGCATCTGAAATATCCTTTGATAATTCAACAGTAGCGTTTTTGTTTTCAAGACTTACTTCAACAGAAGTAACACCGTCCATAGCCTTTAAAGCTTTTTCAACATGAGCCTGACAATGACCACACATCATACCTTCAATAGATAATACTTTTTCATTTTTTCATTCTCCTTTTTAACTTCAATTACAGTTTCTTCAACCTTTTCAGAAGATTTGTAAGTCTTAAATCTTCTTAATCTTAAAGCATTTGTTACAACGCAAATACTACTTAAACTCATCGCAGCAGCACCAAACATAGGGCTTAATTTTATACCCCATATAGGGTATAATACACCGGCTGCAACAGGAATACCAATACAGTTGTAGAAAAATGCCCAGAAAAGATTTTCTTTAATATTTTTAATAACTGCCTTACTTAATTTTACTGCACTTACGGCGTCAAGTAAATCATTTCTTACAAGAACTGCGTCAGCACTTTCAATGGCTACATCAGTACCAGCACCAATGGCAATACCAACATCAGCCTTTGCAAGAGCAGGAGCATCATTTATACCATCGCCAATCATTGCGACACAATGACCTTCATCTTGTAATCTTCTAATTTCCTTTTCCTTATCCTCTGGAAGTACCTGAGCAATAACCTTTGGAATATTAAGTCGTTTTTGTATTGCTTTTGCTGTTCTTTCATTATCGCCTGTAAGCATTACTGTGGAAATACCCATTTTTGTAAATTCTTCAATGGCTTTTCTTGAAGTTTCTTTTTCAACATCGGCTACAGCAATAATACCAATTACATTACTGTCCTTGGCAAAAATAAGAGGTGTCTTACCCTCGTCAGCAAGGCTGTTAATCTGTGGTTCGATTTTTGAAATATCAATATTATTTTCTTTCATAAAGGCTCTGTTACCACCTAAAATAGTGGAGTTGTCAGAAGTAGCTTTTACACCTTTACCAAATACAGCCTCAAAGTTTTCAACATTTTCAGAAGAAATATTGTTCTCCTTACAATATTTTACAATAGCCTCAGCAAGAGGGTGTTCACTATTTTTTTCAAGAGAAATAGCATAAGTTAATAGACTGTTTTTGTCTATATACTCAATAATATCTGTAACCTTTGGCTTACCCTCTGTAATAGTACCTGTCTTATCCATAACAACTGTATCAATTTATGAGCAGTTTCAAGGGCTTCACCGGATTTTATAAGAATACCGTTTTCAGCACCCTTACCAGTACCAACCATTATGGCAACTGGAGTTGCAAGACCAAGAGAACAAGGGCAAGATATAACCAAAACTGTTATACCGGCTGAAAGGGCAAATTCAAATGTTGCACCACTTATAAGCCATACAATAATTGTAACAAGGGCTATAGTCATTACGACAGGAACAAATATACCGGCAATTTTGTCAGCCATTCTGGCAATAGGAGCTTTACTTGAACTGGCTTCTTCTACTAACTTAATAATCTGATTTATTGTAGAGTTTTCGCCAACTTTTATAGCTCTGATTTTAATAAAACCATTTTTGTTTATAGATGCAGAAACAACATTGTCCCCAACCTGTTTTTCAACAGGAATACTTTCTCCAGTTATGGCACTTTGGTCAACACTTGTGCTACCTTCTACAATAACACCGTCAACAGCTATGCTTTCACCAGGGCGAATAATAACTATATCCCCAACAACAAGCTGTTCAACAGGTACTGTCATAACCTGACCGTTTCTTTCGATTTCAGCCTCTTTTGGTGCAAGGGCAACAATTTTTTCAATAGCCTTGCTAGTTTTCTTTTTAGAACGGCTTTCAAGATACTTACCAAGGGTAATAAGTGTAACAATCATACCGGCAGATTCAAAGTATAAATCCATACTGTATGTGCCTACAAGGTCCATATTTCCATGGCCAAGACCCCAGCTCATTCTGAAAAGGGCGAATATGCCATAAAACATTGATGCACTTGAACCTACGGCAATAAGTGTATCCATATTTGGACTTAAATGGAAAAGGTTTTTGTAACCTCTTATATAGTAAATTCTGTTAAGATACAATATTGGCAATACAATTAAAAACTGTGCAAAGGCAAATGTAATTGCATTTTCATTTCCCCAAAATATGTTCTGGAACCATTGAGGAATAGGGAAACCAGTTTTTGCAATCATATGGCTCATAGATATAGACATAAGGAATAAAAGGAATACAAAAGAGTAAACCAATCTATGGAGCATTTCGTCTTTTTCATTGTTCTTTTCTGATTTGGCAGAACTAGAAGTGGCATCAGAACCACCAATACCATAGCCAGCATTTACAACAGCGTTTTCAATATCAGTTGAAGATAAAATACTGTCATCATATTCTACTTGCATTGAGTTTGTGAGTAAGTTTACAGAGGCTTTTTCCATACCTTTAAGAGAAGAAACTGCCTTTTCAACTCTACTGGAACAAGCAGAACAAGTCATACCTGTAACAGTATATTTTTCTTTTTTCATTAAATATCACCTACTTCATTATTTTTTGAATTGTGTTTAAAAGTTCGTCAACAACTTCTTCATTCCCACTTTTAATATCATCAACAACACAAGTTTTTATGTGCTGTGAAAGGAGAACTTTATTGAAACTGTTTAAAGCACTTTGTACAGCAGAAACTTGAGTAAGTATGTCTACACAATATCTGTCGTTTTCTACCATATTTTTGATACCCCTTACTTGACCCTCAATTTTGTTAAGGCGGGTAATAAGTGCTTTGTATTCAGCAGTATCACGATGTTTAGTTTTACCAGTGTTGCAACAACATTTATCCATTGTTTTACCTCCCTTATACCCATAGGGGTATATGTTTATTATAGCATTACTTGTTGATTTGTCAATTGGAAAATTTCTCAATAAGAAAAATAATAAAAAAAGAGATAGGCGAACCTATCTCAAATAATTATAAATATTTTAAATTTTTAAAGTAGTTGCGAACTTGACATAGTTTATTATAAGTGATAATATAATAATAACCTTACAGGGTGGTGCTAACACCCTGCAAGACAATAATAAACATTATGTATTTTAGTAGCATTTAGTTACAAATATCATAATGAATAATATTGTGAGTAATGTTTGTATTAAAGCCCTGAGTACGAGGGCTTTTTTACTTTTATTACCCATTATTATCACCTCCAAATAATCATAATCCTAAGATTAGGCGATGTCCTTGTCAGCATAGATATAATATCAAAATATCGTTATTTAGTCAATATTTTTAAATTACTTCACAACAGCTAAAAAGCTCATTAACAGCATTTTTAAATCCCTTACATTTTTAGCTTTCTTTATTTTTTAGCTATTTTATCACAGTCATTAAAGGAGTCTATCATATATACAAACACTTCTTTCATTTTGTGAAGCAAAGGAGTATCTCCAGAGAGTATTTCTTTATAGTCATTGAACATCTTTTCATAAAATTTGTATAAATCATCTTTGTTTAATTTCTTGATACCCTTTATTTCACAGGCTAAGGCTGGGTTTGAAATTATACCCCTCCCCACCATAATAGTATCTGTATTAGGAAATTCTTTTATGAAATTGTTGTAGTCCTTTACTGTAAAAATATCTCCATTGTAGCATAACTTGTGCTTGGAATTTTCAATAGCATACTTATACATATCCCAATTAGGTGTGTTTTTGTACATATCTTTTCTAGTTCTAGGGTGTATAATAAGCTCTGTAAGGGGGTATTGATTATATATTTCCAAAAGTCTGTAAAATTCCTCTGGACTTTCTTTGCCGATGCGAGTTTTAATTGAAATATTGTATCCACTTTTGTATATTTCATCTAAAAATTTATCTAACTCATCGGGATAGGCTAAAAATCCAGAACCTCTACCTTTTGAAACTACAGTTCCAGATGGGCAACCTAAGTTTAAATTAAATTCGGTATAACCGTATTGCTCTAAAGTTTTGCACATTATAATAAATCCGTCAGCAGAATTTGTTAATATCTGGGGTACAAGGTTCATACCCTTGTTATTTTCAGGCAAAATATCTCGTATTACTTTGGTATTTAAAATGCCCTGTTCATTTGGAGCAATAAAAGGTGTAAAATATTTATCCATGCCTCCAAAGTAGGTGTGTTGACTTTCTCTGTATATGTTGTTTGTAATTCCCTCAAGGGGTGCTAAATATAGTTTCATTTTTTATTCTCCTTTGTGTTGTAGGTATGATAACATAAATAGAGAATTATGTAAATAAAAATAATTGCTACTGTTTTTTAAGGAATTATGGAGATAGTACAGAGTTTTAATACTAAATATTAAACAATATTTTTGTATTAATTATGTGAAAATTAACGAAAATAAAATACACTCTTGACCTTATTAAAATAAGGGAGTAAAACTAAAGTATAGATTGTTCTAGGGAGTGATTTGTATGAAAAAAGTTCTGATTATTGTTTCAAGTCCAAGAGAAAATGGTAATTCTGACAGACTTTGTAGACAGTTTGCAAAGGGTGCAGAGGAAACAGGAAACAAGGTAGAAACTATATATCTGAGAGATAAAAAGATTAATTTCTGTAAAGGCTGTAGTGTTTGTCGTACAACTCACAGATGTGCTCAAGACGATGATATGGCAGAAATACTTGATAAAGTTGTTAAGGCAGATGTTATTGTACTTTCAACTCCAGTATATTTCTACATAATGAATGGTCAGATGAAAACATTTATAGATAGATGTTTGCCAAGATATGAAGAAATTTCAAATAAGGAATTTTACTTCATTTGTACTTCTGTAGACCCAGATAGAGCTGTTATTGAAAAGACACTTAGTGGTTTAAGAGATTTTACAGATGATTGCCTTGATAACTGTATTGAAAGAGGAGTTATTTGTGGCATAGATACAGCGGTAAAGGGTGCTATTGAAGATACTCCGGCTTACGAGCGAGCCTATGAAATAGCTAAGAATATATGATAACAAAAAGAGCTGACACAATGTGTCAGCTCTTTTTGTAGTAAATTATAAAGGTAAATTTTCTAACCTTTACTTTGAAATATTATTCAGCTTCTTCCCAGTTGTGATATACATTCTTTACATCATCGTCTTCGTCAAGAAGGTCAAGAAGTCTGTTCATTTTCTTAATATCTTCTTCGTCAGTAAGAGAAGTATAAGTCTGAGGAATCATAGTAACAGATGCTTCAGCCATAGGGATACCAGCCTTTTCAATAGCCTCTCTTACCTGTGAAAAGTCTTCAGGGTTTGTAATGATTTCAATGCCATCGTCTTCAATAGAAATATCTTCAGCACCAGCTTCAATAGCAATCATTTCAAGTTCGTCTGTGTCAATATCTTCTTCTGTAGTGTCAATAATAATCTGACCCTTTTCGTCAAACATAAAGCTTACACAGCCACTTGTACCCATATTTCCGCCACCCTTTGTAAATGCACTTCTTACATTGGCTGCAGAACGGTTTTTGTTGTCTGTAAGAGTTTCAACAATAACAGCAATACCCTTAGGACCATAACCTTCATATGTAATTGCTTCGTAGTTTACAGCTTCAAGGTTGCCGGCTGCTTTCTTAATAGCCTTGTCAATAGTATCGTTAGGCATATTGTTAGACTTAGCCTTAGCAATAGCATCTCTTAATCTTGAGTTACTTGCTGGGTCTGGACCGCCTGCCTTTACAGCAACTGCAAGTTCACGACCAATAACTGTGAAAACTTTGCCCTTAGCAGCATCGTTCTTTTCCTTCTTGTGCTTAATATTGGCAAACTTAGAATGTCCGCTCATTTTATTACCTCCAGTAAAAATAAAGTTATCATATCATCTAATTTTACCACTACATAGATAAATTTTCAATAATTTTTTCTCACTTGAAAATATTCGAACTTTTTCGATTGACTGTTGCAATTTATTCCTCTGTTGTGTTATACTATTTCAAAAGCAAGTCGAAAGGAGTAATGGTTTTGAAGGCAGAAATTCTTGCAGTAGGTACAGAGATTTTGTTGGGAGATATTGTAAATACTAATGCTCAGTTTTTGGCTAAGGAATTAGCAAATATGGGTATAACTGTTCAGCATCAGGCTGTTGTGGGAGATAATCCTCAAAGGCTTAAAGAGGCTATGGAACAGGCACTTTCCAGAAGTGATATTCTTATTACAAGTGGTGGACTTGGACCAACACAAGACGATATTACTAAGGAAATGGCTGCCGAAGTATTTGGCAAAAAAATGTATCTTCATCAGGAGAGTATGGACAGATTGAAAGAACATTTCAAGGGCAGATATATGGCAGAAACAAATAATAAACAGGCCTATATGCCAGAGGGTTCAATAGTCCTTAAAAATAATAATGGTACTGCTCCTGGCTGTATTATAGAGGAAAATAGCAAAATTATAATTGTTCTTCCTGGACCTCCACGAGAAATAAAGCCTATGTTTACTGAAAGTGTCATTCCTTTCCTTGCAGAAAAGACAAATTGCACACTTTTAAGTAAAGAAATTCACATTGTTCAGGTAGGTGAAAGCAGAGCATCAGAAGTAATGGACGATATTATTAAAAATAGTACAAATCCTACAGTTGCTCCTTACGCAAAAGATAATGAAATGCTTTTCAGAGTTACAGCAAGAGGTAAAGATAAAGCAGAATGTGAAAAAATTATGGAACCGGTTGTAAATGAAATTTACAATAGACTTGGCGATTATATTTATGGCGAAGACGATGAAACTCTTGTATCTTCAATTATGAAAATACTTGAGGAGAGAAAATGGACTTTAGCAACAGCTGAAAGTTGTACCGGTGGTATGGTTGCGTCAAGAATTGTTGACTACGCCGGAGCATCAAAAGCATTTGTAAATGGTATGGTAACTTATACAAATGAGAGTAAGTCCCGTTTATTGGGCGTTAAATGTGATACATTAGAAAAGTGGGGAGCAGTTTCTTCTCAAACAGCAGAGGAAATGTGTCTTGGTGTTGCAAAAGTCAGCAATACAAATGTAGGTATTAGCACAACAGGTGTTGCCGGTCCTGGTGGTGGAACTGCTGAAAAGCCAGTTGGTCTTGTGTATATTGGTGTTGCCATTAATGGCAAGGCTACAGTAGAAAGACTTGATATTCACTTAGGTTCAAGAAATAGAATAAGAAGTTATGCAACAGCAAGAGTGTTGGCTCTTTTAAGACAAGAATTATTAAAAAGCAAGTAAATCTTAGGAGGAAAATATGAAAAACAACAGTACTGAAATTAATGAGGCAAAAAATCAGGCCTTACAGACAGCAATAAGCCAGATTGAAAAGAACTTTGGTAAAGGCTCAATTATGCGTCTTGGGGAAGATGCTGCGGATAAAAGTGTTGAAAGTGTGCCAACAGGCTCTCTTTCTCTTGATATTGCACTTGGCATAGGTGGTGTGCCTAGAGGCAGAATTATTGAAGTATACGGTCCTGAAAGTGGTGGTAAAACAACACTTGCACTCCATATGGTAGCAGAAGTTCAGAAAGCTAATGGTATAGCAGGCTTTATTGATGCAGAACACGCCCTTGACCCTTCATACGCTGCTAAACTTGGCGTAGATATTAACAATCTTTATGTTTCACAGCCAGACGATGGTGAACAGGCTCTTGATATTGCTGAAGCTATGGTTCGTTCAGGTGCTATGGATATTATTGTTATAGACTCTGTTGCAGCTCTTGTTCCTAGAGTAGAAATTGACGGCGAAATGAGTGATAATAATGTAGGTTTACAGGCCAGACTTATGAGTAAGGCGCTTAGAAAACTTACAGCTATTGCATCAAAGAGTAATTGTATTATTATATTTATCAACCAGTTAAGAGAAAAAATTGGTATTATGTTTGGTAATCCGGAAACTACAACTGGTGGTAAAGCTCTTAAATTCTATGCTTCTGTTAGAATAGAAGTAAGAAAGGGCGAAGCTATTAAAAATGGTACTGAAATTATAGGTAATAAAACAAAGGCTAAAATTGTTAAAAACAAGGTAGCACCTCCTTTCAGAACAGCTGAATTTGATATTATGTACGGTTTGGGTATAAGTCATGTTGGAGAAATAGTTGACTTAGGTGCAAATCTTGATATAATACAAAAGGGAGGAGCTTGGTATAGCTACGGCGATGCCAGAATAGGTCAGGGTCGTGAAAATGCAAAACAGTATTTGACTGAAAATCCTGATGTAGCTCTCGAAATTGAAAATAAGATTCGTGAACACTATGGTCTTGAACCTGTTATTGACTACATTCCAACAGGAGAAGAAGTAGCAGAAAGCGAAACTGAAAAAGTAGAAGAATAATTTGGAAAGCTGATTGATATGAAAAATTTAACTAAAAAGCAAAAAGGTATTTTATTTATAATCTTGGCAGCTATGTTTTTTGCCCTTATGAATTGTTTTGTAAGACTTTCAGGAGATTTGCCGACAGCTACAAAAGAGCTTTTTCCGTAATCTTGTGGCTGTTTTTGTGGCATTTGTTGTACTTATGAGGTCAG
>ENA-OQHP01000073-OQHP01000073.1-human-gut-metagenome-genome-assembly--contig:-NODE-73-length-31092-cov-2.399709_pt1 | contig 31092 bp, 27 predicted proteins | sample MGYA00242563_ERZ504717 | MGnify/ENA primary metagenome ERZ504717 (study PRJEB26092, sample SAMD00036212) | human gut metagenome | host: Homo sapiens | study: EMG produced TPA metagenomics assembly of... | reverse complement strand
AAGGCTGATATGCTTTAGCGTGAACATTCAGAGCCAATAGGCATATTCCGACTACGAATTAAGGGCAAGCCTTGCGAAGATTTCCGTGGCAGTTTGCTACGATTGAGGAAATAGAGAAAGAACTGGAATCTGATAGCCACTAAACATATACGTTACATATCTGAACGGATATTCCGAACTTCAGGGAACACCGGGATTGCGCCCTATGACAAACTATAACCTGAATGGTACGTACATACTGAAACAGAAGTATATTTTCGGTCTGTTCTACACGCATACATCCGATTACTTTGCCCAAACACCTTATCAGGCAACAGGCCGACTGGCATTGATATACAAAAATACCAACTGGAATTATATGCGTATGATAGGTGTGAATGTCATTTTGCCGCTCAGCATGGGAAACTGGTATGATGCAAGACTCACGCTTTGTAGCATGCAGGCACGGCAAAAAATGCGACCGTTTTTTTTGATGTACCATTTGACCGCAAAAAATGGCTGTTTATCGGCACACTTGACAACAGCTTCAAAGTAGGCAAGAACCTATCCTTTGATTGATAGGAAACATACAGACACCTTTCATTCAGGGAACGTTGGATCTTGCCAGTTCATTTAATCTCACAGCCGGAATGAAATGGAATTTTGCCAAGGACAGATGTTCGCTTACGGCACGTTGCAGTGATATATCCAACTCCAGTATGCCGGATATGAAGGTTCACTTCAAGGAACAATATTTGGATATGGATAGCGGATACTATACCCGTACTGTATCTCTGAATTTCACATACCGTTTCGGTGGTTATAAAAAACAGAAAGTAAAAGGAGTGGATATATCACGATTTGGACACTAAAAAAAATGAAAAACAAATAGTGCAACGTAATTTGTATTAGATGCTTACTGATAATGGTTTATGCTATCAATGCTCTATTAATCAATAGTTTACTGGTGGTAAGCCGGAAATATGGTCGTAGCCTTTAAGGTATATTCTAAGTGGTGAATATTTAACCCTTTTAGTTATTATTAACTCATCTACGGTGTCAATACGAGCGATTTATTCTTTTTTTCGGTGCAATTCGTTTCCGATATTTCACTTCTATTTGGGCTCAATGTCTAAGCCAATACAAAGGTACAATATTTTATCCGATATTGTTTGTTACTTATTGTTTTTTGGAAATAATTTTATTGTAGATATTATTACCTCCACAAAGGCTCTTGTTCCCGATTACGAGGGAAGCCCAACAAGCGAGTGTTCACTGATGGATGGCTTATCAAGAGTTGCTTGAAATCGGTAATGAATGTATTTTCAAGAACAATGGAGTTGAGCCAATACACAACACAGCATAATTGTGGATAAAGAGTTTGTTCTCGGAATGAGAAATCAGCAATCCATGTATTTGGCATACGTTCTGGCATCTTTGGTTTTACCGGAAAGACACGGTTGGACAGTCGTGAATGATGAGCACAACAATTACGAAGCACCGCAAGACACTCTAACCAGCTTCTAAAAAATTGTGATGATTCAAACCGAACTCTCTTGCGACAGCATGTTTTGCCGTGGCATTTGAAAAATTGGAATAGAGCTTAGAGAGTGTTCCCATTGAGATAACCTCCAATGTTTTCCATACAGGAGGCAGCTCTGGTTCGTTGTATTTGCGGAAATGCTCAGTAATAAAATCATCGTGTGAGCGTTCCACCTCTTTACGGATAACAGCTAAATTGGTAGTAAAACGAGCCTCATTGGTGGCAAAGTTTTCGTCCATAAACCAAAATGCTCCAAATTCAAGAGCAAAGTGCTTGATTATTTTTGTGCGAACAGCAACTTCAATCGTTTGAATGGCAGTAAAGAGCAAAGCCCTAAGTTGCTTATCAAAGGAATACAGGTCGATAATATCTGCAAAACGACAACCTTCTCTAAATTGATGCGTAGTGTGGTCAGCTTCAAAATGTCGCCAATAACCAGCAAGACGAAAATAGCTTATGATGTCAAGGGCTTTAACAGCTCGCTCAACATCATCAATAAGCAAACCTCTTTCTTTGAGAATATCAATTTGTTGTTCCGTGGTTATGGCTCGATTTGTATACCTGACTCCCATAAATAAAAATGTCCCGCTGGGTACGCTAATCTTACGGGAAGCGAGCGGGATTTGTTGGTGCAAAGGTAATTAATTATTTCTAACCTACCAAACAATAGAGCAAATATCAAACAGATATTTTTATCTTACCGCTTCTTTTTCAAATGTTTTTCCGTAATTCTGTACTCGGATTTGGGTAACCATTTCCATGCATTTGAAAATAAAGAAGCGTTATGCTACTCTTGTAAGTGCGAAGCTTGAGAAACTAAACACAAAATCAACAAGAATAGGCATGGTAGTTCCCACGTTATAGCGTGGGCTGCTTTACCATATCTGTTGATTTAGGTTTTCTCAGGACCTGCACTTTAAAATGTGGTTATTGGCAGTGTCACACTTCTTTTTTAGGAGAAAGTGTTACGACAAAAAGAAAAAAGTCAATAGATCTAGCAGTTCAATCCGGGGCAGCTAACGAAGTTGTGTCTAGATATGGATCGGCCTCAAAAGAACATTTAGTATCCTATTCTGGTGTTGACTCACAGTACATAAATGGGATTAAAATTTGGAATAAATAAAATCGGGTGTCTTTCTGCAAAGAAAAAGAGTCGTTCCGATGCGTTTCCAGGGCTCACAAGGCTCAAGGCTCACTTATGCGGTATTTTAAACCTTTGGTAGATGTGTAAGTATTTGCTTTACAGTCTGTTTGGTGGGACAAACGTGCGGGTTGAATATTATTCTTTGGTCTTTGGAAAGTTCAGGATTGTCTTGACTTTGTCTGTCGTTTTATAGAATTTGTGTTTGCTTTGACCAGGCTTGTTTTTTGCCGGGTTTTATTCATAATGGCCGGATCAATGGATATGGGGCACATTCGGATTTTTCACGATGCCCGGAATGACCAAGTGATGATGTCAATAGAAGTTTCTTTTATTTATACATTTTTCTTTCCGGTAAATGTCGGATGCGTTCGTGTATGTCTGGGGCTCATTATATTATTCATTTTATTTTTCAGAATATAGTCTTGTCCCCTTCTTTTTATTGTAATTAATTAAAAATCAGCGCGTTATTAGGTTTCTTGAAGCTTGTTTTGGGCTTAAATACCGCCTAAGTGAGCCTTTGAGCCCTGAGCCTTGGAAAGCTTGGTGAAAAGACCTTGTAATTCCTTTCAAAAGACCTGTTCTTTGTATAAAAGACCTTGACGTTTTTTAAAAGAACCTTGTCTTTGACGCCAAACATCAGGACCTTTTTTTAAAATGTCTGGATCTTTTTCAAAAACAACAAGACCTTTTTTCAAAAGGAACGGGTACAAACGGACGGCCGGTCCGTCTCTTTTCCCAGATAGTGTAATAATTATGAAGAAACTGTTTATTTTACTTGTGTGCCTGTTGCCTGTGTTGGCACAAGCTCAAATGGAAACCTCTGTAGCCGGATTCATCCCTTTATCCGGTAGCGGAAGAATAGTATATAATTTCAATCCCGGATGGCGCTTTCATCGTGGAGACATAAAAGGCGCGGAAGCCGTACGTTTTGATGATACATCCTGCAGGTAGTGTCTGTTCCGCATACTGTGGAACTGATGCCTGCCGAGGCAAGCGGTTGCCGTAACTATCAGGGTGTGGCATGGTACCGGAAACATTTTGTGATTCCTCAAGATATGAAAGGAAAAGAGGTGTCGCTTCATTTTGAGGGAGCTATGGGAAAACAGGTGATTTATTTAAATGGCAAGAGGGTGCAAGAGCACTTGGGAGGATACCTTCCTTTCACTGTGCAACTGACGGAACAGGGGGTACAGCCCGGAGACAGTTGCTTGCTGGCAGTGATGACGGATAATAGTGATGATAAGAATTTTCCTCCGGGAAAACGTCAATATACCTTGGATTTCGCTTATCATGGAGGAATTTACCGGGATGTGTGGATGATAGGAAAATCAAGTGTAGCTATTACAGATGCCTTGGAGGCCGATAAGGTGGCCGGAGGTGGAGTTTTTGTGCATTTTGACAATATAAGCGGGAAAAAAGCGGAAGTGTATGTGGATACGGAAGTGCATAACAGTGGAAAGCAGACGCGTACCGTAGCCGTGGAGACGGTTTTGGCGGATGCCGGCGATGTTCCCGTAAAACGGGTTTCGCAACAGGTGAAGCTGCAAGCAGGGGAATCGAAGACGGTGCGGCAACGGTTTGCAGTTCGCAATCCTAAGTTATGGTCTCCTGACTCGCCTTATTTGTATAGGATACAATCTCGTGTCAAAGCCGGACATGAAGTGTTGGATGGGGGAGTGACACGTGTGGGGATCCGCAAAGCGGAATTTAAAGGTAAGGATGGCTTTTGGTTGAATGGCAAGCCTTTTGGTCAATTGGTCGGCGCGAACCGTCATCAGGATTTTGCATACGTGGGTAATGCGCTGCCCAACAGCCAGCAATGGAGGGATGCCAAACGCTTGCGTGATGCAGGATGTACCATTATCCGTGTAGCTCATTATCCGCAAGATCCGGCATTCATGGATGCTTGCGACGAAATGGGGCTGTTTGTTATTGTGGCTACTCCGGGATGGCAATATTGGAATAAAAATCCGGAGTTCGCAAAGCTGGTACATCGGAATACCCGTGAGATGATACGCCGGGACCGCAATCATCCCAGTGTGCTGATGTGGGAGCCTATTTTGAATGAAACGCCTTATCCGCGCGATTTCGCACTGGAGGCGTTACGGATTACACGGGAGGAGTTTCCTTATCCCGGACGTCCTGTAGCGGCAGCCGATGTTCATTCGAAAGGAGTGGCGGAAAACTATGATGTGGTGTACGGATGGCCGGGAGATGATGAGAAGGCAGACCGTCCGGAACAATGTATTTTTACTCGTGAGTTTGGCGAGAATGTGGATGACTGGTATGCACATAATAATAATAACCGTGCCAGCCGTAGCTGGGGGGAACGCCCGTTGCTGGTGCAGGCGTTGTCATTATCAAAGAGTTATGATGAAATGTACCGCACTACAGGGCAGTTTGTCGGTGGGGCGCAATGGCATCCTTTTGACCATCAGCGGGGGTATCATCCGATCCGTATTTCGGGGGCATTTATGATGCGTTCCGTCAGCCTAAATACGCTTATTATGCTTTTCGCAGCCAGTCTGCCGCGACATTGAAGCATCCTGTGGCGGAATGTGGGCCTATGGTGTTTATCGCCCATGAGATGTCTCCTTTCTCGGATGCCGATGTGGTGGTGTTCAGTAATTGTGACTCGGTTCGTCTCTCTGTCTATGACGGTACTGAGAGCCGGACGCTTCCGGTTGTTCATGCGCAGGGACACATGCCTAATGCCCCGGTGATATTCAAGGATGTATGGGATTTCTGGGAAGCACGCGAGTATAGTTATAAGCAAAAAAACTGGCAGAAAGTAAATATGGTGGCAGAAGGAATTATAGACGGTAAAGTGGTTTGCACCTATAAGCGGATGCCGTCACGCCGCAGCACGAAGTTGCGTATGTATGTGGATACGGAAGGAAAGCAATTGGTGGCAGACGGTTCGGATTTTATCGTAGTGGTGGCCGAAGTGACGGATGATAGCGGTAATGTGCGCCGTCTGGCAAAAGAAAATATCGTATTTACTGTAGAAGGTGAAGGACGAATTATAGGGGATGCCTCTATCAATGCCAATCCGCGCACGGTGGAGTTTGGCTCTGCTCCCGTATTGATCCGTTCTACCGCAAGCCCGGCAAAATAAAGGTGAAGGCCCATGTGCAGTTTGAAGGAACGAATGCACCGGTTGCTACGGAAATAGAATTAGAAAGTATTCCGTCAGAACTGCCTTTCTGTTATACGGAGGAGGAGACGGATGCCCAATCAGCCGGAGCAGGACTGGCCGGAAGCCCTGTTAGAACAGAAAGAATGGCGGGGAAAGTTTGTGCTGACAGAAGAGGAAAGGCAAAAAAGTATTGATGGAGGTGGAGAGACAGCAAACTGAATTCGGTACGGAGAAGTAATATAGATAGAACGCGGACTTATCTCGTTCCAATCTAACCAATAATTGGTATTTAACTAATTTCAATTTAAGTACCAACGGATTTTTTCTTATCTTTGATCTCGGTTTGAAGAAAACTAAATACTTATGAAGAAATATATACTTATTATACTTTGTTGCCTGACAAGCTTTCCTCTGTGGTCATATAATGTGAATATGATTGTGGAACATTATTCTGTAGATCAAGGGCTTCCTAATAATACGGTAAACTGTACCTTGAAAGACAGAGATGGCTTTATCTGGTTCGGAACCTGGTATGGCTTATGTTGTTTCGATGGAGTGAAGTTTAAAACATTCAATAAACAGGAGCACGATTCGGATGTGCCGCCACGTAAGATCCAGCGCATAGTCGAGGATAAAAACGGTATATATGGGTAAAGACCATTGACCGTAAGTTGTATGTCTTCAATAAAGTGACCGAATGTTTTCATGCTGTTTATGATGACATGAAGAACTATTCGGAGAATATTCAGGTGATAAAATTACAAAATACGGCCGAGGGGGATGTGTTGTTGCTGACCAAAGATAAAAATCTGTTGTTGGCCGGGGTAGATGAAAAGGGGCAGGTAACTATCAAGATTCTGTTCGACTCTCGGGACGAGATAAACAAGCATGATTATACACTGAAACACCATGTCCTGTGCGAAACGGAGGAATATATCAGTTGGATAGGAACTGATTATAAGGTGTCTGCCGTGCATAAAGGAGCGGAATTGGCATCCCGGCCTGCCGATTTCATAACCAGTAAGATTAATTCCGGTGACAAGGATAGTTTTACCAGTTTCTTTGAGGATGGCAGGAAGGTATGGGTCGGAGATCGTGCGGGTATTTTTTACAGTATCGATGTAAGGACCGGTTTGGTAAACCGGTATGTACTTTCCGAAATAAAAGGTGCGATCAGCAATTTGCTGGTTACTCCGGCAGGTTATGTCTATCTCAGTGTGGCCGGACAAGGTACATACGAATATGATTTGGCCGAGCGCAGGTTGCAAAAGATAAATACTGAAATGAATGACGCTATGGTTACTCATGCATTCATAGACCAGTATGATAAAATATGGTTTCACGAAAATGAGAAGGCGCTGATTTATTATGATCCGTTGAACCATACCGCAAAACGGTTTCCGTTTACCATGTTCGGCAAGATAACCACCCTGTATTCGGAAGATGCCGGCGAAAGAGGGCTTTTTTTCCTGTCTCCGGCAGGAGAGGCCTGGTTGTTCGACAGGGAACATGTGGAGATGGTTTATATTAATAAATTGAAACAACTTTCTAATGATAGGGCAAATCAGCAGTTTTATCATCTGATGTTGGATAATGACGGGGTATTGTGGCTTTCCTCTGCCGATGAAGGGGTGTATTGCATGAATTTCCCCAAGAAGCAATTCAATCTGCTTTCGTTGTCTCCGCAATCAGCCGGTCGGGAAAATTATGCGACAGGGGTAAGAGCCCTTTTCCAATCAAAAAGTGGCGATATCTGGGTGGGCACCCGTTGGCAGAGTGTTTATCGGATGGACCGGAACGGTGTAACCAAACATGTTTTTTCGACAGGTGACGAGCATATAGGTAATGTATATCACATCATGGAAGACGACAAGGGAAACCTTTGGTTCTCTACCAAAGGCGACGGATTGGTGAAAGCTGTTCCTGATGAGAAAGCTGCAGGTGGTTTCCGTTTTAAACGCTATCTGCATAATTTGTCTGATTTGTCGTCGATCAGCGGGAATGATGTGTATTTCACTTATCAGGATGAAAAGAAAGGTATCTGGGTGGGTACTTTGGACGGAGGATTGAATCTGCTTTGTGAGGAAAATGGGGAAGTCACTTTTAAGAATAAATATAACGGATTCAAGAACTATCCTACGTATGGCCTTTATATGGAAGTGAGAAATATGATAGAGGATAATGACGGGCGTATGTGGGTAGGTACGATGGACGGGCTGATGTCTTTTAAAAACAACTTTGCCTCAGTGGAGCAGATTGATTTTGAAACCTATCGTGGTTCCAACCGGGTAAATTATGCCGATAGCGATGTGTACGCGCTTTATAAAGACGAGTTCTCTCAGATATGGGTATGTGTGTTTGGTGGAGGATTGAGCAAATTGTCGGGATACGATGAGGAAACGCATAAGCTTTCATTTAAATCGTATGGCTGGGAAGACGGATTGAATAATGATGTGGTGATGTCTATTATAGAAGATGATAACGGTTTTCTTTGGCTTGCTACAGAAAAAGGACTCTCTTGTTTTGACAGAGCGACAAGCCAGGTGCGTAACTATGACAAATATGATGGCTTTCCTCCGGTTGTGATGGAAGAAAACACCGCACTGAAAACGCTGGACGGAGAACTTTGGCTGGGGTGTAAAGAGGGTATCTTGACCTTTTCTCCCGATAAGCTGGAAACGCAAAGATTTGATTATAATACATTTATTGTAGGATGTCAGATATCAAACCGGGATATACGCAGCTATACGGACCATCCCATTATTGACCGGTCCATTACCTATACAGACAGGATTACATTGAATCATAACCAGTCCATGTTTACTTTAGAGTTTGCGGCGTTGAACTATAATAATCAGAACCGTGTGTCTTACAAATATATTTTGGAAGGATATGAAAAAGAATGGCACTATAACGGGAAGAACCGTATAGCATCCTATACCAATGTTCCTCCCGGCAAGTATCTTTTCAGAGTACAGACACTGGATGAGGCAAATCCCGGTTTGGAGTCTTTCCGTGAGTTGACCGTTGTCATTCTGCCGCCTTGGTGGGCCAGTTGGTGGGCGTATGTTATCTATATGATTATAGCCGTAGCCTTATTGCTGGTGGCTATAAAATTATCTCTTTTCATGATTAAGGTGAAGAATGATGTGTATATCGAACAAAAATTGTCCGAATTGAAAATCAAGTTCTTTACCAATATCTCGCATGAGTTGCGTACTCCGCTGACTCTGATCCAAGGGCCTATTCAGGAACTGAGAGAAAAGGAGAAACTATCTCAGAAAGGAATGCAATATGTGGATCTGATGGAAAAGAATACCAAACAGATGCTGCAACTGGTCAATCAGATATTGGATTTCCGTAAAATACAGAACGGCAAGATGCGTCTGCATGTGTCGTTGTTCAACCTGAATGAGATGGTAGACTCTTTTGAGAAAGAATTCAGGGTGATGGCCGAAGAAAATGAAGTCAGCTTCACGTTCCAGCTGGCCGGTGAGGATATCATGGTATGGGCGGATAAGGAGAAAGTGGCTATCGTGATCCGCAACATCATCTCCAATGCGTTCAAGTTCACTCCTGCCGGGGGAAATATTTATGTCACGATGGGAGTGTCGGATGATGACAGGCATTGTTATGTACGGGTGGAAGATAGCGGTGTGGGGATTCCCCAAAGCAAGCTTTCCGAAATCTTCGAGCGTTTCTCGCAGGCTGACAATGCACGTGGCGCTTATTATCAGGGAACGGGCATCGGATTGGCTTTGTCTAAGGAAATTATCAGTCTGCATCATGGGGAAATCTATGCAGAGAGTCCTGAAGGGAAGGGAGCGGTCTTTACCATTGAATTGCAACTGGGTAAGGAGCATTACAAACCGTCGGAAGTCGATTTTCTATATGGGCGGGGAAACGGTGAGTGTTCCTGAGGCTGAATCTGTTTCTGCCTCTGCCGGCAAGGAAAGCGAGGAGGAGAAAGAACAGCCTGTCGATTCGTCTTTGCCTACCGTGCTGATTGTAGAAGATAATAAGGATTTATGCAATATGTTGAAGCTGCAATTGGAAGATAAATTCAATATTTATATGGCCAATGATGGTGTGGAGGGGCTGAAGAAAGTACATCTTTATCATCCCGACATGGTAGTCACCGACCAGATGATGCCGAATATGGATGGAATAGAGATGTTGCAACGCATCCGTAAAGATTTCCAGATCAGTCATATTCCGGTGATTATCCTGACGGCGAAAGGTAATGATGAAGCGAAGACCAAAGCGATAAGCATGGGAGCGAATGCCTATATCATCAAACCTTTCAGCAAAGACTATCTGGTAGCACGTATCGAACAGTTGCTGAATGAACGTAAATTGTTCCGTGAACGTGTATGGCAGCAGCCCGAAGAACATAAGGAGGAACAGGATACATACGAACAGTTCCTGGTGAAGAAAGATGTGCAGTTCATTGAAAAGATTCATCAGGTTATAGAAGAGAATCTGGATAATAGTGATTTTAATATAGATACTATAGCATCGACTATCGGGCTGAGCCGCTCGGCTTTCTTTAAGAAGTTAAAGAGCCTGACCGGGTTTGCTCCGGTGGATTTAGTGAAAGAGATTCGTCTGAATAAATCAATAGAGTTGATTAAAAACTCGGATATGAGTATTTCAGAAATAGCTTTTGCCGTGGGCTTCAAGGATTCCGGTTATTTCAGTAAATGTTTTCGTAAGAAATATGATCAGACTCCGAGGGAATATATGAATGAATGGCGTAAAGGTTGATTTCTTGACCTTATAAAGCAGGAATCCCGTAAACAGATGTAGGCGAGCGTCGTGTTTGCGGGATTGTCTTATTTGTTTGCTAAGTTATTTTTGGACTTTATTAAGATTTAGTGATTACATACTTTTTTGTGATTCGTCTTAATTCTAAACAATAACTAGATTACGATGAATGTGAAAAAAATTATCAGTTTAATCATGCTCCTGTTTATGTTACTGCCTTTGGGAGCACAGAATTCAGAGGGAAAACAACGCTATAAAATAGCTGCGTGTGACTGGATGATGCTAAAGCGTCAGAAGATCGGTTCTTTTCAATTGATGAAGGAACTAGGAGGTGATGGCATAGAAATGGACATGGGAGGCTTGGGAAAACGGGATACTTTTGATAATAAGTTCCACCAGCCCCATTTCTGTAAATTATTTAAAGAAACAGCACAGGAACAGCATATTGAAGTCCCTTCTGTGGCGATGTCCGGATTCTTTGGACAATCTTTCTTGACTCATCATAATTATAAAGCTTTAGTGCAGGATTGTTTGAATACGATGAAGGTGATGGGGCCCAAGTAGCTTTCCTTCCATTAGGCGGCATAAAAGAGGACTGGACAGTAGCGGGTGATGCACGTCAGGAGTTGGTAAGCCGTTTGCACGAAGTGGGAGAAATGGCAGTGAAAGATGGAGTAGTGATAGGTATCCGTACTCCTTTGGACGCCGGAGGGGATATAAAACTGTTGAAAGAAATTAATTCGAAAGGTATAAAGATTTATTATAGTTTTCAAAATGCGTTGGAAAATGGACGCGACCTCTGTAAAGAGTTGAAAAAATTGGGAAAGGATCGGATTTGTCAGATACATTGTACGGATACAGACGGGGTTACTCTTCCTTATAATACCCGTCTGGATATGAATGCCGTAAAGCATACCCTTGATAAGATGGGGTGGAGCGGATGGCTGGTCATTGAACGGTCACGGAATAAGGATGAAGTCCGGAATGTAAAGAAAAACTTCGGGACGAATGTCGCTTATCTGAAACAGATATTTCAACAAGAAAAATAAGATAATATTTTAATTTTAAAAATGATTCTATGAAGAAAGAAAATGCATTTCTTCAGAAGCTGGACAAGATTGGCAACTTGACACAAGTGGTCTGTCTCAGTCTGTTTCTGACAGGAGTTTCTGTTCAGGGAGTATCCGCTGAGACAGGATTTCCTATATCCCAGTCGGTGCAACAGACTAAAACTGTCACCGGACAGGTGGTTGATGAAACTGGTGAACCGGTGATTGGTGCCAGTGTGATGGTGGAAGGAACTACAAACGGTACCATTACTGATTTTGACGGAAGATTTGCTTTGCAAGTCCTTCGGGCAAGAAGGTTGTCATTTCATTTGTGGGGTATGTGCCGCAAACGATTGCTCCGAAACAAGGAAAAGACTTTAGAGTGGTGCTGAAGGAAGATTCCAAAATGCTGGACGAAGTGGTTGTAGTCGGTTACGGTACTCAGAAAGCAAAAGATGTGACAGGATCTATCGGGGTTATTACTCCTTCGGAAATTTCAGATTTGCCGGTGTCGAATTTGGGTGCTGCGCTAGCGGGACAGATACCTGGTTTGAGTATCAGTGGTGGTGACAGCCGTCCGGGTGAAGGGGCAACTATGTCTATTCGTCAATCTTTCTCGTATTCTAAAGATGGTGGTAGTACTAATCCGATGGTCATAATCGATGATGTGATTCAGATAGATGCCAACAGCGGTCTTCCGACATTAGAAACTTTCAATGCCCTTGATCCTTCTGAAATTGAAAGTATTTCAGTCCTTCGTGATGCCAGTGCTGCCATTTACGGTTCCCGTGCTTCGCAAGGTGCTATTATTGTAAAGACCAAACGAGGTAAATCAGGAGCTCCCAAAATCAATTATTCAGGTAAATTCGGATTTAATGATGCAGTGGGACATCCTAAAACCTTAAAAGGAGCAGCTTATGGACGTTTTGCCAATTCCTTTAATTTGGCCAATAATAAGATAAGTATGGATCCGGATGGAAACTGGATGAATAAAATTTATAATGAAGCGGAACTGGCGAGATGGATGGCTTGAATTACAATTGGCTGGATGAAGCCTGGTCCGGCGCTTTTACAATGAACCATTCGGTCAATGTAAGTGGCGGTAGCGAGAAAGCTACTTATTTTGCGGGTGCTTCTTACTATACTCAGGGGGCGAATCTTGGAAAACAGGATTATAATAGATGGAACTTCCGTGCAGGTGTGGATATCAAATTGACTTCCGATTTGAAATTTTCTGCAACCATAGCGGGTAACCAGCAGGAAACCACATCGAGTTTTACCAAAGGTTTAAGCAATTTGAACGGTTATGGGGGAACTAAGCCCGGTGAATCCGGTGATTATTTGGTTCTTGCTCATATGCCGAATTATTTGCCATGGGAGATAACATTGGATGATGGTAATACCTATTATACATCTCCTTTGTTGAATTAGTTACTCGAGTTGCGGGTAATGCAACATCGGGGCAATAAATGAGTAACATGGAAATTATTTGCTATGGAGAATTAATGACGGTTCTTATTCCACGAATGATAATTTCAGTTATGATGCCAACTTCTCCGTCACTTATGCCGTTCCGTTTATCAAAGGTCTTTCATTCAAGGGAAGCTATGCGTTGAAGCGTAGTGCCAGTGATAGTGAGCAGGCATTTATGCCATTTACGTTGGCTTATCTGAAAGCAAGCGATGCATTGACACCCGGAAATCGTTTTTATAGCGATCATCCGTCTGTTTCCGATTATCAATTAAAAGAATTTACGGGAAGCACTCGTGTGGTATATTCAGACCAGATGGCTAAAAACGAGCAATTGAACTTCTATGTGAATTATGAAGGAAAGTTTGGCAAGCATAGCATTGCCGCCATGGCTGCAGTGGAAAAATGCAGGCTTATATGCATTCCAAGCGGATGTTGTTTAATAACCCTGACCCGGATGGTTATTTGGGTACTTCGCCAAGTGCGGGAGCGATGGATACAGGTAATTCTATTACATATAAATACAAACAGGGTTCTTTGTCTTATTTAGGTCGTGTAAGCTATAATTATGCCGATAAGTATTTGTTCCAATTCCTATTCCGTAGCGATGCTTCCACTAAATTTGCTCCGGCCAATTATTGGGGCTTCTTCCCGGGTGTTTCCGTGGGGTGGGTAGCTTCGGAAGAAGAATTTATGAAGAAGTTGCTGCCGTCATGGTTTGAATACATGAAAGTACGTTTCTCATGGGGACGTACCGGTAAAGATAATATCAAAGCATGGGGATGGAAGCAACTCTATTCATTGGATCCTAGTAGAGGATATGGATTCGGTTCTAACGGTGGTATCCTGCAAACGGGTATCAAGCCGGGAGCGACTCCTAATCCTGATGCGCATTGGGATAATACCGATAAATTTAATCTTGGTTTTGATTTGCGTTTCCTCAATAACCGTTTAAGTGCGACTGTGGATGTGTACTATGATATAAACTCTGACATCTTGAATCAGAATATCGGTGGTATCATAGGTACTCCTATTTTTGCAGGAGGTGCTTTGACAGAAGTGAACTTTGGGCGTATTGATGCTTTTGGTAGTGAATTCTCTTTGAATTGGCGCGATAAAATAGATCAGGTGAAATATAATATCGGAGTGAATTTTGGATTTAATGGCAACAGGGTAAGAGAATGGCCCCAGTCTGCTCCGAGTTATATACAGGAAATTCTGTAAGAGAGGGTGCTTCTACTATATTCCCTACATACGGGTATAAGTATGGAGAGGTACAAGTTCCGGAGATGGTATTTTACGGAACAGTGATGATATTGAGAATTATTGGAACTATTTATCGGCCAATGCAGAAGCCGCAGGCACTTCTCCGGAATATTTGGGCGTAAAGATGCCAGTCAGTTAAAACCGGGTATGTTGGCTTATCAGGATTTGGGTGGCGTATTGAATGAGGATGGTACGCAGTCGGGGCCCGACGGACGTATTGCCAAGACCCAGGATTATGCCAAACTGAATAAGAGTGGAAAGACATATGGTTTTACCACCAAACTGGGGGCGGAATGGAAAGGTATCAGCTTTAATATGATGATTGCCACTTCATGGGGTGGTTATCGCCAGATTGACGTCAATAAAATCACAACATCCAGTGGGGATATGCTTTGGACACCGGACTCATTCTGGGAAGATATGTTTGATGAAAGAAATAATACGACGGGGAAATATCCTAATTTAGGTTTAGACAACAGAATATCAGGATCAGTAATTGCACCGTCTGATTTTTGGTCTATCAGTACGTTCCGTTGCTATATCCGTAACTTAAGTATCGGTTATACGCTGCCTAAGGCATGGTTGTCACCTTTAAAGATCCAGTCGGCTAAATTAAGTCTGACAGGTAATAATCTATGGGATTTCTATAACCCGTATCCCGATCATTATCGTAATATGTATTGTGGAACAACTTCATTGTATCCTACATTGAGAACGTGGTCGTTGGGAGTAAATGTATCATTCTAAAATTAAAAAGAATCATTGATATGAAAAAGCGCATATTATATACTGTGTTATTGGCAGCCGGATTGGCATTTAGCAGTTGCAGTGACCAGTTCTTGCAGGATATGAATCCGTATGACAGTTATTCACCGGAAAAGACTTTCGGCATCGAATCTAATTTGGACTTATATATTCAGAATGTGTATTATAACTATTTTTATAAGTCGGGTATGACCCCTCCACAGTCATACGGCTTGTCCGGTAACTGGAATGACTATTCAACTTATACGGAGGAGAAATGGGGTATCGAGAAGAAATTTGACGCTTCCAGAAGTTTGAAAAAAGCTACGGACTGTGAAACTTATTTTGGCAGTAATCTGGCTACGAATATAAAGAATGATCCATATAGCCGTATCCGCAGTTGCAATGAAATTCTGGAAGGAGTTGATAAATATGGTCAGGACTTGTCGGAAGCTGCCATAAAAAAGCGAAAGGACAGGCTTATTTCTTCCGTGCCATGCAGTTGTTTGATTTGGTACGTGTATACGGAGCTGTTCCTGTGGTAAATAAAGTGCTTATGGCGGCCGACCGTGAGGGAGCTAAAGATTATAATCGTGAAAGTGTGGAAACATGTGTCAACCAGATCTTGAGTGATTTAAAAGAGGCTGCGAATCTGCTTCCCACTCGTAAAGAATGGGGAAGTGACCAGTATGGACGGTTGACCAAGGAAGCTGCATTGGCATACAGAAGCCGCGTGGCGCTGGTATTTGCAAGCCCTATCTTTAATGCAGATTGGAATAATACAGGCAGTAACGCTGGAAAGATGCGTTGGATATTACTCTAGAAGCACAGGCTTTCTTGAGCAGCGAAGGTTATGGTTTGTATGGCAATTCCGCCAAAGACTGGAATGAAATGTTCTACAAGTTTGACAATCAGGAATGTAAGGAGGTGATTATGGTCAAACTGTTGGCTAGCTCTACCTCTAAAAATGATGAACATAGTGGATGGCAGAAAACAATCCGCTTGAAAACAATGGGTGGCAGTGGTTCCGGTTATCATGTTCCTATGGGTATGTTGGATATTTTCCCGATGGCGGATGGTTCCAAAGCTGTAAATGATGATGGTGAGGCGATAAACGGTACGACCGTTCTTTATTCTTCAAGAATCGTGATCCGCGTTTCTATTACACGTTTACTTTCTCCGGGAGCGAAATGGGGATATGATCAGGATGCAGATGCCGTAGTTTGGAATTATCGTTGGAGTGAAACGAAAGAAGATGGTTCTCAGTTGCATTATTACACGGAAAATGAAGGCAGCAGTCCGGCGATAGTACGTAAAATGTCCGATCCGGCTGAAAATAGTGCAAACACATATCAATGGGATGGCACTGATGTATACGAATATCGTTATGCTGAATTGTTGTTGAACTTGCAGAATGTTATGCAGCTACGGGGGATATAAGTAATTCAGTGAAAACAATTGGTGAAATTCGTGCCCGTGTAGGTATTCCTGCATCCAATAATTATGGCTTGGGAACGATTACCGATAAGAATGAAGCTATTAAGGCTTGTCTGCGTGAGCGTCAGGTGGAATTAGCTTATGAGGGTAAGCGTTATTGGGATTTATGGCGTTGGATGCTGTATAATGATGATGCAAGTGATAACAATACCACCTGTACTACCTTGGGTATTGAGCCGTTAAATGGTACTGCCCGTGTGGGTAAATATTTACAAGTGAAGGATTATGACGGAAAGGCAGATCCTCTTGTTTCTGTCATTGCTGATTTTGAGCCTGTAGATGTGGATAATGCGGCAGACTTACAAGCCGAAATGAATAGGTTGGGAGAGTTCTGGAGCCAGCACTTTGTTTTACAGGATAGAGAAACTCCGGTAGATAATGTGAATGGTCAGGAAGCAGTAATTTCATGGCAGGAAAACTATTACCTGTCCGGTCTGCCCTCTAATGTATTGAATATGAATCCGTGGTTGGAACAATCAAAAGGATGGTTGGATTATTATGAATCAGAAGGCACATTGGATGCTAGGAAATAATTTAATACGATAGTTTTATATCTGCTAGTTTATTATGACAGATACAAGCATTTTTGAGTACATATCCCCGAAAAGTGCGTCTTGAAAAAGATAATTGTTAAGAAAAAGAGAACGGAATATAAATTCCAACTTACTTATAGCACAGATATAATTTTTTAAGAATAAAGTATGAAAAGAAAAATGTTTTTAGGACTGTGTATGGCTACTTTTATTGCTCCAGTGGCAATGGCCCAGTATCCCCAGTTGACTGAGGAAGCGAAGCAAGCCTACCAGAAAATGATGAGTGAAGAACGTCGCCGCTCTGACGAAGCCTGGGCAAAAGCATTGCCTGTTGTACAGAAAGAAGCGAGAGAAGGTCGTCCGTATATTTCGTGGGCTTCCCGTCCATACGATTTGCCGCAGGCACGAATTCCTGCTTTCCCCGGTGCTGAAGGAGGAGGTATGTACAGTTTCGGCGGTCGTGGCGGTAAGGTGATTACCGTGACTAATTTGAATGACCGTGGTCCCGGTTCTTTCCGTGAGGCTTGTGAGACAGGTGGAGCACGTATCATTGTCTTCAATGTTTCAGGTATTATTAAATTGGAATCTCCCATTATCGTCCGGGCTCCATATGTCACTATTGCAGGACAGACAGCTCCGGGTGACGGGGTATGTATTGCCGGAGAGTCTTTTTGGGTAAATACGCATGATGTAGTGGTACGCCATATGCGTTTCCGCCGTGGCGAAACAAAAGTATGGCATCGTGACGATTCTTTCGGAGGCAACCCGATTGGAAATATCATGATTGACCATTGCTCTTGTACTTGGGGATTGGATGAGAACATTTCTTTCTATCGCCATATGTACGACCCCAGCGAAGGACAATATGAATCAAAAGATCTGAAACTGCCTACCGTAAATGTTACCATACAGAATACTATCTCGGCAAAAGCGCTGGATACTTACAATCATGCATTCGGCAGCACTTTAGGTGGTGAGAATTGTGCATTTATGCGTAACCTGTGGGCAAGTAATTCGGGACGTAATCCTTCCGTCGGTTGGAATGGTGTTTTCAATTTTGTAAACAATGTGGTGTTCAACTGGGTACATCGCTCTTCGGACGGTGGCGATTATACCGCTATGTTCAATATGATAAACAACTATTATAAACCGGGACCGGCCACTCCGAAAGATACTCCTGTGGGGCATCGCATCCTGAAACCCGAAGCGGGACGAAGCAAATTGGATCATAAAGTGTATGGCCGTGTTTATGCTGATGGTAATATTATGGAAGGCTATCCTGCCATTACAGAGGACAACTGCAGGTGGTATCCAGATTGAAACTCAGCCGAATACAGATGGATATACGGAGAATATGCGTAGCAACCGTCCTTTTGAAATGCCGTACATCCGCATTACTTCCGCACATGATGCATACGATTTTGTACTGAAAAATGCAGGTGCCAACATTCCTTGCCGTGATATTGTGGATGAACGTATTGTAGAGGAAGTGAGAACAGGCGTTCCTTATTATGATAAGAAGATGGCCAAGGATGCTAACGGTGATTTGACCGGGCTGGCTCCTAAATCAATGGGAGAAGACGGACAGTTTAAATATCGCCGCTTGCCGAAAGATTCTTATAAACAGGGTATCATCACCGATATCCGCCAGATGGGGGATATCCGGAATACAAAGGCACTCCGTATGTGGATACGGATGGTGACGGTATGCCCGATGAATGGGAAAAGGCAAATGGCTTGAATCCTAATGATCCTTCGGATGCTAATAAGGACTGTACCGGTGACGGCTATACAAATATTGAGAAATATATTAATGGTATCAGCACTAGAAATTTGTATTGACTGGTCTGATTTGAGAAACAATTATGATACATTGGCTTCTAAAGGAAAGTTGATGTAATAAACGGAGGAAAGAAGACAGGATATGATACAAAAGTCAGGTATAATGTTTCTGTTGCTCATGGCGGTAGTCATTACCGCCGGAGCAGTGGATTTGGACCGTGAAGGCCGCGATCCGGCTTACGTGGAATCTATTGTGAAACGTTCGCAGAAGATTGTAGATAACTGGAGTTGACAGATACCGTTGCCGCCCGTGAAGTGACAACTATCATAGCCAACCGTTATTTTAAACTGAATGACATATACGAAACGCGCGATGCCAAAGTGAAGCTGGCAAAAGAAACCCTGACGGGCGATGCGAAACAAGAAGCCGTTAAAGCTGCCGAAGCTGAAAAGGATGCGGCGCTTTACCGTACTCATTTCGCTTTCCCGGCCGATCTTTCGCTCTATTTGGATGCCAAGCAGATAGATGCAGTGAAAGATGGCATGACTTATGGTGTGGTAATGGTAACTTATAAAGCTACGGTTGACATGATTCCTACCTTGAAAGAAGAAGAGAAAGCGCAGATTATGGCATGGCTTGTTGAAGCCCGTGAATTTGCCATGGATGCTGAAAATTCAAATAAGAAACATGCTGCTTTCGGCAAATACAAAGGCCGGATTAATAATTACCTCTCTAAGCGGGGATATGATTTAGTGAAAGAACGTAAGGCTTGGTATGAACGTATCAAGGCACGTGGAGGAAAGATATAAATTAATGTTTATTGAAAAGCGGAAAAGGAGCTTGCCCGGTGAAACGGTGTCAAGCTCTTTTTTATGTGCGGATAGAGAGTACAACAGGCTTTCTGTTCCGTCTTTGATATAGAAATACTCGCAATGTGTGTTTGAATCATGTTAAAAGCAGGGTGTTATGTTACGAAGTTATAGAAAAAATAATAATTTAGCGACCAAATGAATCAACTAAAGAAACTATTTGCAGTGGCAGCATTGACTGCATGTGTGTTGCCTGTGGCGGCACAGTATCCTGTAATTCCTGATTCGGTAAAAATCAGAGGAGAAGAACAACAAAAGGAAATAGACCGGAAATCGGATGAGGCATGGGCGAAAGCATTACCTGTAGTAATGTCCGAGGCTGCTCAAGGACGTCCTTATAAACCATGGGCATCCAAACCGGAGGATTTAATAAAGAGCAACATACCTGCCTTTCCCGGGGCAGAAGGGGGAGGGGCCTATACTCCCGGTGGACGTGGAGGAAAAGTAATTGTGGTCAATTCGCTGGCCGACAGTGGGCCCGGAACATTGCGTGAGGCATGTGAGACCGGTGGCGCGCGTATTGTTGTGTTCAATGTTTCGGGCGTTATCCGGCTGAAAACTCCTATAAACGTCCGTGCTCCGTATATCACTATTGCAGGTCAGACAGCTCCGGGGGATGGGGTTTGTGTAACAGGAGCCTCTTTCCTGCTTGATACGCATGATATTATTATCCGCCATATGCGTTTCCGTCGGGGGGCGCAGGATGTGTTCTTCCGGGATGATGCTTTGGGAGGTAACTGTGTGGGTAATGTTATTATCGATCACTGCTCTGCCAGTTGGGGACTGGATGAAAACATGTCTGTTTACCGCCATGTATACAATCGCGATTCCACAGGGCATGGTCTGAAGCTTCCTACTGTCAACATAACTATTCAGAACTCTATTTTTTCGGAAGCTTTGGATTGTTACAATCATGCTTTCGGGGCGACTATAGGTGGGCATAACAGTATGTTTTGCCGTAACTTGTTCGCATCCAATATCAGCCGTAACTGTTCCATTGGCATGAATGAGGATTTTAATCTGGTAAACAATGTGACTTTTAATTGGTGGAACCGTTCTGTTGACGGGGGAGATGAAACCAGCCGTTTGAATATTATTAATAATTATTTTAAACCGGGGCCTATCACTCCGAAAGATAAGCCGATTGCCCACCGGATTGTGAAACCCGAATCAAGTCGTGACAAGAAGAAACCGGATACATTTGGTAAAGCATATGTAGCCGGAAATGTAGTGGAAGGTAATGCGCGTGTGACAAAGAATAATTGGGATGGCGGCGTGCAGGTGTACGATATGCCGGACGCAGGGAAGTTTACAGATCAAATTCGTGTAAACGAGCCTTTCTCAATGCCCCATGTGACTATTATGGATGCCAAAACTGCCTATAATTATGTATTGGAAAATGCCGGGGCTACTTTCCTAAAGGGAATGCGGTGGATGCCCGTGTGATGAAGACGGTGAAGACAGGGAAAGCTATTTACGTGAAAGACGCTCCTGAATTCGTTAGTACTTATGTAAAAGACGTCTTCCTGTTGACTCTTATAACAAGGGATCATTACAGATCCCCGTCAGGTAGGTGGTTTGCCCGAATATAAAGGTACTCCTGTGGTTGATACGGATGGTGATGGTATGCCGGATGTCTGGGAGGTGAGATATGGACTCAATCCTAATGATCCGGGTGATGCGGTAAAAGATTGTAATGGTGACGGGTATACCAATATTGAAAAATACATTAATGGCATAGATCCTGCAAAGAAAGTGAATTGGACGGATATAAAGAACAATCATGATACTTTGGCAAAACGTAAAAGTTTGATGTAAAATGAATTATAAGTTATTATTATTTGGATTTTTGAGTTTGGGGTTTGCGCGGATTTCTGCGCAAACCTTTCCTTTACAGGTGAAGGAAGAAAAACTGACTTATGTGACTGATGAACGCGGAAACCGTATTCTAGATTATTCTTCTTGCGGTTACCGTAACTCGGAACACCCTATACCTGATGTGGCGAATGCGTTTTTGTTTCATGGAAGCCTGGAGATAATTCCTCTCGTATTCAGCGTGCCATTGACTATGTATCTTCATTGGCTTTGGATAAAAATGGTTTTCGTGGGGCTGTTTTGCTGGATAAAGGAACTTTTGAATTGAATGAGAGCTTGCGTATTTCTGTGTCGGGAGTCGTGCTGCGCGGCAGTGACAGGGAACAGACCGTATTGTTGAAAAAGGGAGTGGACAGAGGAGCTTTGCTTTATATTGAAGGGCGGAATGATTTGGCTGTTACGGATACCTTGGATGTGTTGACATCATACGTTCCTGTAAATACTTGTACTTTTCAGGTAACCAATAATGTACAGCTGGTTTCCGGAGAGCGGGTCCGGATTGTCCGCCCCTCTACGAAAGAATGGATTGCTTCTGTCGGTTGTGATATTTTTGGCGGAGGTATTTCCGCTTTGGGCTGGAAAGAAGGAGAGATGGATTTGGTTTGGGATAGTCGGTAAGTAAGGCGGATGGAAACCAATTGACTTTGGATGCTCCTTTGACAATGGCTTTGGATAATAAATGGGGAACTGTCAAAGTGTTACGTTATAGTTGGCCGGGCAGAATCGCAGAAGCAGGTTTGGAGAATCTGACATTGGCTTCTGACTATGATAAGAAGTATCCTAAAGATGAGGATCATGCTGGACGGGGGTATCTATAGAAAATGCCGAAAACTGTTGGGTGCGCAGGGTAAATTTTAAGCACTTTGCAGGAAGTGCTGTGATTGTACAGCGTACCGGCTCTAAAACAACTGTAGAAGATTGTGTATCCACAGAACCTGTTTCAGAGATAGGTGGAATGCGTCGCAGTACATTTTATACTATGGGGCAGCAGACACTTTTTCAGCGTTGTTATTCTAAACAGGGTATTCATGATTTCTCAGCCGGATTTTGTGCGGCAGGTCCGAATGCTTTTGTACAGTGTGATTCGGAAGAGTCGTTAGGATTCAGCGGTTCTATTGATTCCTGGGCTTGCGGGTTATTATTTGATGTGGTAAACATTGATGGCCATGATTTGGTGTTTAAGAATTTGGGACAGGATAAAAGGTGCCGGTTGGAATACAGGCAACAGTCTTTCTGGCAATGTACAGCTGCCGGGATAGAGTGTTATTCACCGGCAAGAGATGCGGTAAACCGTGCATACGGTTGTTGGGCGCAATTCTCGGGTGACGGCCAATGGGCGGAATCAAATAATCACGTACATCCCCGCAGCTTGTTTTATGCACAGTTGGCGGCACGTTTGAATAAAGATTGTTCTGACCAGGCACGTATTCTTCCCAGGGCTACCAACGCAACCAGCAGTCCTACCGTAGAAGCGGCAATGGAGATGGCAAAGGAAGCTTATACTCCCCGTCTTACTATGCAAAAATGGATTGAGGAAGCACCTTATACAGCCAGTGTGTCTTCCGGAAAACTGAAATCTTTAGAAGATTTGAAGTTCAAGACACCTATATATAAGGAAAAAGAGGATCATCTGTTTGCCATTATTAATGGACGTATGCAGGTGGATGGCCGGTTACTGGTAGGCGGCAGGCAGGAGGTTCCTTGGTGGAATGGGAAACTGAGGACCAGCTTCTTGTCTAAAGCCAAGCCACATGTTACCCGTTTCGTGCCGGGACGCGAAGGACTTGGGCTGACGGATAGAATTGATTCTACGGTGAATTATATGGTGAAGAATCAGATTTTGGTTTTAGATCATAATTACGGTTTGTGGTATGAGCGTCGTCGTGACGATCATGAGCGTGTCCGTCGCGTGATGGAGATGTGTGGGGGCCATTCTACGAACAACCGTTTGCCCGCAGTGGAGAAGGTACTGCTTGGGAAGGATTGAGCAAGTATGATTTGAACCGTCCCAATGCATGGTATTGGAACCGGTTGAAGCAGTTTGCCGAAAAGGGCGGAGAAAGGTCTTTGCTTTTCCATGAGAATTACTTCCAGCATAATATCTTGGAGGCGGGAGCACATTGGTAGACTGTCCTTGGCGGTCGGCCAATAATATCAATCAGACCGATATGCCTGAACCTGTTCCTTTTGCCGGTGACAAACGTATCTTTGTAGCGGATATGTTTTATGATATCAGTCATCCGGTACGTCGTGAGTTTCATAGAAGTATATTCGCCAATGCTTGGATAATTTTGCCGATGATGCAATGTGGTACAACTGATCAGTGCGGAGTTTACCGGTCCGTTGCATTTTGTACAATTCTGGCTGGATGTGATAGGAGAGTGGGAGAAAGAAACCGGTAAGAAAGCGACCGTGGCGTTAAGTGCGACAAAGGATGTTCAAGATGCCATTCTGAATGATACGCAGCGTGCGAAATTAGTTGACATTATTGATATTCGTTACTGGCACTATAAAGTGGATGGTCTTTATGCTCCCGAAGGTGGAAAGAACCTGGCTCCCCGTCAGCATGCCCGTAAAATGAAAGTAGGTAAGGTTACTTTTGATGAAGCTTATCGGGCGGTGAGTGAATATCGTAAGAAGTTCCCGGAAAAAGCGGTTACTTACTATGCGCAGAATTATCCGGATATGGCTTGGGCTGTCTTCATGGCAAGTGCTCTTGCTCGGTTGTTCCGGTTGCCGATGAAAGCTTTTTACTGATGCGGCTGCTATGGATATGGAGGATACTGGTACAAATAAGTATCAGAAACTGGTAAAATCTGGTATTGGAAGTATCATTTATTCCCATTCTGCAACAGATATTCCTGTTCATTTATCACCTGGGAAATACATATTGAAGTCTGTTGATCCGAAGACCGGAGCAATAACGGTGATTGCTAAACGATTGAATATTAAAGATATATATATGCTTAAAGCAGAGGAAAACAAAGATTGTATTTATTGGTTTCATAGAATTTAGTACATGGAAGGAGAACCGGACTTATTTTGGTTCTCCTTTTTAATGAAAATCTGTATTATTTAGCATATATGTTTTTCAGCAGGTTATCTGTTTTTTCGGTCCAATAATCAAATATTACCTAAAAAAAGTAGCGTATCCTCCCTAGTTTTGCATCATCATCAAAACAACCTATAATTAGTATACTGTGATGGAACAAAACTTAAATGATAAGACAGCTTGCTTGGTAACCGCTTTCCAATCGGGAGATGTAAGTGCATTCTCTACATTATATGATATGCATATTAATCTTCTATTTAATTATGGATGTAAGTTAACTACTGACAAAGAATTGTTGAAGGACTGCATTCATGATGTCTTTGTAAAATTGTATACAAAGAAGGCTGAATTGGGTATCATTGACAACTTCAAATCATACCTCCTCATTTCCTTGAAAAACAAGTTATGTGATGAACTTCGCAGACGGATGTTCATGTCGGAAACGGCTGTTGAGGAACTGAATCCCGTTGCAGCAGGTGATGATGTAGAACATCAATATTTGGAAAAGGAAAAAAGTTGTTTTGAAAATATAAAAGTAAAACATTTGTTGGCTCAATTATCTCCGCGCCAACGTGAGGCACTTACCTTATATTATATAGAAGAGAAGAAATATGAAGATATTTGTACCATTATGGATATGAATTACCAGTCGGTACGAAATTTGATGCATAGAGGTATTACAAGATTAAGGGAATTGGTAGGATAATATTTTAAGTTTTCAGGTGAGTACAACTTTGAACCACTATCCGTCATAATGAAAAATGATTGTAACGTGGATACAAAAAAGATGTATAGCAAGGTAGAAGACTTTTTGAAGGATGACGACTTTATCAAGTATGTTCTGGATGATGCTCCTGAATCAGCTTTTCATTGGGATAAGCTTTTAAAGGAGCACGCAGAACTGCTGAAAGTATTTGAAGAGGCCAAGAATGTATTATTGGTTTCTGATGAAGCAATGGAAGTAATGACTTTATCTGAAGAAAGAAAACTAAAACATCGTATTTTTACTACATTAGAGATAAATAATATGGATTATTAATTAATTTGTTAACCATAGAAAAATGAGAAAAGACATGAAGAAATGTCCTAAGCCGTTGGGTTACGGAATCAGACGAACACCTGTTGTGTTAGGATTATCAGCTGCATTATGTATGCCGGCTGCTTTTTCGTATGCAAATGTGGGTGGTAGAATGGATAGTGAGTCGGTGCAGTCTGTTTTGCAAACGCATACAGTTAAAGGTACAATAGTGATGAAACAGGAGAACCGTTGATTGGTGTGTCCGTGATAGTGAAAGGACAAGCTACTGTTGGAACGATTACTGATTTCGATGGAAATTTCGTTTTAGATATTCCTACAGGTAAGGGGATGCTTGAGGTATCGTATATCGGTTATAAAACTCAGACTGTGACCATAGGTAAGAACACTCAGATCACTATTAAGATGGAACCGGATACTCAGGCTTTGGAAGAAGTGGTAGTTATTGGTTATGGTGCTGTTAAGAAACGGGATTTGACTGGCGCTGTTTCTTCCGTTAAAAATGAGGATATAACTTTGACACCTGCTACTAATCCTATGCAAGCACTTCAAGGACGTGTTGCAGGGTTGGATATAACTCAGGCCTCAGGCAACCGGGTGAAGGGCCTAAATTGCAATTGCGTGGAACTCGTTCATTTACAGCTAGCGGTGATCCTATGTTTATTATTGATGGTATGCCGGGTGATTATTCTACATTGAATCCTAATGATATTGAGTCTATTGAAGTTTTGAAAGATGCTTCTTCGACAGCTGTTTATGGTGCGGCAGGTGCCAATGGTGTTATTATAATTACTACTAAAAGTGGTAAAGCAGGAAAATTAATATCAATTTGAATGCCTATGTCGGTTTCAACGGATGGGCCACGGTTCCTGAGATGCGTAGTGGTGACAGTTATATCAATGTACTTCGTGAAGCAAACCAAATTGCCGGAACATATTCTACGGATGAGGCATTATTTTCTTCCCCCGAAGCTTATAAGGCCACATTTGAACGGACAATATATAGACTGGGCTGATGAACTGTTGCAGACTGGCGTTACACAAAATTATAGCTTGTCGGTTTCAGGAGGTACGGAAAAAACAAAAGCATATTTCTCTTTAAACTTCTCAGATGAGCAGGGACAATTTACAGGTGATGATTATAAAGTATATTCTACCAATATGCGTATTGACCATGAAATAAAAAAATGGTTAAGTGTTGGTGTGAATATGCAAGGATCTTATGTCTATAGAAATAAAGCATATTCCAGATTTATTAATTCATTAGTGTCTGTTCCTTTGGGAACCGTTTACAATGAAGATGGAAGTATCAATGTAACTCCGGTTCCGGGTGATGGAAATACTATTAATTTATTATTGAATCAAGATAAAAGTGTATACCGTGATAACAATCAAAATTTCAAGCTGTTTTTAAATCCTTATATTGAGATTCGTCCCTTTAAAGGAATGACTATCCAGTCACGGTTGAACGCTAGTCTAGGGTACGATAAAAAGAATTATTTCCAAGGTATCGGTTCCTATCAATATTATGCATCAGATGGTCCTAATGCTTCTGGTACTTCTGCTAGTGTTTATGCCCAGATTGATCAGAACAGAAGCTATAATTATAAATGGGAAAACATTTTCACTTATAATTTTAATATCAAGAAAGACCATGAATTTACTGTAACAGCAGTTACCTCATGGAATCATAATCAAACGGATAAGTCTTGGCAAAAGCAGGATAATATAAAGAATAATTCGTACTTATGGCATAACATGGATGGTACGGGAATTGTTTATTCCAATTATACTATGTCTAAAGGGCTAGGTTTGGTAGGACGTATCAATTATTCGTATTTAGGTAAGTATTTATTCTCTGCATCGGTTCGTCAAGATGGATCTTCAAGACTGGCAAAAGGTAATAAATGGAGTACTTTCCCAGCCGTGTCTTTAGGATGGAGAATATCGGACGAGAAATTTATGCAAGGGACCAGTAACTGGATGAATAATTTGAAACTGCGTTTGGGTTATGGTGTGACTGGTGCAGCATCTATTGATCCCTATTCTTCTGTTGCGACTGTAGAATTGGATGGATATTATAGTTTGGGCGGTCAAAAAACAAATAGCTATAAATTTTCAGAGAATGTAGCGAATGCTGATTTGACTTGGGAAAGATCTCATAACTGGAATATTGGTTTGGATGCATCTTTCTTCAATAACCGTATTGATTTAAGTGCCGATTATTATATAACAAATACGGATGGTGTAATTTGGAAGCAGAATTTGCCGGTTGTCAATGGTGCGTACAATGCTTCTAAGTTATATTATATGAGCAAGAACATTGCAAAGACACAGAATCATGGTTTGGAATTAACATTGAATACACGTAATATTGTTAATAAAGAATTTACATGGACTTCTGCTTTGACTTTCACTTTGAATAATGAAAAAGTAAAATCATTGATAGGCGGTACGGCAGACCATGTTAAGAATGAAGACTATTACTTGTCTATAGGTTATCCTGTAAATTCATTCTATGCTCCAAAATTGATGGTATGTGGCAGTTGGGTGAAGAAACAGATGCAGCAGCATTTGGCTGTGCTCCTGGTGATATTAAAATCAATGTGCCAGGAATGATTAAGGAAGCCGATGGTAAGTTCTATAAAGTAGGGGATGATGGTCAGCCTTTGACTGACAAGAATGGAGATATTATCTATTATACTAAAGATAATAAATATACTTATAGTGACGCTGATTCGCAAGTATTAGGTCATAATGCTCCCAAATGGACGATGGGTTTCCAAAATTCATTCACATACAAGAATTTTGATTTGACTATTTATGCCTATTTCCGTTGGGGACAGATGATTAATTATGAAATGTTAGGTTGGTATGATTCAACAGGTAAGGGTAATTTCCCTACTTATTTTAACTATTGGACGGAATCTAATCCTTCAAATGATTTCCCGGCATTAAATGCTAATCGTGAAACGAAAAGTTATATAGGATATGGTAGTTTGAATTATGTAGATGGTTCATTCTTTAAAATAAAGAATATTACTTTAGGATATACCTTCCCGGAACGTTTGTTGAAAAATGCCGGCATCAGCAAATGCCGTTTATATGCTACTATTACTAACCCATTGACCGTTGCTAAAAGTCATTTGTTGAAAGATTATGATCCTGAAATGAATGGTGCTTTGAAGTATCCATTATCCAAGCAACTGGTATTTGGTGTGAATGTTTCATTCTAACAAAAACATTAAAGACAAAAGACAATGAAAAGATCATTATATAACATGGCTTTAGCCATTTGCACAGCAGCAGCTATGTACTCATGTTCTTTGGATGAATATAATCCTAGCGATACATCTGGAGAAGGAGAGTTGAAAACTGTAGAAGGCTTGAAAAATTTGGGTACTTATTGCTATTCTCCACTTTATGACCAAATGTTTTCTGCTTCCGATTATTTGGCTGTAGCGGAAACCGGTACAGATTTATGGCTTACCCAAATAATAAACAACATTGCAGCAATTGTTCTATTATGAAGGGTTGACTACTAGTACTAATGCTACAGACAAACTGTTTTCTCAAGCTTATGCTTGTATTAATACTTGTAATGCAGTGATAAATCGTGCAGCAGATGTAACTGAGGGAGATAAGAATGTACTGAAAGTTGTAGTAGCTGAAGCAAAGTGTTTGCGTGCTTATTATTATTTGGTACTTGTGACCAATTATGGCAATGTGACGTTAGTAACTACAGAGTCAACAGATACCAAAATAATGAATCCCACTCGCTCGTCACAGGAGGAAATTTACAATCTTATTATAACTGATTTGCAAGAAGCTGCTGCTGACTTGAATACAACTCCTATGGATGGTAATTATGCCCGGGTAACAAAGAAAGCTGCTTTGAGGTTTGTTGGCCAGAGCTTATGCGCAGGGAGCAGGTGAAGGTTTAAGCGAAATGGTGTTTCTTATTGGCAGCGTGCGAAAGAAGTTGCAGAAGACTTGATTGCCAATATGGCTTCTTATAATGCATATTTGTATGATGATGTTGAAGATGTATGGGCACAAAGTAATAATCGTAACAATAAAGAAGCTTTGTTTATAGCTTCGGGACCCCAGGCAGGAACTGATGCTTTTACATATGGTTCGTATGGAGCGAATAAATTATTTACTTTCACATTCTGTGATCCTAATAAATTGAGTGATATTTATCCTGTGGGCAGTAAGCAAAATTACTTCTATGGTCGTGTGAATAATAATTATTATGCGCCTTCTAAATATTTAGTGGACTGTTTTGATGCACGTTATGATAAACGTTGGGAAAACTCATTTACAACAGCTTTTTCTCTGTTCTCCATGGTACAGGCTGGATGGCGCACATACGATGATAAGAATGCAACAATTACATTAACTGAAGATTTGTGCACTAAGTATGGTATTGATTCTAAATTTGTAGGAAAGAAGATATATCCATATGTTGATGTTAATGCTATTAATCTAGGTTCTAATGGTGGTAATCAATATGTTGCCAGTGTATGGCCTAAAGGAGAATATTCTGGTGATGTCAATAAATTGGTTAAAGTGAAGAATCCTTATGTGAATCCTTATCCATTAGCAGAGGATGAAGATCGTTTTATTGTTTATTTATCAAAAGAGTATTTGAGTGATGCTGAAAAAGCAAAGCGAGGATATATTTGTGTGAACATTGATGATTTGTTTGCAGCAGATGGTAAATACAAGGAAACATTTATTGATGCCCAGCAGACAAATACCTATACTTTATTTCCTTCATTGAATAAGTTTAATTTTAATTTCGAGGGAGGTTTTTATGGAAGTAATTTGCAATGCAAAACTGGTGACATGTTTATTATGCGTATGGCTGAAGTGTATCTGATTGCGGCTGAAGCGGAAGAACGTTTGGGAATGGTGCAAAAGCAGCTGAGTATTTGAATGTTCTTCGTAAGCGTGCTTGTCGTAATGAAGCTGATTTCGAAGCTAATATGAAATTGACTACTGCTACAGAGGATGATGTGTTGGATGAATATGCTCGTGAATTGTGTGGTGAGTTTACCCGTTGGGCTTTACTGAAACGACATAAAGCTTTTGAAACTCGATTGCCTAAATATAATCCTCGTGCTGCCGTAATTTTAGCCAGAAGAATTATTTACGTCCTATCTCATATACATTCTTAAATCAGATAGAGAACTCTGCTGAATACGGTACTAATGGTTATTAATATAATTTTTTGATAGTGACATAAAGAAGGTGTGTCGTAATGCACGATGCACCTCTTTTTGTTCATCACTATACAAATCTGTTCATTTTCTTTAAGCTGCGATCTTTTGAAGATTTCTTT
>ENA-OQHP01000072-OQHP01000072.1-human-gut-metagenome-genome-assembly--contig:-NODE-72-length-31092-cov-3.110770_pt1 | contig 31092 bp, 34 predicted proteins | sample MGYA00242563_ERZ504717 | MGnify/ENA primary metagenome ERZ504717 (study PRJEB26092, sample SAMD00036212) | human gut metagenome | host: Homo sapiens | study: EMG produced TPA metagenomics assembly of... | reverse complement strand
CTTTCACAAGGTGGGACTTCCGTCAGTTGCCGCCACGGCTGAGCAGCTCTCTATCCTCAGTCCGGCCTTCCCGCCTGCGGAAGGGCTCCCGTTCACCCGAGCAGCCCGCAAGGACTGCCGGTAGCAGGAACAGGACAACCGGTTTGTATATGTCTATTTTCATAACCGCATTCAATTGATTTTTTGTTATTGTTCGATGTCAATGGAAGTCTTTCCCGGCTGTACAATTTTCAATGACAGCGTTTTGCCGCTTTCATCCTGTTTGAGGGTCACAAGACCGGTCCTCCTTTCCTTTGCCGGATTCTCGTCATAGCTTACCGATGAGCCGTTCACATGAATCCAGCTGTCACCGGATGCGTTCCAGGAAAGGGCTTTTGTAGAGTTGCCCGTCTTCTTGTAACTTGTTATGTCCAAAATGAATGAGCCGGCCGATGAGTCGTCCGGATATTCGGTATGGCTGGTTCCGCCATCCGCATAGCTGAAATAATAGCTTACCGGAGATCCCTCCTGGGTGATTGTGGCCGTGGCCGAGCTTCCTCCGTGACTTGCCGTAAACACACAGCTCCGGGATGAGCCTGACGGGTTTTCCGACACTGTCACCGTATTCCCTGAAAGGAGGAATCCTTCTGCTCCTCCGCTGAGGGAGGGGACAGCCGTCTGTGTGTTTTCTGCCACTCCGTTGACGAACACTCCGCGTGAGGCTCCCGCCACAAGGGAAGATCTGCCGCCCTGCCAGCCGATGACGGAGGGATTTGCCGTCAGGGTGACCGACCAGCCGCCATAATTACGGTACCTGGGCTCGAGTGTACGGTCCGACAGTACCTCGAAACTGTACCGTGTGTCATTCGACACGATCCTGCCGTCCTCGTACCATCCTGCGAACTCATAACCGCCGTTCACGGACGCGGTGACCGTGCAGGTGCTTCCCATGTCGTACAGGCCCGCACCTGTGGTGCTTCCACCCTGCGGATAGTCAAGGACGGTTATCCGTATCTTGTAATCTATCCGGTAGTTGTGGATTCTGCCGGGTTCGGTGGTCATGTCGGAAGTGCCGCGCAGCTTCATGTCCGGGGTTCCTGTGAGGGTTATGTAATTGGAGGTTGTCGTAAGGGTCTGGGCGGGTATGGTCATCCGGAATACCGTGGTGAGGTTCCCGGAACTGTACCTGTACATAGCATAGCTTCCCCTGGTCTCGTCCGTAACGGTTTTTCCGGTAAGCAGGTTGAACCGGCTGCCGTATTTCACATTTTCCATACGGGCGCCGTCCACGCGGTCGCTTCCTTCCACCCGGACCTCCACGGTCGACAGCCGGTGCTCGAAATGCAGCGGTATCGTATAGTCCTGTATTACGTCCGTATAGGACGCTGTCAGGAAATCGGCTGAAAGCCATCCGGACTTTTCCTGCTGGTCTCCTATGGCATGGGATATGGCGGTGATGTCTGTCTGCCCCTCCTTGAAAGGATAATATACATAGAAGTCAAGATCGGTCCCCACCGTCACAATGATGTTGTCCTCTTCCGTTGCGGGTTTGAATGCCCGGCCGTCATAGGTGTATTTGTTATTTGTGGCCCAGTACACGCCGGTCTTGGGCTCGATGGCAAATACGCCTATGGAGTTTCCCTTTTCGAACGTGCCTTCCTGGGTGGCACGCGTTTGGGCGACGGTAAAGGTGACACGGCCGTTTTCCGGGCATGGCTCCTCCTGTTCCTTCCGGCAGGAGGATACGGACAGCAGGACAAGGAAGCCGCAGATTATCGTTGTTATTGATTTTACCATGATTGTTTTTTTAGGACGGGGACCGGAGTCCCCTGTTGTTCTGTAATTTATTTGACCGGTACAAGCGTTACGTCGGATTCGCTTGAACCCCATGGCTCGATGGTTACGGACTGTCCGTTCTCGCCTCCGATTTCCGCGTCATTGGAGCGCATCGTTATCGAATAGATATATCTCTTTCCGGCTTCCCAGCTTATCTGGGGAATGGAATAGGTATAGGTTGCCCCGTCGATGACGACCTCCATGCTGACTTCTCCGGATGCCAGGCTCATGGGATAGATTGCGGCGGCGAAGTCTACCGACGGGTTCCCCTGTGCCGGAATGGTCGTGTTGGGAGTCCATGAGAGTTCCGTGGATGTCGGGGAGAAGATGATCCTTCCGTTGTCGTTCAGGTTCATTGTCCCCGAGGTTCCGAACTTGGCCGCCTTGGATTTCAGTTTCGCGGATGTCAGGTTGCCGTCATTATGATATTCCGGAGAAACTTTCAGACGGATGACGAGCTGGGACAATGCATGTTTCATGGGAATGACGGCATCCGTTTCAATGACCGACACCTGGTTTGTGCTCTTTCCCCACATGTAGTCGACAGAGGTTCCCGCATTGATGGGAACGGGGACTTTGGTACCGTCAGCGACGGCCTGGTTGTATGGGTAATACGCCATATCGTCGCCTTGTCCGAAAGAAGATAGACGGGTTTTGCCTGGCTCCATCCGGCCGCTGTTTTTGTGGACTTGTTGTTCTGCGCGTCATAACGCGGATAGACGTCCCCCCATCCGGTGGCCTTGTACATGAACAGCCCCATGGCGTCATTTACCGCCCATTCGGTTTTCGGCACGAAGCCGGCCCTCGTGTCCGTGCCGACTGTCGGCACAATATTCAGTACGGAGGCTGAAACCCCGTCTGTTTCCGGTTGTTCGTCCACTATTTCCTTGTTGCTGCATGAAGCCAGCATCCCGGCGGCAATTACCGCTGCCGAAATCATAATTCTTGTTTTCATTTTTCTTGTTGATTTGGTTTTGTTATAATTATAGTCTTATGGAAATTCCGTTTCGGGGGTGTCCTCCCAGTCCGGGATGATGACCGGCCCGCCAATCTCCAGTTCCCTGCCGATGTGCAGGTCCAGCTCCAGCGAGATCTCGTCACCGTCGAATCCCCGCAGATACGGGGTCAGGTCAACTGACTGCCGTTCATTGAATACGGAGTCCTCCTCCTTCATCAGAACCTCTACGGCAAGAATGTTCTCTGCCGCCGGACTGAATCCGAACACATAAAGGCCCGCCGTCCATACATTGTCGGCTTCTTTGCGAAGGAGGCGGTCGCACTTGCGGTTCCGGTCCTTTCACGGGAGCCAGATACCTGGCCGTAGAGATTCCCGAAAGGGTACAGTTCAAGCCGGACAACGGTACGGTGTTGCCGGACACGTTAATCTTTATGTTCAGTTTCTGGACAAAAGCCGCAGGCTGTATCCTTACCCGTTTGGGATTCCGGTATTCAAGCCTTTCACTGAAGGCCGAGGAACAGCAGAATTTCTGTACCTCTGAAATGTGCGCCTCCCCGTCAATGGTGTCAGTCCGGACGGACAGACGCGTCTCATGATAGTCATTCCTGTCCAGCAGTTCATAGTTCCCCGTATAGAACAGGAACCTGTATGCCCCCTGGGGCAGGCTCCAGCGGAGTGTATCCTGTGTGAACGTTGTTCCTTCGGAATACGGCACATCCGTTCCGAAAGGGATGACGTGTCTTTCCTGGGGGACAGGCGGCTTTTCCTTTATTCCGCTGAAATCGCACCAGGCTACAAGTTCTCCTTCCCGGATGCAGAAGTCCTCATTGAAATTGCAGCCGCCGAGCATTATTGCGGGGAATGACGCAAGTACCAGTACTTTTCTGTCAATATTCATCTTTGTATAAATTATAAGTTTCAATAAGCGTGTTTATTTCGGGGTCCAGCCGTCCGCGCCATATCTTGCCGGCATCCTGGTCGCATGACCTGACATATGACTTGACGGCATCCTCCTTGCGCCCCAGGCGGCTGTACAGGATGGCGAGCAGGTAGTTCCGGTCTGATGTGTCCCGCTGTTCCCGCATGATCTCAAGCGCACGGGCGTCATAGCCGAGCGACATGAGGCAGACAGCGGTATTATAGTCTGCCGGGTAGTGCTCGTCCAGCAGGGCAAGAGCCTGTTTGTACCTCCTGTCCTCTATCATCCGCACGGCAGCCATATAGGTGCTGTCGATGACCGGCATCACAACCGTGTCCTGAATCATGTCCCGCCGGTGGAGATGGAACAGGAATTCCACTCCGCGCAGGAGAGGATAATGCTTTTCCCGGATTCTCCTGTAATCCTCCGGATATTTTCTCAGGGCGTGCTCACGGATGTCCGGATTCCTTGTTTCCTCCATGATCCGGAGCAGTTCCGGCCGGTGTCTCAGGGTGTCGTCTTTTGCGACAAGTCCGCGCAGCCTTTCCCAGTCTTCCCCCCGCCATGCAGGCGGAAGATGGTGTCAACGCCTTCCGTATCCTCCGTACGTCTTGCAAGGTACTTCTTCAGTTCCGTCGCACGTCCCCTGGACAGGAACAGATTCATCCCCGCATCACCCTCCGGAGATGAGGTCGCGGTCATCAGCACGCTGTCTATGAGGAACTCTCCTGTATAGTTTATGCTCCGTATCGCCTTGAACACCTTGTCGATTTCCGACCTGTTGTTTCCGGTTTCCTCCCGGAACTCGGTACTGCCTGTCTTATAGGCCACGTATGCGCGCAGGCTTACCTCGTCCTTGCGGGTGACAATCTTCTTTTTATAGCGGGGAGTCCGGTCAAGGAACTGCACCATGCTCGATATGAATAGGTGATCGTGTCCGACGGCGGAAGCGGGGTACGTGTCTCGTCCTTGGAAAGGATCAGTCCGTCAAGCGTCAGATCTATCCTTTTCGTGTTTTCCGTGGCCGGGAGCTCCTGCTTGTAGTAATAGACGAACTTGTTCCCTTCCCGGATGACCGTATCCAGACGGGCCGGCTCATACGGAAAACGCACATATTTGTCATACATGGCACCGGCCTGTTCCTTTCTCTTCTGGTTCTCCGCCATCTTGCCGTAATCGGTGAAACGCCTCGTGATGACGGCGGAATCTTCAGGGGAGATGCTCCGGGTACGGATCTTATATCCGCCTTCGGCAAACATCCTCCATCTGGAAGGGATATATTTCCCTTCAAGCTCCCTGGTCATCCAGTAGGCGGGAAGATGCTCCAGGATTGAATTGTAGCCGGCGATGGCTCTCCGGTTCTGCTCGACACGCCAGTTGAACAGGGCAAACCGGGCATTGGCCTTGTCCGACCAGTCAATCCAGCGTTCTTTCTGCAGCACCTCGTGCTTCCAGGCCTGGAAGTATTCCTCTTCCAGTTCGGCCAGCGCCTTCCTGTAGCCTTTCCCATCGAACAGTTTCTGCAGGTACAGGCTGTCGGGTATAATGGAGTTGATGAACGCCTGGTAGCGCATATAGCCTCTTTTCTGCATCTTGCAAAGTCAGCCCCTGAAAGGAAGATCCTGTCCAGGTATAACGTATCCGAAGGCTTGTAGCCACCGGGCCAGCTGGAGTTGCCACTTGTTGCTGACCAATTCTCCCGGAACCGTTACGACAAAATCCAGGTTTATCTTCCGTTGCGTTCAGCACCTGCTTGCTTCTGGCCATAACGGTAATTTCGGACAGTTCCACGGAAGTGATCTCCTCACCGGTCACGCTGTCTTTCTCGGCCCGCGTGACGATATGCCGCTCACCCTTGTCGTCTGTCCATGCTATCTGTTCCGGCACCTTGCAGGCCGTATCCGTTGTCGCCTCCCTCACCCCGGGCTGCGAAATGCGCACGCGTGCCAGACGGTGCTCCGATCCGCAGGAAAGGAGCAGGCCCGAGAGCAGTGCAAACGGTATGATACGTTTTGTAGTCCTCATCCTTCCCGCTTAAAAAAGATACACGACATTGAGAGCTGCACGGGTCGGAAGAAAATGCCAGCCGTACTCCTGTCCGACAAGGTCCCCGCAGCGTTTGCACAGATATTTGTCATAAGCCAGCCATACGGCACCCGCACCGGCTTCCCATTCAAGGTTCCAGCGCCTGCCTATCTGGTAGGCCTTCCCGATACTTAAACCTACTCCGTAGCCTTCCCCCTCGTAGCGGTACTTGTTGCCGAACAGGTTCCCCACGCTGTAGGTGCCGGCCGTACCGTACATGCCGATGAATCCGCCCATGTAGCTTTCCAGCAGCCAGTAGCGTACTCCGGGGGCCGCATAGAAATTGCGGAACTGCCGGTTGCGGCCGAACTTGAACGGGTTGTACTGCACGGGCAGGTGCAGTGACCATTTACGGTTCAGCGTCATGGAAGCCTCCAGATTCAGGTTGGTCGTTGCCAGACCGATCACATTGGTACGCAATGAGTAGGACTGTGCCGATACCGACAGGAAGAATGCCAGCAGTCCCGCACACAGAAACAGCTTTTTCCCGTATTCATTCTCATGCCTCCTTTGCTTTGATGACGGTCACCTCCCAGGCCGTCAGGGTATTGAACCACCGGTTCTCCCACTGGCGGGCGGAACAGTCAAATTTCACATGCACAGTCTGGCCGGCTTCAACCGCATACCGGTCGATGTTGGCGTTCATCAGCTGCAGGCACAGGCTCTGCGGTCTGCTTTCCTCCGTCTCGAGGACAAACTCCCGGCTCTTCCACTCGTTGCCGGAAGTTTTGCCGACCCCATCCTTTATGGGAAGTACGGCGATAACTTTTCCTTGTATTTCCATTTTTAATCGGTTTTATTTAGCAGAATGTCACAATAGGCATCTGCATCTATTTTTTGAGATTGTATTTTATTGATTTTGAATCCGGCTTCTAAAAATCAGAAAGTTCGATGCCTGATAAGAAAAAAGTCCTTATCTCAATATATTCTCCGGGCATTGTTAAACCTGACATCTCCTTTTGTTGCCAATATCTAACCCATGTATGAGCGTTCTTATTGAGAAGGTTGAATATAATTTGTTCTATACTCATTCTTAATTTAATATTAATCATCTTCAACGAAGTGTTAGTCGTGTTATCACACCAGCAAAATCAACGCTCTTACCATCCCGGATAAACACTTTTTCTCGCATTAACTCTTCATAGTCATATCGTGACATTCCGATTACACACACACGACCATCAACATACAATTTACATTTCATTAATTCAGTTTCTTCTATCGTACCGATAACATCTATTTGAATTGTTCTTTTATTCATAATTCATTCCTTTCTATATCGTTTATAGTCATATCCAGCTATTTCCGTTGAAAATCAAAAATGGCTTTCTGTAGCTCTTCACTATCTTTGGATATATGTGTTTCATCAATATGACAATAGCAATATTTGCTGCCGTAACTGCACACGTTGAATGTATTGTTCAGAATCTCGCCATATTCCCACCGTGCATTCGGATTCGGTATCCTACCTTCCTGGAGCCACTGCCATTCTGTTTTCATGTTCTCTCGATAAGCCATGTTTTTTTTCGCTTCTCGTCCCTTTTATCTGATGCTTTTTGTGCTCTTTCGTTTAGCTCTAAGCATGTCCTTTGCAGTTTCAGAGTCTTTGTGAACTTCGTTGTCTTTGTAGTATGTTGCTTTCTGCCCGTGAAAACAATTAGTCCAACGTTCTTCACCTACCGCATCAGCGTTAGGTACATAACCCTCTTTTGCCCATTGTAATGCCGTTAATGCTTCCATAGGTCTTATTGTATTAAATCCAATTTAATAGCTTCAACTTTCTTAATACATCTACCATCAGGGGGAGTTATTGTGAATCCTCCATATCCTTTGACTGATTCCTGCCGGTATGCCTCCGCAGAAGATGGAGGCAGCGCTTGACAAGACGCAGCCGCCGGGTCTCCACGCAGGGAAGCACCTCCAGGGTCACCACCACCGGCGCGTCCTGCCAGGTGATTCGCGGAAACATCTCTCCGAACTGTCCTTTGGGGATGTAAAGGCTTCCTCGCCGGTCCACATCCCCGTGTCCCTTTCGGGAGGACAGGTGAAAAGATGTCCCGTACCGTTATAGTCCACGGCAAACCAGTATGTGTTCCTCATCCTTTCTCTCCGTCCTTGTCTTTCCCGGGAAAGGAAACTGTGCCTTTTCCCAGCAGGTTCCTCACTTTTGCAATGGAGATGATGCATACAAGATTGTCCGGCTTTCCTTTCACATGGATGTACCACCTTCCGGAATCGTTTCCCGCATCGAAATGCAGGGGTTGGGTACGCGGATACCTGGCATCCAGTTCTTCTATCCGGCAATGAATCTCCTCTTTCAGATCATCCAGTGCGTTCCGGTCCTTGAGCAGGCAGTCCTTAAACTTCAGGATATGGCTCTGGAGCTCGCTGCCTTTCCTATTGACCGACGCATAAGTCTGTATATAATGTATAAAGTACATACTATTATGATTTTAACGGTTTATTCTATTTCCTCGCCCCATAAATCCAGATCACTGGGGGCGGTCCTGATCTGATACGCAAGCCACAGCATGCCCAGTGCATACAGGGCCGCAAATGATATCCACAATACTGTCATATACCACCTCCTTTTATCTGCCGGTTCAGACTGATGTTCCTGCCGTCACCCATGCCTGAGTAATACGCGGAGCGGTCGGTTCCGGTCTTTCTCGGATGTGCCTTTGAAGTGCCGGCTCCTATTTTTTCCAGGTACTTGTCAATAAGCGCGTCATGGCAGCATGTTAGGGCGGTTTCCCGTGCCTCACCTTCGGAAGTGGTGGACTCCTTCAGACGCATCAGCTTGCGGATACGTTCCATGGTTTTATCCGGTATGTCATTGTTCTGTTTCATGCTTGATCGTTTAATCCTCATCAAATCATCCTTCTGTAAATCGTAGCCGGTCAGTACGGCTTCTTTCAACAACGTTTTCAGGTCATCTGACAGGCCGGATGACAGCAGTCTTCCGGCAATCTCTTCCGCACGTTCCTCAAGGCTTTTCTTTTCCTCCGTGCAGAAAGTGACCGTACCGAACCGGGTGGCGTATTTCCTGCCTTCTATAGTTATGTCCTGGGAGAAGTTCACGCGGGCGGCATTGCACCTGACAGATTCCCTGGCCAGACGCTTTCCGAACCATCCGGCAAAGGCCATGAGGTCCGTATGGGAACCGGCGGCCCTGTCCATGCAACGCTCAAGGTTCTGGCTCATGCCCTCCTCGAACATGACCCTCGCAAACGTTTTCCCGGCATTGCAGCCGTTCCGGACTGCCGCATCCCGGTATATTTCCTCAAATGTTTTCATCGTTCTGTTTTTTGCTCTTCATATTTCATGTCCCGCTGCCGGACACCCGGTCTTCTGCAGGAATTCGTTAAAATCATTGCACCTGGGGTACAGGCGTTCCGACTCGTTCACCAGTATCACGTCTTCAGGAAGGAAGCTCCGTATCTTTCCCAGTGCCCCGCGTCCCGGGGCGTCGTTGTCGAGAAAGGCGTGCACCTTCTCATACTTTGAAAGGAAATCCTTTGAACGGTCCACAATGGCCGTGGAGTTCAATACGCACACGTCCAGCTTTCCAAGTGCGGGCATCTCCGGATGCTCCCTTGCGTACTGCTTGAAACTGAGAAGGTCAAAAAAGCCCTCGAAAACGGCGCAGGACCTGTTGCCTTCACTGATGCAGGTAATATCCTTGGCGTAGGCGCACCCCTTGAACATGCTGTTCCGCAATTCGAAACCCCGGTGGTCGTTGGCGAATCCGAGCGCGTATTTCTCACGCGGATTCCTCTCGAAACAGTAGTGGACCTCTACACAGTATTTACGGACAATCTCCCGTCAATGCCACGTGAGGCGGCGTAGTCAAGCAGATGCCTGTTCTGAACGGGAATGACCTTCAGGACGGTCATCGGGGCGCTGCCGGAAGCCTTCCTGACACCGTTTCCGGTTTCCGTATCGAAGGCATGGAAAGCTGCGGGGAGGTCCTCATCCTTCCGAGTTCCTTCATGGCCTGCGGAAAGGAGCAGTTTTCCACACGCATGACCAGATCCACCGCCCTGCCATACGTACCGTCCCCAAAATCATACCAGCGGTTCTCCTCCCTGAAAACCTTGAAGCTCGGGGAAGTATCGGAACGGAAGGGGGAACGGTACATGTCATAGCCGCCATACCGTCTGGACGGCTCGTAACCGTAATGGGAGAGGATGTCTCCCAACGGGATTGAATTGGCTTCCTGTGATGTCATGGTTATGTCGCTTTAATGGTATTTTCCGTTTGATTCCTGCCGGTCCTCACGGATGGGCAGGATGAGTTCTTTAAATTTATAAATTTATTCCCGCCATCCTCGCGGACAGCTTTTCAGGGTAATTCCATCATATTGTCAACACGCGTTCCGGCTTCTATGCGGAAACTGCCTGCCTCATACGGCTCAGGATAAACCTGGTGGGGCTCTTGATCCTCTTGTTCCCCCAGGTTTCCCTCAGGGCGGTGTCCAGCACCATGGGCGCCACGGAGGCGAGCTGCAGGATCTCCTGCTGGTCCCTCACCGCGACCCCCAGAAGCTCGAGCGTCTTGCGGCGGTTGCGCATGGTTTCCTCCTGCCTCCTCTGCCGGTCGGCCTCTCCGTACTCGGCGTTGTATTTGGCGATATAGTTTTCAACGAGAGGATACAGGTAGTTCCCCTTGGTCAGGTGGAAATCACTCTGCAGGATATCCTCGATCGCCTTTCCGACCGGGAATTCGGGATAACAGGCCGAAAGCCGGTATATCCAGCCGGTATAATACTCGTCCACTCCCAGATACTTGAGCTTTCCCGGAAGAGAATCCCTGTCCTCATCCTTCTCCCTTCACCGGAGCTTGTGCCGGAGGGGTTGGGGAGGATATTTTATTTTCTTTTATTTTATACGGTTTATTTTCGCGAGTTTGTCCGCTTCTTCGCGAAGTTCCTTTTCAGCGGCGAACAATGTGCGTATGCGAGTCACAGCCTGCCGGATTTCCTTCCCATCCTCCGGAAGGGAAGCCGGAGATCCGCATTCATGTGCCGGGGTGTCCTGCTGTTCACAAGTGGCATGCGGTATGGTGGCGGACTCCGGTGACGGTTCCGTTTCCAGCAGAAGGATGCTTTCCGGAATGCCGGGCTTGCGGTGGATGGCCTTGCAGATGCCTACATACAGTTCCTGTATCTCCTCACTGGTCAGAATCTGTTTGTCCTGCCACAGTTCTTTGTTGAAAAGGCCCAGTTCGGCGCAGTAGTCGATGATGTCCGAAACCTTTTTCTCATCCATACGGGAATAGTCCGAGATGTCGAACAGACCGTCGGCATCCATAACCATATAGCATCCCTCGACACGGTAGATCTCGTTTACAATGAAATGGAACACACCCCAGCCTTCCATTCCAAATTTATTTTTTAGTCTCTTTACTTTCGGATCATAGAAATGATCGGTTTCGAACCTGAAATAGGTGAAACCCTTTTTAGCTGTTTTTGGCATAAGCTTTATATTTAAAGTGGATAATACATCAGCTGGCCGAAAGCTCGAACTCCTTGGGAATGTCGGGATATCGGGAGAGCAGACCGCAGGATCTGACATGATCCATATAGTTCCGCTGTATGTCAGCGGAAGTCAGGATGCGGTGTTTTTCGTATAGCTCACCGTTGAAAAGTCCGACTTGTATGCAGCCGTTGACAATTCTTGTGACATCTTCCAAAGAGGCATTCCAGTAAGAGGCCACCGCCTGCGCCGTTTCCTCGCACCACAGCAGGAGGTAGCTCCCGTTGTGGAGTGTCTCGTTTACGAGATACCGGTAAATGCTGTAACCGGAAAAACCGTATTGGCGGGTGAGTCTTCTGACTTCATGTCAGAAAATTGGGAAGTGCTGAGCTCATAGCAAGGATGTGTTCCGCATTCCTGGCGCCGTACAGCCCGTGACAGGCGGCGGCTTGTTCCGTTTGTAAAGCTTTGGGTATTCATATATGATAATGTATAATGTTTACTGTTAAGAATTATGTATATGACGGACCGGGCTCCCACTCCTTGGGAGAATGGGACCGGTGATTATCTGGCCGGAGGAATATGGTGCTTCTTCCGGACGAACTGGACATAATTGTGGACGGTCTTCTCGCAGACGTGCGGAAGTCCGGATAATGTTCCCGCAAGTAGTCGCCAATGCGGCTGCTGGAAATGGAGGGAAACTGGTAAGGAGGGATGCGACGGCCTGCTCGTAGGCATGGAGTTTGTAATGCCGTTCTTTGTGCTGGAGGACTTCCTCCAAGCTTAGGGATTGAAGATGTCGTACCGTATTACGGGACACACCAAGACGACGGGCTGTCCGCGCAATGTTGATTCCCCGTGAACGAAGATCAAGGATATTGCTCCATAATATGTATTTTTCTGTTAAATTTGCCGCATCCATAATCTATTAGACAGATTTCGTAACTGGGACATTCCAGATTACGAATCTTTGATGCAGCTAAATTACCGCCCTCATTATAAAAGAACTGATATTCTCAATTTAAATGAAAATATCAGTTCTTTCCTTAGTACCGAATAACAATATTTGCTGTATATTAGTTATTTATATGCAGGATTCTGGTCTGCTATTGTTAACGCACCGTTCGCATCAATTTCATTTTGAGGTATGGGCATTTCTAATTTGTCTGAACCGGCAGGAATCAATCCGACTCTGCTCCAATCCAATGTTAAATTTGAACGGTCCATTGGTAAATCTCTGCGCTTAAGATCAAATAAACGGTGACCTTCAGCAAAAAGTTCACGACGACGTTCATTCTGTATCTCTGTTTTTAAAACATCACCTGTGCCTGAATATGCACTTATACCGCGTGCTTCCCTCACTTTATTCAAAGCAGCTAAGGCTTCATCTTCATGATTATTATCAGCGGCTAGTTCAGCTATAATTAAATACATTTCAGAACCACGCATCATATTATAATCACCTTCAGCAAAAGCTACTGTACCAGATCCTTTTGTTCCATCGCTATCGTCATTCTTCCGGCTGTTAATTTTGCATGTGACATAGCTGCCATTGCGTTTGTAATATTTGCCATCTATCTTTACAAATAAAGTTTTACGGATATCTGTATCATCAAAAATATCAATCAACTCTTTTGCAACACCTAGAGAACTGTACCCGTCTTTTACATAAGTAGAATCTTGGTCACAATAGTACCAAAATGCTGGCAACGATAAGAATGATTGCTTGTCAGTAGAGGTACATGTAAAATACCATATTGTTTCAGTGTTATTTTCACAGAACTTGTTTTTATAATCAGCTTTTGACATCAATGTAATTTCTGATAAAGCTTTGTTTGCATGTGACGTTCCATTAGTGTAATCGCCTAAGTCTAAATAAATTCTAGCAGCAATTCCATGAGCTGCCTGTTCTGTTATGTAACATTTTGAAGAAGAGGATGTACCTGTCAATAAAGTACAAGCCTTTTCAATATCATTCACCATTGAACATAGCAATCTTTTACCGTAGAGCGAGGTATGTCTGTAGTTGAAGATGTTAAACGAAGAATAACTCCTGGATTATCAGGATATTTATTAACAGGTTTTGCATACATTCTAATCAAATAGTGATATGCATAGGTACGCAATGCCAAAGACTCTCCTTCAATACGATTACGTTCACTACTTTCCGGTAATGTTTCTAAATTATCTAAAATAGCATTACAGTTATCAATTAAGCTATAGCAACCAATCCAAGGATCCACAGAATAAGTACTGCTTGGAGTAATAGAGTATTGATAAGGTGAAACAAAACGATTATAGTTACCTGTACTGTTTACCATTGCATCATCAGCCATCACATCAGGCATAAAGAAAATATATTGATTGGTATAATGAGCGTAATGGCCATTAGTAAACCAGTCATAAGCACCAATTAACACCTGCTGTGCTCCTTCAGTACTAGTGAAAACACTTGCATCTGAATACTGGTCAGAAGGAGTTACATCCAAAAAATCATTGCAGCCGCTTAATGAAGCAGTCAACAGTATAGAAGCAAAATATAGGATATTTTTTTCATATATATCTGGTTTATAAGTAGAAAGTTAGATTAATTCCCGCAGTAAATGTTCTCGCCAATGGAACTGTACCGCCTCCATCAAGCAAACCATCAACACCACCTAATTCTACATCATAACTTTTGAATTTTTTATCCAAATTCCAAGTTATCAAGTTGTCTGCACTGACATAGATACGTACATTCTGTAATAGATTTTTTTGATCAGTGATTTGGGTAGTGAATAACCTAAACTGATATTCTTTAACTTAATGAAATCTGCATTATGTAGATAACGACTTGATCTTCCATTAGAAGTATTGGAATTATTTGGAATAAATTTTGGATTGGAAGCATTTGTGTTTTCCGGTGTCCAACTATCTGCTTGTTCTGTTATCAACTGATATCCAGTCTTATTTCCATCATTTAATAAATTTTCCTCATATACATCATATATCTTACCTCCAATCCGTAAGTAAACATGAATGAGAAATCTACACCTTTCCATGAAACAGTATTAGTCAAACCTCCGGTTGCTGAAGGAAGTGCAGACCCTAATTTATATTTTGTAGCTTTAGAGTATGTATTGGTTGTGGTACGTTCTCCTGTAGGGTTGCCTTTATCATCAGTTACATCCATATACCACAGTGGGTCTCCATTAACGGGGTCTACACCAGCCCATTCTTGCATATAGAATTCATAGATACTATAGCCTACAGTCCGAATTTTGGTGCCAACCACTTCTTCTTTTTGAGGATAAGATGTTATTTTATTATTGTTAAAAGCAATATTAAAGTCCGTTGTCCAAGTGAAATCTTTCGTATTGATATTTGTTGAATGCAAATCAATTTCTATACCTTGATTACGCATACCACCTAGGTTTGATATAGCATTTTCAAATCCGGTTGAGGGCGCCAATGGTTTTTCAAGTAATAAGGCATCTGAAGTTTTATTGTAATATTCAATACTACCATTCAAACATCCAAATATTCCAAAATCAATACCTACATTAAAATTTTTAGACTTTTCCCATGATAATTCATCATTAGGAATTTGCAAGTGTGTAATGCCATTTTGACCATTGTAATTGTTTCCTGTATCATATAAGCCTTGGAAGCCATACAAATAATCAGATTGTTTGTTACCTGAAGTTCCATAACTGGCACGTAATTTTAAATCATCAACCATTCAATACCTTTAAAAAAATTCTCTTCACTGATACGCCAGTTGCCACCGATAGACCAGAACGTTCCCCAACGATGTCCAGGTGCAAACCGTGAGGAGCCATCGGTACGAATACTGAATGAAAGAAAGTATTTGTTTAAATAATCATAGTTTATGCGCCCGAAAAATGATTGCATACGCTCGTGATCTTTCTTTGATTTAGTTTCATAAGGAGTAGAGGCCATACTTAATTCAATCATTTCACTATTAGAAAAGCCTGTAGCATGGGCATGAAGCATGGAATAAGTGTTCTTATATGCTTCATAACCGGCCAGCAAACCAATATGATGATCATTAAACAAAGAAAAAGCATAATTCAACGTACTGGTAAATGTGGATGTGATGTCACTAATAGCATATTTGCTTAATCGTCCATCTACTGCCGCACCATTACCATGTTCTGGATTATACCAACGCATTTCATCCATATTGGTATAGTCATAAGAGAAACTGTTACGCCAATGTACACCGAAAATATTCAAATCAATAAATGGACTAATTAATGCCCGATGCGTTTTAGTATTGTAGATATCCATTTTCGAAAAAGCCAGTGTGTTCATGTCATTGAACACAGGGTTCACATAGTTATAAACAGGATTGCCTTTTTCATCATAGATTTTATTAAAATCATTATCCAATTTATAGAGCGAGATAGCATTAGGGACAAAAAAAGCATTGGTTAAAGGTGATGAACCACCTCCACCGCCCGGAGGGGTGTTTTGCTCATTGACTGACATTGTGGATGTTACACCGATTTCTGCCCAAGGCTTAATTTTACTGCTGACATTAATGCGGGCAGAATAACGTGATAAATCCGAACCAACGGCCAAACCATCTTGGTCCATATATCCCAAAGATATAAAATATTTAGATTTGTCACTACCACCACTGATGCTTAAATCATATTGCTGGGTAGTTGCTGTCTTAAACAGTTCGTCTAAATAGTCTGTATTTATCATAGCTTTTGCACCACTTGCCAAAATACCCTCTCCAGTAAAAGGATTAGCCATATTAAAAGGATTGGCTTTATACATATCTTGTACAGATGCATTAGCTGCAATACTAGCTGCTTCGGAAGTCATTCCGTCGCTTATGTTTTGAGTATAGAATCCTTTGTAACAAGTCTTATAATGTTCTGTAGAACTCATTAAATCATAGCCATTGGAAGGTAAATGTGAAGAACTTACTTGAGCTTTAAATTCGATCTTTGCTTGTCCGGAAGCACCTTGCTTTGTAGTTATCATGACAACCCCGTTAGCAGCACGCGAACCATATAATGAAGCGGCAGACGCATCTTTCAGAACCGATATGGATTCTATGTCATTAGGATTCAAATTGGATAATGGATTTACAGAAGTTCCATAACTATCTTCATCTGCGACTTTTGATATATTCTTTGATGAAACAGGAACGCCATCAATAACATACAAAGGCTGGCTGGATGCGGACATAGACCCAATACCGCGGATACGTACTTGGCTTACTGAACCAGGTTGACCTGATTGACTTTCTACTTGTACGCCTGCGGATAATCCTTGTAACGCTTTCTCAAAAGAAGCAGTTGGGACTTTCTCTAAAGCATCCGATTTCACAGTAGCTACCGAACCTGTTAATGAATTTTTCTTAGCAGCACCATACGCAACCACCACAACTTCATCAAGAGTTTCAGTATCGGGTTTCAAACTAATATGTAAATTAGACTTGACATCCAATTCTTGACTCTTCATTCCGATAAAGGAAACTACCAAAGTCTTTGCGGAACTAAAATATACAAAAAACATCTAGTAATCAAATATTTAGCATTCTGCTCTCTTGTAGATATACAATATTACATCTATTATAACAAACTATAAATCAACTATATATTATAACATAAAAAAATAATTTGATTTTATGTCTACTTTTATTCTACCTTAAACATAAAAAGATGCCTAGTAATCTAAGCATCTTTTTTATTATAGACCTATTATTAGCTATTCGTTTTTATCAGTAATCTCACTATTGGCATTTAACTCCTTATCGGGGATTTGATAAATGAATAATTTACTACCTGCAGGGACTTCCTTTGGAGCAATCGCACTATGATTAATTGCATGTGTTCTATCCAAACTTTCATTACGACGTTTCATGTCAAATAAACGACGACCTTCACCCCACATTTCAATACGCTTTTGAAGTTCAATTTCTTGTAAAGTGCATCACTTGTTGCGGATGTTTCATATTTTGGATTACGAGTTTTCATAATCGTAGTCAGCATTGTTTTGGCTTCATTTTCTTTCCCTGCCCTATATAATGCTTCTGCAGCTACAAAATACATTTCACCAGTACGCAAATAAATATAGTCAGAGCAAAAAGTATCACCTGTAGGAGTAAAACCAGGCGCGGTAGAACCTATATCAATAAATTTGCGCTGCACATATTGTCTTACTTTATAATGAGTATTTGTTTCTCCCAAATCAACTCCAAACCATTTTTTACGAATGTCATCATCTGAAATTTTTTCATACAAATCACTGGAAATCATTTTGTAATTTCCTAAATTACCACCGTATCCCGGGCCGTAAGGATCAACTTGACTCATGAATGAAGCGTAGAATGTATTTGTTTCACCATTAATATCAGCCCCCCATAACACTTCGCTCAAAGAAAGGTCATTAAAGCCGGAAAGTAATTCTTTTTCACTCATCAGTGAGCCACCTTCAATAGCCAATTTGCGTATTTAGCAACTTCATTCCATTGATCGGGATAATCATTAACAAATGAAAGAATGTTTGCATAAATAGCAGCTGCTGCATATTCATTTAATTCATCTTTCTTGGCTATTCCTTTTCCTTTCAAATAATTATATCCTTTATCTATATCACTTAATATCTGTTCATAGACCTCACTTACAGGAACACGATTCAATTGGTTTCAGATTCAGTATAAATAGGAATACCTAATTTATCTTTATTCCATTCATAAGGTTGCTGGTACATGTTTATTAACCAAAAATAGCAGTAAGCACGTATGGTATAACTTTGTCCCAACATCTTCTCAACACTCTCATCACCGCTATCTGCCTGTTCTTTCAGACCGCTGATTACTTCATTTGCACCACTGATTACAGCATATAATTCTTGCCAATAAGTGGTCGTACGACGATAACTTGAAGCACGGTTGTCAAGCAGATAATCATATACGAAGAAGTGTGAGGTCATATATGCCATATCATCTCCCATCAAATCTGTAGCCAATTCAAATGCCTTTAATCCGAAATCATCATGACTTTGCTGTGCTTCCGGAGAAAACATATTTTTGTAATATCCTGTAATATATGCTTGAATAGCTGTAGGATCTTTATCAAGCAAATCTTTAATTTGGTCTTCTGATGCATTTTCTGAAGGTTCCTTGTCCAAAAAGTCATCGCTACAAGATCCCATCATAAACGCTGCAGCCAATATTGCTAAATATTTTGTATATTTCATAATTCTATTCTTTTAAAAGTTCAAATTAATGCCGAATGATAAAGTACGAATCGCAGAATAATTAGCAGCCGAATATCCATAAGCATATTGGCGTGGGTCCATACCTTTACGTTTAGAGAATAAAGCTACATTATCGGCAGATACGTAAATACGTGCACTGCTTGCTGATATTGCTTTCATCCATTCTTTCGGAAAAGTATATCCTAATGAAATGTTACGGATGTTAAAGAATGATGCATTTATCAAGAAACGTGAAGATTGGCTATTACTATTTTGTGCACCATCCATTATAGGCACATTTGTATTTTTATTTTCCGGAGTCCAAGCATTCAAGATATCCTTGTGCCAGTTACTGCCAATATTGCTTCCCGCATGCATGAAAGAAGAATACATGCTGTCATATATCTTTCCACCAATTGAAAGTTTGTAGCTATAGAAAGATCGATTCCTTTGTATGCAAAATCAGTTGAAAAACCTCCTTGGAAATCGGGCAAAGTAGAACCTAATTCATATTTGCTTGCCTGAGTATAGTCTTCGGTTACGGTCCTTCCAGTCACTTTGCCATTAGCATCTTTCTCATCCATATACCATTGTGCTGCTCCTGTTTCTGGATTAACACCTGCGTATTCATAGGTATAAAGATCATAAATAGACCCTCCTTCCATTAAGCGGAACAAAGAAGCAGTACCATGAATAATTCCATTCTCTCTTTTGTCTTCTGGAAGATTCAAAATCTTGTTGCTATAATGTGTACCGTTAAAAGATAAATTCCATATAAAATCTTTTGTTTGAATTGGGGTGGCAGAAATAGTAAATTCAATCCCCTTATTCTGCATATCCAACAGGTTCATTGGAACGTAAGAAATTCCAGAAGAAATAGGATAAGGCATATTGTACAACATATCCGAAGTCTTCTTCAAGAAATATTCAGTTTCTAGTTTCAAACGGTTATTAAGAAAAGCAGCTTCCAAACCGATATTTAAATTTTTGCTTTTTTCCCAAGTCAAATCTTTATTTCCACGATAAGTTTCGACTACAGAGAAATCTCCGTTATTATTGGTTACAGAATATTGCTTCAGATATGGTTGATAGACTACATAACCATTTATATCAAGAATTCCATCATTACCTTGTGTTCCATAACTTGCTTTTAGTTTAAGATTAGACAACCATTCCACATCTTTCAAAAACTCTTCCTGTGTTAATCTCCAAGAACCTCCGACAGACCAAAAAGTACCACGGCGGTGATCAGGATGGAATTTGGAAGATTCATCTGAACGAATACTTGCAGATAGATAATATTTGTTATCAAAATCATAGTTTACACGACCAAAGAAACTTTCCATACTATGTTCTTGTGTATATGAATTCATATCACTCATAGTTATGGCATTGTTGAACTCAGGATTTCCAATAGTATAAAAATTGTATTTATGAGCATACTGATATTTCAGTGTATATGAATAAGATTCGTGACCAGCCATTATGTCAATATTATGATGACCAAATGCTTTACTATAGGTTAAAGTTGATTTGCTGTAAACGATTCAATACGTTGATTATATTTATAAGTACGACCATTCACATTAGCAGCATCCCCATATAACTGATTCATGTGATCTGTACGGATTTGATTCATTAAATCATAACCAATGTTAGCAGTCGCTTTTAAACCATCAATAATATTAATGTTAATAGTACCACGGCCATTAAAATTGTCATTCAAAGTCTGATGCACATCCAACCCAGAATTAGCTGCAACATTTTGATTACTGAAACCGCCCATACGTGTACTGTATGTACCATCACCAAATCATAAACAGTGTTGCCTTCTTCGTCATATATGCGATTTCCGTTTTCGTCATACGCATATACAGGATAAATAGGAGCGATTTGCTGAGTGAACATAAAAGCATTAGAGTAATTAGACAAACTAGCATTTTGTGACTGGCCTGCATTTTTTTCCGCTCTTGCGTAAGCCAAATTACCATTGATATCAATAAACTTATTTACAGTATGATTAATATTGGCACGTGCTGAAATACGTTCAAAGTCAGTATGTCTTAAGATTCCTTCATCTTTCAAATATCCCAATGATAAAAATGAGTTGTCTTAGCGTTACCACCTTGCAGACTCAAATTATATTCCTGACGCATACCATTATCGTAATGCGGCATCAGCCAATCGTCATTATGCGTAGAGCCGCAGAACTAACTACGCCATCTGCTGAAACCATGGCATTATTAGCTACGCCGATGAATGGATTGTATCCAATGCTACCTATTAATTCTTCGGAAGCTTCTGCACCTGTAGATTGATTTTTTAAAGTATTCCAGGCTGTTAGTACGTATTCTCTTTGATCTTTCATGATATCATATTCTGGAACACCACGAGTATTTACTCCCCAGCGTGCATCAAGAGTAACTTTGGATTTATCTACCATACCTTTTTTAGTAGTAATCATCACAACACCATTTGCTGCACGTGAGCCATAAAGGGCTGCAGATGCAGCATCTTTTAATATAGACATACTTTCAATATCGGCAGGATTTAATGCATTAACCGACTCTTCGTCATAAGGCATACCATCAACTACGTATAAAGGAGCCGATGATGCGCTAAAAGAGCCAATACCACGGATTCTTATTTTAGCATTTTCTCCAGGCTGCCCACTGGTATTGATTACTTGTACACCTGCTGCTGCACCTTCCAAGGCTTTAGATACTGAAGAAACCTGCATTTTTGCTATTTTTTCTCCACTAACAGCAGTCGCTGATCCTGTAAAAGATGACTTTTTCGCAGTACCATAAGCAACAACCACTACATCGTCAAGCATCTCTGTATCAGATTTTAAAATGATGCTAACATTCTGTTTGATAGAAACCTCTTGACTAGCCATCCCGATAAAGGAAACTACCAAAGTCTTTGCGGAACTAACAAAATATATAAAGTGTTTATAATCAAAAGATTAAAATTTGTCGATTCTATTTATTAACTCTGCGGGAATTACTTAAACAAAGTTATGATAACCTTTTTTTCTACTTTTGTTCTACCTCAGAATTACTTTATACGATAAAAAAGTCTAATTGCGATAAATCTCATTATGATAATTGTATTGTAATAAGATTATAATCTTTTTTCTTAAAAAAAATGCATGAAATAATGAAAGAGGAGATCCAAATTGGAATTTAGAAATGGGAGAGAGCAAAAACGTCTGTTACTTTGGACGAAATACTTAGCTATCTAGGAAAAGCAGACAAAATCTGCCTAGTGGCGATTGACTAATTTCAAGTTATTGCTCAAGATCCGATTCGAGAAAGAACGTTAAAGCCATTTTGAGCATCGATATATAACATTGTACAATGCCCATTTTATATATTTAGGTTCACAATGTCATATGACGGGAGAAATTTATAAGTCTTCCGGCTTTTTATCAAAGTACTATGATTTTGGATCAACAATCTATCAGACTGAAAGAATATACAAAATTTGTTACACACCATTTCCAGAAAAGCGGGAAGTACATTAATAAAAATGTTATATCTGAAATATATCAACTGTTTGACGGCATAATATGCTATATCCGGTCTATGATCGTTTTTTTGAGTTTTGGCTGGGAAGAACATTAAAAACTGATGAAAGATTCCGTGTGTAATCAGAATTTGACTTCCCGTCAGGAATTACAATCAGTTCATAAGGATTGATGGTGGTTTGTTGTGTTCCTTCCAAATATGTAACTAAATATTTAACATATATGTCTTTACAGGCACATTTATATAGTAATCGAATTTGAGTTAACAGATGTTTATCGATAATTTCCAAAGACCGATTTACTATATAGATTTACCCAAGTATACATTATTTTTGTATACTTGGGTAATAATCTATTGGATAATTAAGGAGAAAGCTTCATCTTTTCCTCATATCTTAAATCTAAATTATTTAGCAGGTAGGTAAGTATTTCTTTAAATTCACCAAAACCACCAACATTGGGTACATCATGCGACAGCTTCACAGTAATAACTCCGTCTTCCAAAGCACCTTTGCCTGAAACAAAAACTTCTCCATAGGATGCGTGCTTCCATGCCGGCTGAGATTCTACAGTGACCTCATTGGCTTCATTAACTTTGAAGACAATGTTATATCCTTTTCATATAAGTTCATAGCTTTATACCATGATATCTGGTCTGCTTTTTGAACTTCTACTTCCCAAGTTGTAAAATCTTCCCCTTCCTCTGCCATAGCCGCAGATTTAAATGTTCCAGTTCCTAATGAAGAAAAAGTATAATCCCTATAAACAGTTATGACTTATCCGAAGTCTGGTCTATCGTAACCATTTCCTCCGGCAAAGATATCTTGACTTTATAATTCTGTCCAGGAGTTATATCTCCAACTGTAACATGAATATTGGTCTTAAATTCCCCTGCTGCGAATGAAACCGAGGAAGGTACGGTAATGGAGGCAGGGAGTTCCTGCTCTTTATCACCGACAACTAATGTTGCTGATAAATTAATTGTAGTAGCTTCCGAAGATTTCGCGCGTAAGACTTCCACATCAAAACCCTCATATCCTGTGGAAGGAAAGGAAACCGATTGTGTACCTGTGGCGAATGTCACCCCCATTGTTGTGCCATTGTATATATCTCCTTCATTGTCGGTGTTGCACGATACAAAAAGAGTTGCAGTGGCAACAAACATGCCGATTATATATTTATTTACTTTCATAATTTACTTGCTTACAGATTAATACTATTTATGATCACCTATCGGATTCTGATCTTTGCTAGGATCCATGTTCGGATTACCATCAAATTCCGTTTGAGGAATAGTTAATACCCATGCATACGACTCAGGATCTTCCGTATCTGTACCAGCAATTAAAGCACTGGATGGCCAGCCCATGTCTGCAGTACGTCTGAACCCTTGTTTCAGAGACGTATATCATAGATACGTCCAAATTCTCCCCAAAGTTCAATACGGCGTTGAATTATAATTTCTTCAAGTAAAGAACCGGTTTCATCCGAGGTGAGCTTACCTAATGCCGTTCCTGTTTTTTGCAAGTGTAATCCTCATCACGTTTTTGCATTAAACTGTTCAACATCAGTCGTGCGCCTTTGTCATCATTTAAACGACAAGATGCTTCTGCTGCGGTTAAGAACATTTCCTCAATACGCATAAAAATATAGTCACCTGTCCATTTCGCATAATCTTTAAACTTGAATTTTTCTTGTTGGTAACCATTCTTTTCATTATTCTCGTCTTGTGGATTCCACCATTTTTGCGGACATCATTTGTGCCTAGCTTTGCATAAAGCAGTTTGTTTATCTGTTTTCGAGCACTAGCTCCATATTTCCCTTGATCCGCATCCATGTGTGTAAAGAAACCTGCATACATTCCGGACTGGTCGGCTATGATTTCGGCCGCCCACATCACATTATTGGCAGTAGCATCATTCATTCCACCGGTTACCGCAGTTCCAGTGCCGACACTACACCCGCTTTTGCTTATTGCGGCATTCGCGGCATCCAAAGCGGTCTGCCAGTCTTCCATCACTAAAGCGACACGAGCCTTTATACCTGAGGCAACAGCCTCATTGATATGGCTGATATGTTTTCTTTTACCTGAGTTGCCTAGCATGGTAATTGCTTTGTCAAGATCCGAAGTGATTTGTTGATATACTTCTTCAATCGTTGCGCGCCCTTTACCTTCTGTTGCAATATCAGTCGGTTCTGTATAGAGTGGTACACAAGGTTCGCTTTCATGTCCTTTATAAGTGCGAGAAAACATTTGCGCCAGCATAAAATAACTGTAAGCACGTACAGCGTAGGCTTGTCCAAGCACATAATTCTTTTCGGTTTCACTTCCAGACATGGTTTCCTCTTCTGCCAAAATGTAATTGACATTAGAAATCCAAGTGTAATAGCCATTCCACATATCATAAGAACGCCATCCGGTAGAGGTATATCTTGATTTTACATTGTAAACGCAATCATACCAAAACCAGCCGCTACCTTGTCCGTTCATAATGCAATCTTCACCCATAACATCTGCCACCAGATTATAAGCTGTGATACCGAAGCATTGATGAGTGTTAGAGCTGTTTGAAACCCCTGCTGTATACATTGCTCGATATACACCATTCAATGATACTAATGCATTAGTTGCTGTTCCTAATAATTCGTTGCCAGAAACAGAAGATGAAGGACTGGTTTCCAAAGCATCCTCACTGCAAGCTACCACAGACATTGCAGCCATCCCGGCAAATATGTATTTAAATATTTTTTCATACTTTCCTGTATTCTTTTAAATTGTTAGAAATTAATTTCAAAACCTACTGAATAAGTCTTGTTGGGAGCATAAGAATAGTCTGTTTCGCCCTTGAAGTTATACTGTGGTCCATACCGTCCAAATGAGAAAATAAAGCGAGATTATCTACCGATCCGAATATGCGGACAGACTCTAGCCCGGCCTTCTTTAGCCATTGTTTGGGAATAGTGTAGCCCAAAGTGATATTTTTGATAGCAAAGTATGAAGCATCAACTAAAAAACGGTCTGAAGTTGTGTAGGAACCTCCAATTTGAATACGAGGTACATCTGTGATGTCACCAGGTTGTTGCCAACGTCTCAAAGCATGTTTGTTCCATGTATTGCCTGCATACATAACCTCCATAGAACCAGCGTATAATGAATCATAAACTTTACCTCCTATAGAATATGTACCCAATATTGACAAATCGAAATTCTTGTAAGAGAAATCGGTATTGATACTACCATATAAATCAGGTATACGGCTGCCGGAATAATATTTGCTGTTCGCAGCTTTTTGATAGTCACTGCTGATATATTCGTTAGTGATGTTGCCATTATCATCCTTATCATATACCCAATAGAGCTGCGCTCCTGTTGCAGGATCCACACCGGCAGATTTAGCCATATAATATGTATTAATAGGCATTCCCTCTTTAATACTGAAAACTCCCTTGATAATTTCAGGAGATTCCCCAGTCAGTTTCAGCACTTTATTGGTTACAGTAGAGCCCATCCAAGTTAAGTTCCATATAAAATCAGTGGTTTTGATAAGGGAACCACCTAAGCTAAATTCAAACCCGGTATTACGCATAGAACCGATATTCGCGTTGTATTCAGAGAATCCACTAGAAGTAGCCTTGGGGTATCCCAGCAACATATCCGTTGTTTTGCGGTTATAATATTCAGCACTGACATTCAAGCGTCCGTCAAACATACTTGCCTCAATACCGACATTTAAATTACCGCTTTTTTCCCATGAAAGTTTTTTGTTTTCCAAAGCACCGATCAGGCCTCCTACTTGATTCGCATTCGGATATTCCAATGGATAGAGTCCTTGCCAAGGATAATAATCTGGTACATATCCTCCTTCAAGACTATCATATCTTAACAGATTATCATTACCTTGTTCACCATAACTGATTTTAGCTGATAAATTAGAAATCCAAGTCAAATTCTGCATAAACTTTTCTTGTGAAATTCTCCAGTTGGCACCGACAGACAGAAAGTACCCCAACGGTTATCTTTTTGGAAGCGTGAAGAACCGTCCGTACGGATAGAGGCTGAAAAATAATATTTTTCATTAAAGTTATAATTGAATCTCCCAAAGAAGGATTCCACACGATAATCTTCCGAATATGAATCCGCATTGTATAGATTTGTACCCGGACGCAATTCAAGAATACCATCTACTAAATTGGTTTTTCCGGCAGACAGAAATTCATATTTATATGCATAAAATTCATGACCAACCAAAAGATCGATGTTATGAAAGTTAAAAGAACGCCCCCATGTCAGTAACTGGTTAAAAGTATAAGATTGGGTTCTTCTGTTATATTTCATCAACAAACCGCCGGCAGCTGCCTGATTACCATGGTGCATATTCATATATGATTTTTGAGATTTGTTCCGGTAGTCCAGACCAAAGTTCAAAGTCAGCTTAATACCTTTAGCCCATCCGGCATCTTCCGAATCTGAGCCGAATGCCAAAAATGTGCGCAAACCAGCTACATCTGTTTTTATATCAGCCTTGTCATCTACCAAACCGCCTACGGGATTGAAATCACTATACTGTGGGCGTTGTACACTACCGTCACCGTAGTCCAGTTGGCGATTTCCATCAGCATCTAATACATCTTTACCATCTTCTCCCTTTATATACACCGGGTAAATCGGAGCCATAAATTGTGCAGAGTACCATACATTTGAATTAGATGAACCTTCGTAATCACTAAAATTTTGTGTGGAATTGGAAAGTGACACATTCAATCCAGTCTTCATCCATTTATTCACTTCAGTGTTTATGTTTGCACGGGCATTATAACGTTGGAAACCGGTATTAATCAAGATGCCATCTTCATTTAAATATCCCAAAGAGAACATATATTTGGTCTTTTCTGTACCTCCATTAACAGACAACTGGTGTTCATGACGAAAATGCATTGTCTCTTTGTATTGCATCCATCCAAGATTCATTCCATGCGGATGTAGCATCACCCTGCACTCTACCTGTTGCAGGATCTATAATTGTTCCCCATGTGTAATTTTTAAATGGATTATATTGTTCTCCACCTAAAACGCCACCTAAATCTGCTGATGCTTGTCTACCGGCAGCTTCCCAGTTATATCCATTGTCAAAGATATATCCGTTGCGTAAACCTTCATACGTTAACTGTACAAATTCTTTTTGGTCAACCATGTCATAGGCTTTCAAGGAACGTGAAGACCAACCTGCCGTAGAACGCCAAGATACCTTAGTCTTGCCTTCTTTTCCTTGTTTGGTAGTAATCATAATTACACCATTTGCACCACGGGCTCCATAAAGGGCTCCGGCTGAAGCATCTTTTAAAACTGTCATGCTTTCAATATCGGCAGGATTGATAGAACTCATATCTCCACTAAAAGGTATTCCGTCAACTACATACAAAGGATCTTGTGAGGCATTGATGGAACCGTAACCGCGAATCACGATCTTGGCAGCTTCGCCAGGTTGACCTGAGCCTGAAGTTGTTAACAGACCTGTAGTCTGTCCTTCCAATCCTTTAGTAACATTACTTATAGGACGTAATTCCAGTTTCTTATTATTAATAACGGATGCTGATCCTGTAAAAGATTCCTTTTTTGCAGTGCCATATGCAACAACCATCACTTCTCCAAGCACTTTAGTATCAGATTTTAAAATGATGCTAACATTCTGTTTGATAGAAACCTCTTGACTAGCCATTCCGATAAAGGAAACTACCAAAGTCTTTGCGGAACTAATTATTTATGTAAAGAACTGACAATCAACACAAAAGTATTTCTTCGCTTTACCTGCTTTTCTGCTATATAAATTGTTTGAGAAGTATAAAAGAATAATTTTCTACCTTTATTCTACTGAAATAAAGTGTTTACTTCATTTTTGTTTTAAATATATTTTGACTATATATTATAAAATGTACCTTGCAAATTTACACACCTCATTTTTATGTAATTTAATATATCCCACTTTTAGCAGGATATTACTTTACAGTTGTTAACTCTTTTAAAGTGTCCGTATCTTCACTCCGATTGCTAAAAATTGTTTTCCTGTTTTCCATCCGATAGCTGCTTCTTGACAGTTGTATAATCTCACAACAGTAGAGCAGTCTGTCAAGCAATGCCGCTGCGACAGCTTCCTCTCCCGGTATTGCCAGCCACTCTGTAAGGGAGTAGTTGGCTGTAACGATAAGCGATGTCTTTTCCTGAAACTCATTCACCAGTTTGAACAGCAACATGATATCTTCTCTTTTCAAGGGAAAGAGTGTGGCATTGTCAATGGCCAGCAGCTGTGCTTCATGATCCGTTTGTAGGTTTTCATCGCATGCCTGGAAACATCCCTTGTCTTCAGACAGGTCAGAAGGTCCTCCAGCGTAACCATATATGCCCTGTATCCGGCTTTCACCGCCTCATGGACAAGTCCGGCGGCAATATAGGTCTTTCCTGTTCCGGAACGCCTGCCAGAAGCAGGTTGTATGCCTGTCCCACCCATACCAGCTCGCGCAGTTCGCGCAGCTTTCTGGAGTCGATTCCTTCCGTCCGGGTAAGTCGTAACGGTCCAGGTCATGCCTTGCAGGAAGCCCGGCCGCTTTCAAACGGCACAAATATTTCCGGTTCTCCCTGGTCCGGACCTCCTCCCTGAGGCAGGCGAGTAGAAACTCCGGATAGGTCAGCTGCTTTTCCTGGGCCTGATGCAGCAGTTCCTCCAGATGTTCGGTCAGATTGCCCAGCTTGAGCATACGTGCACATTCCATGAGTTCCTTCTTATGTCTTGTCATAATCCCTGAGTATTTCGTTATAAGACTGTATCAATCCGCCTTGTCGGGGCAGGCGATCCTCCAGTCCGTATATTTCTGTTCCATTTTCCTTTCCCCTGCACACATATTCACACAGGCTTTTAACCGAATCCCCGTTATAGATGCCTTTGTCCAGACATATCCGTATGGCCTCTATCAGTGTATTCTTGTCATATCCGGGAATTATGCGCAGGATCACCTCCAGATTATCCCTGTAATAACGTTCCTTCCTCCTTTTCAGATTATCCATCCACATGGCCACCTCCCTGTTGCCCGACACATGGACAAGGATGCGTTCGGCTATCTTCACTCCGGCGTTTCTCGGTTTTCTGTGGGAGTCGTCATAAACGGTCCTTCCCTTTCTGGTACAGAGCGCATGCCGGCAGATGAGTTTCCCCGTATCCTTGTTGTACAGCTCCACATTCCCTTCCGTTTCCTGCAGCCAGACGGTTGTCTGCCCGCTCCGGTAAGTTCCGCATGGCAGGCTGTAATAATTCCCCCTGTACTGCACTGTATTGTCCTTGCGTACATGGTATTCCCTCATCTCCTCCTGCGGTGGTTGTGGCGTCCCATGATAGGGCATGAGAAAGCCTTTCTCCACGGCAAAATCTTCCCGGGGAACAAGACGGGTGGTCCCGTGCACCTTCCCGTTCCCCGTCCTTTCAAGCCATTCGAGGGCCTCCCTGTTCAGACTGTCAATATCACGGAACACACGTGCCACCAGGAAGTTCTCCTTCACATATTTCACTACGTTCTCGACCTTGCCTTTTGACTCGGGATCGGCCTTATGGCAGAACACCGGCTGGAAATGCTGCTCCCTGACAAACGTCTGGAACTTCCTTGTCAGCATCAGGTCCCCCAGGTTCTCCCGGGAGATCAGCACCCTGTCCTGGTCATAAAGGATCTTTTCCGGTTTCCCTCCGAAATACTCAAAAGCACACTCATGTGCATAGATGGCGAGTTCCGTGTCGAAAGGGCGGCGGGCGAAAAAGGTGAACTTGTAACGTGAACGTGCCAGGACGATCGCAAAAAATAGACTTCGTGCTTCTGCCGTTTCCCGCTGACATCCATTTCTCCCCGAAATCCGCCTGCGCATACTCCCCGTAGGGGTGTCCGGCAGTTTCTCATAGTCCCTGCGTATCCTGGCCTCCGACTTCTTTCCGATGCCATATTTGCAGCGCACCTTTTCTACAAAATTGAATACGGTCTTGTCGCACACTTCCGGGAAATCCGGATAGCATTCCTTAAGCCAGTCATGTATCCTTGCGGCCGATATATACGGATATTCCTCCAGAGTCCCCCGCACATACTCCTCGTATCCTGCCAGTTTCAGCGTGTATTTGCGATGCGAATTCCGCCGCCTTACAAAATCTTCCCGGGACATCTGCAGATATCTCCGCACGGTGCTTCTGTCCACTCCCAGGTGCTTCCCGATCTGTGTCTTGTTTAATCCTTTTGACTGAAGCTCTCTAACCTTGTACCACATATACTGTTTCTCTTTAAAAAATCGGCTCGTTGTTATCATAATGATGTCTGTCTTTTTGAGCCGGCAAAGATAGGCATCCCCGGAAAAGTGCTGTATTCACATTTTCCATTTTCCTGCTGGTAAAGTTACAAATTACATGCATGGATAAGAATTCCCCGCATTGGGCGGGATATACGGAACGGCCGTACTTGAAAAAACATTCATTCCGGATAAAAGTGAGAACAAGGTTATTTTTTATCGGGTGTGAACTGTAGCGGGGACGGGTACTATTCTTCAGACTGCCATTCCCGGAACTGTCGTACCTTTTTTACCAAAGACAATGCCGCCCTCCTTGAGAAATGTACGGGGGAAAACGTTTGGCAGGGAGGTGAACGGTATTCTGCAATTTACTTAAAAAGTATATATGTATAATAATAGAAAAAGTAAATCATTGCCTGAAGTTTTATATGTAAGTTACTTGTTTCTATAAATCCCCACTTTCCCTTGAAAGGAAAATGGGGACACGGTAATAATAAAGGAGAGCCGTCCGTTATATTTCTTTTGCATATCCTGTCCGTATGAGATCGGATAGGAATTTCTCCGGAGTATCGGTGGCAATCCTCACCCCGGCCTGCACCACATAACGTTCGGCAAAATTGTGCATATACTGCTCGTCGGTACAGTCGGAATCCATCCAGCTGCCCACACGGAGTTCATGCACAAACTCTTCGGCGTTGCCGGCAACGATACGCTCGTCACCAGGCAACATATATGTCTTCTTGTTCATATTATTCATACGGCTAATTTTTT
>ENA-OQHP01000071-OQHP01000071.1-human-gut-metagenome-genome-assembly--contig:-NODE-71-length-31195-cov-3.193511_pt1 | contig 31195 bp, 35 predicted proteins | sample MGYA00242563_ERZ504717 | MGnify/ENA primary metagenome ERZ504717 (study PRJEB26092, sample SAMD00036212) | human gut metagenome | host: Homo sapiens | study: EMG produced TPA metagenomics assembly of... | reverse complement strand
ATATAAATATTATTAGAGAAAAAGATAGACAAATTTGCCTATCTTTTTCTTTTTTTATTATTGTACTCGTTTAAACATCTTTTCCAAATCATAAGTACTAAATTTTATAATAGTTGGTCTGCCGTGTGGGCAAGTGTATGGTAAGTTGTTTGAGCAAGTTCATTTAAGATTATCTTCATCTGTGTGATATTTAAGACATCGCCTGCTTTGATAGCTGCTTTGCAAGCTGTCATAGCTAAGCAAGAATGACGGATTTCTTGAGGAGTAGGTGTGTGCAACTGAGAAAGTGAAATTAAAATTTCGCGGAAAATATCTTCACTTTCTTGCAGTTTTATATCAGCGGGAACTTCTTTTAAACGGATTTGATTTTGTCCTGCTAATTCCACGTTAAAGCCTAAATCATATAAAATTTGTTGATTTTCTTCAATTAGAGTTAATTCACTATTATTTACATCTAAAAATAAATGCATTAATAATGGTTGAACAGGAATTCTCTCAGTTTGTTTAGCAAATTTATCATATAAAATGCGTTCATGTGCAGCATGTTGGTCAATGATATACATTCCTCCATTAGGGCCTTGAGCAACAATGAAGCAATCATCAATTTGTCCAATTGGAGTTAGGTTGACAGCTTCTTTTAATAGTTGAGTAGAATTTTGACAATCTGTTAAGTTTTCTTTAGATGAAATATTTATATCTGTTTGAGGATTTGTGGTAGTATCTGCTTGGTAATTTTGAACGGCGGTTTCTTTAACAGTATTGTTGTGGTAATTAGATAAATTAGGGTGAAGCGTTTCTCTTGCTTGGCGAAATTTATTTAAATCTGTTGTTGAAGGAGTTGTATTATTTTTTAATGATGATATATGGTTAATTGAATTTTGTTTAAATGAATTTGCAGAAGTAGATGGCATATTTTCTGATAAATCCATATTGATTTGTTCAGGCACTGTTTTTCAATATGCAATGCTTTATCTGTTACCGGAATAGCAAAATCACTTAAAGCTTGATTATCACTAGGTTTTACAGCTTCTAAGACGGCATGGTATATAGTCTTGAATAATAAGGATTCATCTTCAAATTTTATTTCTGCTTTTTGAGGATGTACATTGATATCAATGGTTCGTTTATTGACTTCGATATTTAAAATAACAAATGGATATCCAGATTTTGGCAGTAATGAATGGTAAGCATTGTCGATTGCTTTGGAAATAATTCTACTATTGACCACGCGACCATTGATGACGAATGTTTGCCAAGAGCGAGAACTGCGGATAATAGCAGGTTTAGAAATGAAGCCTGTTACTTTGATATCGTCAGTTATCGCTTCGATGGGCAATAATTCTTCACTGACTTTAGTACCATAGATACATTCAATAGCATCATATAGAGAGCCATTGCCTGGGGTAGTGATAGCTATTTTATATTATTAATCAATTTAAAAGCAATATTAGGCTTAGATAAAGCTAATTTTATGATGAAATCATTTATTTTATTTGCTTCTGTGGTAGTGGTTTTGAGAAATTTTTTACGAGCAGGTACATTGAAAAATAAATCTTCTACTTTGATAGTAGTACCAATATTACAGCCCATATCTTCAATTTCATCAATGCGACCACCTGTTAATTTTATAGTAGTGCCTAAATCATCTTGAGGGCGACGTGTAATCAAATTAAATCTTGATACAGCAGCGATAGATGGCAAGGCTTCTCCACGGAAACCTAAAGTATCTATGGACATCAAATCATCTACTTGTTTGATTTTACTAGTAGCATGACGCAAGATAGCTAGTCTAGCATTTGGATTATCCATACCATCGCCATTATCTGTAACTCGCATAAAAGATGTTCCACCAGCTAAGATTTCTACTTCGATTTTATCCGCATGAGCATCTATGGAATTTTCTACAAGTTCTTTAATTACAGAAGCTGGTCGCTCGACAACTTCACCAGCTGCTATTTTATCGACAGTGATATCATCTAAAATATGAATAGAGGTCATAATATCACTCCTCTTGTTTTGCCTGTTGTTGCAATTCGTATAATTTATTCATGGCGTCTAGTGGTGTCATACTCATTAAATCTAATTCTTTTAATTGAGTGCTTATACTTACGCCGAATAAGTTGGCATTTCTGCTACTTGCATGAATTTCAATTTTTTAGTTGGACTAGCAGTTAAAGTTGGTGTTTTTCTTGATAATCAGCTATTTCAGTATCATCTTGATTATCTTGAAGATAATTTACTTCTTGGGAAGTGTCATTTGTGATAGCTGTATCTTGTTTTAGTGTAGTATCTATATTGTTTTCGTCAGAAATATCTTTAGAAATAATAGTTTTTTCTTTAGTCGGAGCTGTATTTTCTAAATCAATGAGAATTGTTTCCGCACGTTTGACGACTTCTTGAGGTAATCCAGCTAATTTAGCAACATGAATACCATATGATTTATCAGCACTACCGCGAATAATGCGACGTAAGAAGGTTACATCAGAGCCTTTTTCTTTTACGGCAATACAATAATTTTTTACATGAATATCATCTTCTAGGTCAGTTAGTTCATGGTAATGCGTAGCAAATAGAGTTTTAGCTCCAATATGGTCGCGTATATGTTCAATAACAGCACGAGCAATACTCATACCATCGTACGTACTTGTACCGCGTCCAATTTCATCTAAAATGACAAGACTTTTATTTGTAGCGTATTTTAGAATATGAGATACTTCATTCATTTCTACCATGAAAGTACTTTGTCCGCTGACTAAATCGTCGCTAGCACCTATACGTGTAAAAATTTTATCCACAGGGGAAATTGAAGCTTCACGAGCAGGTATGAAAGAGCCTACTTGTGTCATCAATGTGAGTAGAGCTGATTGTCGCATATATGTTGATTTACCAGCCATATTAGGGCCAGTGATAATCATGATTTCATTTTGAGCATTATCCAAATGAGTGTCATTTGGCACGAATAAATCTCGATTTAAAATGCGTTCAACAAGAGGATGTCTACCATCTTTGATATGGATAGTGCCATCATCTAATAATTTTGGACGAATGTAATTATATTCATCACCTGCTTGAGCTAAGCTTACTAAAACGTCTAAAATAGCTATTTCATGAGCGGTATTTTGAATGGAGCTTATTTTCGTTTTTAAGATATCGCGAAGCTCTGTAAAGAGGTTATATTCTAATTGAACAATTTTTTCTTGTGCACCGAGAATTTTAGTTTCAAATTCTTTGAGTTCTGGTGTGATATAGCGTTCAGCATTGGCTAAAGTCTGTTTACGAATATAATTTTCAGGTACCATCTCTGTGGAGCTATGGCGGACCTCGATATAATAGCCAAATACTTTGTTATAACCGATTTTTAAAGATTTGATACCAGTTTTATTTTTTTCGTCTTCTTCCATTTGCTGTAAAAGACGTTTACTGTTTTTAGCGATATTGCGATATTCATCTAATTCTTGATTGTAACCATCTTTGATGAAGCCACCTTCACGGATAGAAAAGCTAGGGTCTTCAACAATTGCTTTATTGATTAAAACTACTAAATCATCATAAGTAGAAATCTTTTGATGAATGTTTGCTAATAATTTAGCAGTGGCTTTAGATAAGGATTTTTTTATGGCAGGCAATACATATAATGAAGATTTTAGGGCATTCATATCGCGGGCATTAGCTGTGCCGACTTCCATACGAGTCAATAATCTTTCAAAGTCATAGATTTCTTTTAATTGTTCACGAAGATTATTACGCAAGGAAAAATTAGATACAAGATTAGCTACAGCATCTAAGCGGTCATTTATCTTTTTAGGGCTAAGTAATGGATATTCTAGCCATTTACGTAAAAGACGGCTACCCATAGCTGTTTTGGTGAAGTCTAAAACATCATATAATGTATCTTTTTTGCCACCATGCGAAGATTGCGAGTTATTTCTAAGTTGCGCAAAGTGTAGGTATCAATAAATAGAGATTTTGAAGAGTCTAAATAAGTTAATTTATTCAGATGAGTTAAATCTGTTTTTACTGTTTCATGTAAATATTCAAGTAAAGTAGCGATTGCCTTATGAGCGATTTTATTATCTGGGCGATTATGCACATCAAAATGTTGGAGCATGAGGTCTTCGATTTGTGATGTGATTTCAGTCAATTCATTAACTAAGCAATTATTTAAACGGAGAGATAAGAAATTTTTTAATTCACGTTCATAAGAAAAAGGCTTAATTAATAATAATTCTGGCATCATCAAGCGATAAAGTTCGTCAAATAATAATTGGCAACGGTCAGGACCATCATAAATACTATAGAAGCATTCGCCAGTGGAGATATCAGCACCAGCTAGATAAATAGCATGATTTTCTTCATAGATTAAAGCTATATAATTATTTTTACTGCTAGTTAAGGCAGATTCGTTCATCACTGTACCGGGAGTGATGATTTTGATGACTTCACGTTTTGTAAGTCCCTTTGCTTTAGGGTCGCCGATTTGTTCACAAATAGCTACTTTATAGCCTTTATTTACTAATTTATTAATATAAGATTCAGCAGCATGATAAGGCACTCCACACATAGGAATGCCATCACCTGCTGTACTTCTTTTAGTTAAAGTGAGTTCTAATTCTTTGGAAACGAGTATAGCATCGTCCAAAAACATTTCATAAAAGTCACCTAGACGAAAGAATAATATTTGGTCTGGGTGTGCATTTTTTACAGTTTGATACTGTTGCATCATTGGAGTGAGTTTCAAAATTTACGCCTCCAATTCACCTTTTAATACCCATGTCTGTGGATGTGTGATTTTTACTTTAACTAAATCGCCGATTTGTTCATCTTTATGATCCCAAAGTATAATTTTATTTGTACGAGTATGACCTGTATAGACATTAGGATCTGTTTTACTAGGCCCTTCAACCATAACTTCTACTGTTTTATTTAATAAAGATTGATTTATTTCTAAGCTGATTTCATTTTGAGCGTCCATTAATTTATGAAGACGTTCTTTTTTGAGTTCTTGAGGAACTTGATTTTCCATAGTAGCTGCTGGTGTACCAGAACGTTTGGAATACAAGAATGTATAAGCTGCGTCATAGCGAATTTCTTTTAAGAATTCAAGCATTTGAGCGAAATCTTCATCTGTTTCTCCAGGGAAACCTACGATTAAATCAGTAGTGAAACTAGCTTCAGGGAATTGATTGCGGATTTTAGCTACAAGTTCTTTATAATAAGCTGTAGTATAACCACGATTCATAGCTTTGAGCATTTTGTCAGTACCATATTGGACTGGTAGATGGAAATGTTCGCAGATATGTTTGCTATTTTTTATAGTTTCGATAACTTTATCTGTTAAATCACGAGGGTGAGAAGTCATATAGCGAATACGTTCAATGCCTTCGATTTTATCTACCATAGCAAGTAAATCGGCAAAGTCAGCATCATCTCTATCTTTTCCGTAGGATTAACATTTTGACCGAGTAAAGTAACTTCTTTTACACCATTTTGAGCGAGTTTTGTTATTTCAGCAACGATTTCTTGCGGTGCACGACTGCGTTCACGACCGCGAACGTAAGGAACGATACAATAAGTACAGAAATTATTGCAACCATACATAATAGGAATGAAAGCAAATAAAGAATTATTTTCTGCTGGTTCTACATTTGGTGGCATATCATAATCACTAGCTAATTTGACAATATGACCACGAGAAGCAAAAATTTCTTCTAATACAGCAGGTAAATCATACATTTTATTTGTGCCGAGGACAAATCTACATGAGAAGCTTTTTTGAAGATGGCATCACCATCTTTTTGTGCCATACAACCTGTGATACCTAAGATTAAATCTGGTTTTTGTTGTTTCAAATGTTTGATTTCGCCAATTTTGCCGTAAATTTTCTTTTCGGCACTTTCACGAACACAGCAAGTATTGATGATGATGATATCAGCGTCTTCTAATTTTTCAGCAGGTTTATAGCCCATGCGTTCTAATTGACCTGCGAAGCGTTCACCATCAGAAAAATTCATCTGACAGCCATAAGGTAAAATTTTATATAATAATTGTTTATGATTTAACAAAAGATACATCCTTCTAAAAATAAATTGAATTGTAATTAAATAACTAAGATAAGAATAGCCACCAGCTAATTAATACTGGTGGCTATATCCACAATAAAATAATTATATCATTTTCTAAAATGGACTTCAATACTTAGTGATTTTGAAGACGGCAAGTATAATTTTGCAGATAAGATGTATTAGTATGATGAACTTTAACATAAATTTTTATTTTAGATTTTTGATGATTGAAAAAAATGATTTTGGTTTTTGTTTTAAAATCTTGATTTTGTTATGAAAAATGAAATTTTAAATACAAATATATATTACAAAAAGAAAAAATATAGAGTATCTATTATATTAAGTGTATCATTGGCAACATAAATAACTTTGGTATAATTATACGATAAAGATGTAAGATAAATGCAATTAATTAATAAAATTTAAAAGAGGAGTGGTCGATAGATGAAGAAAAATATGAAAAAAGATATTTTAGTTATGGGTTTTGCGATGTTTGCCATCTTTTTTGGTTCAGGTAATTTGATTTTTCCACCAATTATAGGTTTAGTATCAGGTGAACAAGTTGGCTGGGCAATTATTGGTTTAGCACTTACAGGAATTTTATTTCCTATGATGGCTTTAGCTTCTGTAGGTAAAAGTTAATAAAACTTATATTAATGGCAAATGTGTTTTTGCTAGATAAGCTAAAAATATTAAATAATATTTAATAAATATGAGAAAATAAGAGAGAATTCTATAATATTACGGAATTCTTTTTTATTTATATTGATGTATTTGTAAAAATCAGATTATTTTTATTTAAAGAGTAGAAAATAAATACAGCTTGCTATATAATATTAAGGAATATAACTTTTATTTTTGTAAAAAGAAATGAAGTATATTAATAATAGAGAGGGATTTATAATATTTTTGTTATAAATTTGAAAGGAAGTTCTTTATGAATTCAAAAAATGAAAATTTAGCCATGTTATGTGATTTTTATGAATTTACAATGGGAAATGGCTATCTAAAAAATAATTTACATAAAAAAAAAATGTGTATTTTGATGTATTTTTCCGTAATATTCCTGATGATGGTGGTTTTGCTATAGCAGCTGGCTTACAACAAGTAATAGAATATATAAAAGATTTACATTTTGATAAAGAAGATATTGAATATTTTCGTTCTAAAAATATGTTCAGTGAAGATTTCTTAGAATATCTAGCTGACTTTAAATTTACAGGGGATATTTATGCTGTTCCTGAAGGAACTTGTATTTTCCCTCGTGAACCAATTATGACTATCAAAGCTCCTGCTATTGAAGCACAGATTTTAGAAACTTTTATTTTATTGACTTTAAATCATCAATCTCTTATTGCTACAAAAGCAAATCGCATAGTAAGAGCTGCTCAAGGTAGACCTGTATTAGAATTTGGTTCTCGTCGTGCTCAAGGTGCAGATGGTGCGGTAAAAGGTGCTAGAGCTGCATATATCGGCGGTTGTGCTGGAACAGCTTGCACACTTACTGATGAACTTTATCAAGTGCCAGCTAGTGGTACTATGGCTCATGCTTGGGTACAGATGTTTGATTCTGAATATGAAGCATTTAGAGCTTATTGTGAAATTTATCCTCATAATGCAGTATTATTAGTAGACACTTATAATACTTTAAAAAGTGGTGTACCAAATGCTATTCGCGTATTCAAAGAAATGCTTGTGCCACAAGGTATTACTAATTTTGCAATTCGTTTGGACTCTGGGGATATTTCTTATTTATCTAAACAAGCTAGAAAAATGCTTGATGAAGCAGGTCTTACAAATTGTAAAATCGTAGCATCTAATGCTTTAGACGAACATTTAATCCGTGATTTATTAATGCAAGGTGCTAAAGTAGATGTATTTGGTGTAGGTGAAAGAATGATTACTTCAAAATCTGCACCTGTGTTTGGCGGTGTATATAAATTAGTAGCTATTGAAAATGAAAATGGTGAAATTACACCAAAAATTAAACTCAGCGAAAATATCTCTAAAATAACAAATCCACATTTCAAAAAAGTATATCGTTTGTATGATAAAGAAACTGGCAAAGCTATCGCTGATGAACTTTGCTTATATGATGAAACAATTGATACAACAAAAGAACATACTATTTTTGATCCAAATGCTACATGGAAACAAAAAACTCTCACTAATTTCACTGCTAGAGAATTGCAAGTTCCTATCTTTAAAAATGGTGAATGTGTATATGAAAGCCCATCTATAGAAGAAATAAAAGCATATTGTCAAAAAGAAGTGGAAACTTTATGGGATGAAGTAAAACGCTTTGAAAATCCACATCGTTATTATGTAGATTTATCTCAAAAATTATGGGATATTAAAAAAGAATTATGCGTTAAAAATGCAATGAAAAGCAAATGATATAAATAAGATATGTTCATTTCTTTGATGGCAAAGAAACGAACCAAAGAAAACCACCGCAGATAAATTTTTAGTTTTGAAAATAATTATTGCTTCATACAACGCTTAGAAACTCGCTACGCTCAAACATTCAGACTAAAACCGTATTCAGCAATAATTATTTTCAATAACCTACGGTTACCACTAAAATTTATAATGCGGAAATAGTTTGGTATTATAATGAATAAAAAACGTAGTCATAATTTTATTTTTGCCAATAGCTTTCAGCTACCGTAAAAGTCTGCTAATGCGGGAATGGTTAGGTATTATTGATATTTAAAAATGTAGTCATAACTTTATTTTTGCTGATAGCTTTCAGTTACCGTAAAAGCCTGCTAATGTGGGAATGACTAGGTGTTATTAATATTTAACAAAATTATTTTCAATAATCTATGGTTATTGATAAATTTTATAATACGGAAGTAGTTTGGTGTTGTATTTTTGTAGTGTGTAAATTAAAGGCTAGAGTAATCTATACTCTAGCCTTTTTGTTATTTTATGGGATTGGATATGAGATAATGGGGTTTTGTTCTGATGATGAAAGATGGAGTGGGGTTGTAATGTAGGTATAGTTGGTGGTTGTAGTAGTTAAATTCTAAGGTATCAATGAAAATGCCTTGGTTATAAACTAATTTTAAATTTAGTTTATTATTTTGCCAGCCATAGTTGGCGTAAGGGTTTTCATAGAAAATAGTTGTACAGGAATCAAAGTTATCATTTTCGGAATTAGTATTATTCTTTTGCCAAGTGTTTAGTTTAGCTAATAAATTATATTTTTTAGTGTTTAAAGTGATATTAATTCTGATGCAATCAGGGGAAATTTGGGAGAAAGAAATAGAATTTAAATTTAGAGGATTGTGAGAGAATTTAAATTCTTGTTGAAAGATTTCGGGAGTAATGGAATTGTCATTAGGTAAATATGGTAAATGGAGTTTAGAAAGATAGTTATTTAAAAGATGATAAATCTTGAGTAGAGGATTTATTATCTTTTTTTATTTGAGCTAAGAATTTCCATGTAGCAGATAAAATAGCTTGTTTTTGTTCGTTTTCAGCATCGCTAGTTATAGCTATGACCATATTTTCTTTGGGCAAGATAATGCAATATTGCCCGAAAAGACCAGCACAGCGAAAGGCTTTTTCAGGTTGGCATTTCCAAAAATAATAGCCGTAGCCTAATTTACTATCTGGAAAGGCTTTATCATCTGTATTTATATATACTGTGAGTAACTTTTCAATATATTCTGGGGCTAGTAATTGCTTATTATTCCATGAGCCTTTATTGAGTATAAATTGACCAAATTTAGCTAAATCTTCTGTGGTCAAGCTTAAACCCCACGAGCCTTTATCGTAGTTTTGAGTATTTTTTTCCCAACTTATATTAGTTATATTTAAATAAGAAAAGAGTTTTTCTTGTAGATAAGTCAAAAGATTTTTGCCAGTTAATTCTTGAATGATGGCACTACATAAAAATGGGCAACGATTATTATAAAAGAAGGAAGTGCCAGGTTTTGTCTGTAATTTTAAAGAAAATGCTTCATTAATCCAATCATCTTTTAAATAAAAATCTTGAATTTCTTTGTCGATGAAGCCATAAGTCATGGATAATAAATGATGTATGGTGATGCTTTTAATATCTTCAGTAGGTTCAAAATTTAATTTGTGTTTTAAAGTGAATAAATTGTGGTATCTAATGTAAATAATTTATCTTGGAGAGCAAACATCATAGCAACGGCGGTAAAGGATTTGCTCACAGAAAATAAAATCTGTTTTTCATGTTCATTATAAGGGGCAATATAAACCTTAGAGAGCAATTTATTATCTTTATAGATTACAAGTGAATGTAAGTTTAGATTAGTTAAGGTATCAACATATTGAAAAAAATAAGAAGGTGAGATACCTTCTTGTAAAAAATTATTGTTTATCATATATATTCCTCAATTAATAAAATAAATTTTTGCGCAAACGAACAGCAACGTAGCTTGCAATTAAAGTTTTGATGATATCACCAGGTATGAAAGGTAAAGCACCAATGGTGATGCCTTCTAAAATGGAAGTTTCATAATGAAGCAAAGCATAGCTACACCAAAAATATAAGTGATAGGAATGACAGCAAGTCTGCTAAAAAGAAGTTTTTGAAGGAGTTTTTATTTCCTTTTAAATAACTAGCGATAGGATAACTGACGATAAAGCCCCAAAGATAACCACCAGTTGGGGAAAATAAACAGTTGAAACCACCTGCACCACCAGAAAATACAGGAAGACCGATAGCACCGATTAGCGTATAGACAATCATGATGATTAGTGTTTCTTTTGGTGTGGATAAAAATGCTGATAATAACATAGTTAAAGTAAGGCAAGTAAACGGAACAGCAGTGATAGGGAAAGATATGTAAGCTGATATGCAGATGATAGCTACGCAAACAGCCATTTTTGATAGGGTTTTTGTTGTTAATGATGATGATGACATAAAATTATCTCCTTATATATTTATAAAATTGAATTTTATAAGTATGTTTTGATATGATTATAAGAAAATAAAAAGATATAGTCAATTCTAAAGATGTTTTTGGTTTACTAAGAATTAATATATATAATATTGTTGAGATTTTGTCATTGTAAAATAATTTGTTATAATAAAATACAATAATGTAAGAAATGAGGATAAAAATGATAAATAGAGATAATATAGAAGATGTGTTGATCTTTTTAGGTTATGTAAAATTAGATGATATATATGTATATGAATTTGAAAATGTTGATTGTAAAATAATGGTTGACATTAAAAATGAAAAAATAATTTATCCTGAAGACAAAGGTTTTATAGTAAATGAAAAACAAACTTGTAATTTTTCCAACTTAGAAAATTTTGTGGTATTGGAATGTGTACATCGTTTGTTCAAAAAGGGATATCGTCCAGAGCATATTGAATTGGAAAAAAGATGGTCTTTGGGACATACTAAAAAAAGTGGTAGAGCGGATATTTGTGTTAAAAATCGAGAAGGTGTCGATACTTTATTTATTATAGAATGTAAAACATATGGAAAAGAATATATAAATGCATTAACTGAATTAAATAGTGATGGAGGGCAATTATTTAGTTATTTACAGCAAGAAAGATCAGCAAAGTGGCTTATGTTATATGCAAGTACATTTAAAGAGAATACAGTTGTTTTTATTAGTGAAACAATATCAATAATAGATGATCCTAATATAGAAAAATCAATTATAAATAAAAAAAATGAAAATGTTAAATTATATAAAAATGCTTATAATAAAGAAGTTTGTTTTTAGTTTGGGAAAAAACATATAACAAAAAAACTTGGCAAAATATTATTTTTGGAAAAGATACTGTAGCTTATAAATTAGGAGAAAGACCTATTAGAAAAAAAGATTTAAAAAATTTTTATCCTAATGATAAAATAGTAAATAGTTTTGAAGAAATACTTAGACATAATAATGTAAGTGATAAAGAGAATGCTTTTAACAAATTAATAGCACTTTTTATATGTAAATTAGTAGATGAAATTCTTAAAACAGATGAAGATATTATGGAGTTTCAATATAAACAAGGTACAGATACTTATGAAAGTTTACAGGATAGATTGCAGAGACTTCATAAAGATGGTATGGAAAAATTTATGAGAGAAAAAATATTGTATGTATCAAATGATTATCCAGTTTGGTTATTTGAGCATTTTACAGGAAAACAAAGGAAAAATGCTATTGAAGATTTAAAAGAAAAATTTAAGATACTTAAATTTTATTCAAATAATGATTTTGCATTTAAAGATGTTCACAATGAAGAATTATTTTTTCAGAATGGAAAAATATTAGTAGAAATGGTACAGCTTTTTGAACGATATAGAATTGTTTATAATGCTAAGCACCAATTTCTTGGAGATCTGTTTGAGCAGTTGTTAAATAAAGGTTTTAAACAAAATGAAGGTCAGTTTTTTACACCAACACCAATAGCAAAATTTATTTGGGAAAGTATACCTCTAGAAAATATTTTAAACATAAATAAAGAAATAAAATATCCAAAAGTTATAGATTATGCTTGTGGATCAGGACATTTTTTGACAGAAGGAATAGATGTAATAAATAAAATTATAGGGAATAATGATAATAGTTGGGTATCTGAAAATATTTTTGGTATAGAAAAAGATTATAGATTAGCTAGAGTATCAAAAGTATCATTATTTATGAATGGTGCAGGAAATGGAAATATTGTTTTTGGTGATGGACTAGATAATGCTAAAGATAAAAATATAGAAAATGAAAAATTTGATATACTTGTAGCAAATCCACCATATTCAGTAAAAGCTTTTAAAAATCATTTAAATCTTGGAGAAAATAGCTTTGAACTTTTTGATAAAATTAGTGATGATGGTGGTGAGATAGAGGTATTATTTATTGAAAGAATTGCTCAATTATTAAAGCCAGGCGCAGTAGCAGGTGTTATTTTGCCATTAAGTATTTTAAGTAATAATACATCAAGTTATATAGGTGCAAGAGAAGTATTACTAAAAAATTTTGATATAAAGTCTATTGTATCGTTAGGAAGTAAAACTTTTGGAGCAACAGGAACGAATACTGTGATATTATTTTTGAAAAAACATAATGAACCACCAAAAAAATATAAAATGATAGAAGATAGTATTAATGCAATTTTTGAAAATAATTTTTCAGATGATTGGATTGATAGGAAAATTTATCTTGATTATTTAAGGCATATTGAGGTAGATGAAAATATTTATAATGAATTTATAATGAAAAAAATAAATTATAAAAAATTTGTAGATAATTACTTTAAAATGTATGTTATAGCCTTTGAGAATTCTTCTAATGTAAAAAAATTAATGAAAAAAAATGCATTTAAAAATCAATCTGAAAAAGAACAAAATAAAATATTAAATAAAAGTTTTACGAATACGTTTATGAAATAGAGAAAGATAAATTATTTTTCTTTGGATGATAAGAGAAAATAAGACAATTATAGTCACAGCCCCTGTTGAAAATACAAAGCAAAAAGAGTTTTTAGGATATGATTGGAGTAATAGAAAAGGCAATGAAGGAATACAAATAAATAAAATGGGCGGAATGCTTTTTGATGAAGATAATAGGATGATAAAAAATATATTGCCAAATATATTAGAGATAGTTTTGAAAATAAATATACATTAGTAGACAATCATATTGACAAATATATCAAGTTATTAGAAATGAAAAATATGTTAAACTTTAAATCAATATGTTTTAATAAAGAAATAAATATATATGTAAATGAAGTAAAAACTATAAATAGTAAATATAAACTTTGTAAAATAGGTGATTTTTTAGAAATAATAAGAGGTATGAATTATAAAAAACTAGAACAAGTATCATATAAAACATCAAATATAGTCTTAACCTCAGATAATATTACTATTGATAATAGGTTTGAGTTAAAGAAAGAGGTATATTTAAATGAAGACAAAAATATTGATAAAACTAAAATATTAAAAAAAGGAGATATATTTATGTGCTTTTCTAATGGTAGTATAAAACATTTAGGAAAGTTATGTTATATAGATAAAGATACAAATTATATAGCTGGCGGTTTTATGGGAATTCTAAGGAGGAATTCATCAAATATAAATTCAAAATATATATATTTATTACTGAGTTTGAAAGATATGCAAAATAACATTAGAATATTAGCAAATGGAGGAAATATTAAAATTTATCATTAATGATTGGTAGCATAAAAATACCAGTACCTTCTGTTAGTATTCAAGAAGTATTGTTAGAGAGTGTGAAAATGTAGAGAATGAATATAATAATATTCGTATGAAAGAAAGTGAATATCAAGAAAAAATAGAAAAAATATTTAATAATTTTAGTGTTATAAATTATACCCTATAATAATAAATTTAAATAATATAAAAATAGCCTTTATACTAAGAGTAGATAATCTCTCAAGTATAAAGGCTATCTTTAATTTATAAAGTATTTAATTTTAAAGGAGTTACAGGAAGAAGGATTAAATTGTATTAATCTATATCAATTTGAGTAGTTGTTGATTGTGGTTGAAATTTTGGCAATGTCATTTTTAAAATACCGTCAGTATATTCAGCTTTAGCGTTAGCTTTATCTATCTGACCTACATAGAATGAACGTTGCATTGTACCATAATAGCGTTCTTGATGAATGTAGTTACTTTCTTCATTCTTATTTTGTTCATTTTGCATTGTAGCTTTGATAGTTAAATAACCATTTTGATAATCAAGAGCGATATTTTCTTTTTTTACTCCTGGTAATTCAGCAGTGAGTTCATAAGCATTATCTGTATCTTTTACGTCAACTTTGAATGCATTGAACATGGAATTTACTGGAGCAAATGCGTTTTGGAAAAATGGTTCGTTGAAAACATCAAAATAGATTTGAAAGAATTGTCTCTAGATGCAAGATTATTTGTAAATGTAGGAATTAAACCAAACATAATAAATGCCTCCTAAAAGTTTAAAAGTCAAATTCTATTTAAAAGAAATTAGTCAATATTAATTTGGGTAGTTGTTTTTTCTTTAGTAGCTTTTGGTAAAACTACAGTCAAAATACCATCTTGATAAGAAGCTTTGATATTTTTTTCATCAATATCGTCAATGTAGAAAGAACGTTGCATTTCACCTACATAACGTTCACGGCGAATATATTTTTCTTGAGGTTTTTCGTTTTTATCATTAGCATTTTCAGCAGGTTTTTCTTCTGTGGATTTTGTAGTAGTTGTTTTAATTGTTAAATAACCTTTATTGTAGTCAAGAGAAATGTTTTCTTTGGCGATGCCTGGTAATTCAGCTGTGAGTTCGTAAGCTTTATCAGTATCTTTTACATCGACTTTAAAGGATTTTACATAAGAATTCATTTTTGCAAATGGTTCATGAAAGAAAGGTTCATTGAAAACATCGAATAATTTATTGAAATCATCATCACTTTTAGCAATATTTTTTGCAAATGGAACTAAACCGAACATAAATAACAACCTCCATGTATAGAGCAATAAATAAAGTCAAAAGGTCAAAGTTTGTTTTGAATTAAACGGACTATCAAGTCCGCATTTAACTTTTATTTATTGTTATTAGTAAAATTATAAAATTATAAGATTAAAGTTTAGATTTTGTAAGTATCTTAAGGAATACTTCTTATCTTTTGTATCTCTTAACGTCCTTACAAGTATTATTATACTCGAATTAGTCAAAATGTCAACAATTATTTTTGACTTTTTGACTAATTTTTTATACTTATTTTATAAGCCTTTATAGAGCTTTTGTTATTTGGAGTTTGACTTTTTGTCATTTTTAAAATATATGAGAGGTAGCATTATTTTATGAATTTTGTAGAAATATGATGCTTATTATAGATTATTTTTTATAGGATTATCATTTTAGTGATGGAAAATTATAACATAGAAAATATCTATAAAAAATATTATAATTTAAATAAATATATTTTAGGAGAGTGGGATTATGGAAAATTTAAAGAAACTTGGTTTTGGCTGTATGCGATTACCTATGCTTGATGTGGAAAATAACAAGGTTGATATGGAACAATTTTGTAAAATGGTTGATACTTTTATGGCAAAAGGTTTTAAGTATTTTGATACTGCTTACATGTACCATAATTATCAAAGTGAGTTATTTGTAAAAGAAGCTTTAGTTAAAAGATATCCACGAGAAAGCTTTTTATTGGCGGATAAATTACCTACAATGCAGTTGAAATCCATAGAAGATAATAAACGTATTTTTGATGAGCAATTAGAAAAATGTGGTGTAGATTATTTTGATTATTATTTATTGCATTGTTTAGATGTTGATAATTATGCAAAGGTCAAAGAATTTAAATCTATGGATTTTGTGCGTCAAATGAAAGCGGAAGGCAAGATTAAAGTTAGGTTTTTCTTTCATGATACAGCAGAATTCTTAGAAAAGATTTTACTTGAAATTGGTGAAGATATTGAATTTGTACAGTTACAGATAAATTATCTTGATTGGGAAAGCGATAGCGTGCAATCTCGCAAATGTTATGAAGTATGCCAAAAATATCATAAACCTGTGATTGTTATGGAACCTGTAAAAGGCGGTAAATTGGTAAATATTCCGCAGGCTGGTATAGATTTATTGAAAGCTCAAGATGAAAAAATGTCAGTGGCTTCATGGGCAATTCGCTTTGCTAGTAGCTTAGATGATGTATTTATGGTGCTTTCTGGCATGTCAACATGGGAACAATTAGAAGATAATTTGAGTTATATGGAAGATTTTAAGCCGCTTACTAAAGAAGGAATTGAAACAACTTTTAAAGTGGCAAAAATCATCAATGATACAACAGCTATTGCTTGTACAGCTTGTAATTATTGTAAAGAAAATTGTCCAATGCAAATTCAAATACCAGAGGTTTTTGAGTTATATAATAATGAAAAACGTTTTGGCATGGCGTCTGGCAGTAAGAAGAAATATCAAGATATAATAAAAACTCATGCGAAAGCTTCTGATTGTATTGAATGTAGAAGTTGTGAAGGTCATTGTCCGCAACATTTGACAATTGTTGATTATCTAAAAACAGTTGCTAAAACTTTTGAAGATTAAAATTTAAAAGTTTTAAGGAGAGGGTTTTAATGAAAAAGATTTTAGTTTTATTTATGCTATTAATGGCAATTACTGCTAATTGTTTTGCTAGTAGTATTAATCAAGAATTTGAAAACACAAATATCGAGCAAGTGAAACATAGTATAGTCAAAGCTATAAGTATATTTTCAGCAAAAACTAATTTAGTAGAAAAAGATGATAATACAATAGTGTTATTTAATGTTGTGGATACTGTAGATAAAAATAATAAATTCATGTATCGCGATAAAAAAGATATTATTTGTGAATTGGTGCAAAAAGGCAATAATGTAGAAATGACACTTTCTAGTAAATATGAAAGAATTTATGCTGATGGCACTAATGAAGTTGAAGAATATGATAATGTCAAAGAATTAAAGGCAGTATTAAATTCTGTGAAACGTGTATTTTTGATAGTTACGTTTATGGAATAGCTTCTAGTCGTGAAATTAAAGATAATGGAGTTATTATAAACGTAGCGGAAAATTCTCCAGCAGCAAAAGCTGGCATGAAAACAGGTGATTGTTTAATTAGCATCAACGGTAAAAGTACAGTCGATAATTTTGAAGATTTTAATATGGGACAATTAGTCGATATATTTTCATCTGAACCTGCAACTTTTGTAATTGTTCAAGATGGCATAGAAAAAACTATTGTAGTAGAGCCAGATAAAATAAATGCTATAGGTGTAAAATAAAAAAATTTTGATTTTGCATATATATTGGTATATAATACTTTTTATAAGACACTGTCTTGTAGTTGACACAAGATAGTGCCTTTTTTGTTGGAATTTGAATTTTGTGTTATAGATATTTGAATATTAATATAAGGAGGAGTTTATTTAATGGAAGAAAATATGCAATATGATGATTTAGGAACACTTGCTCAATTAAACTGGTTTCCTGGGCATATGGCAAAAGCTAAACGTATTATTGTAGAAAACTTAAAATTAGTTGATGTGGTTATTGAGCTTCGTGATGCTCGTATTCCTAACAGTAGTGCAAATCCAATTTTAAAAGATTTAATTGGTAAAAAACCGCATTTAATCGCTTTGAATAAAATTGATTTAGCAGATAATAATATCAATAATAAATGGGAAGAATATTTCACATCTATGGGAAAATCTGTGGTGAAAATCAATTCTTTAGATGGTAAAGGTATTCGTCAATTAGTAACTGTAGCAGATGAATTGGCAAAAGTAAAAACTGCTAAATTCGCTAATAAAGGTGTAAAACCTCGTAATGCTCGTGTAATGATTGTAGGTATTCCAAATGTAGGGAAATCTTCTTTAATAAATAGATTATCTGGCAGTGCTTCATTGAAAACTGCTGATAAACCTGGTGTTACACGTGCAAAACAATGGATTAAAATAAAAAATAATCTTGATTTATTGGATACTCCAGGTATTTTATGGCCAAAATTTGAAGATCCTGAAGTGGGATTGAATTTAGCTTTTACTGGAGCTATCAGTGATGAAGTTTATGATATTGAACGTGCTGCTGAAATCTTATTATGGCGTTTAAAAGATGATTATGCTAAAAATATAAAAGAACGCTATAAAATAGATGAAATTCCACAAACTAGTGAAGAATTATTTACTTTAGTAGGCAAAAAACGTGGATTTTTACAAAAAGGCGGTATTGTAGATACTGAAAAAACTGCTATTGCTGTGCTTAAGGATTTTAGAGCAGGAAAATTAGGAAAAATCTCTTTGGAAAGACCTTGAGTCTAAAGAAAAATTTTTAGCTATTTTAGTATTTTAATTTGACATAAAGATATTGATATACTACACTAGTAAAGAGATATTTAATCTTTTTAGATAATGTAAACATAAAATTTTCATTAATACATTGGGAGGAATTTTTTTGTATACTAATAACAAATTGAGAAATGTCGCTATCATAGCTCACGTTGACCACGGTAAAACAACTCTTGTTGACGCAATGCTTAAACAAAGCCATATTTTCCGTGCTAACGAACAGGTAGCAGAAAGAGTAATGGACTCTAATGCTATTGAACGTGAACGCGGTATTACCATTTTGTCTAAAAATACAGCTGTAATGTACAAAGATATAAAAATCAACATCGTTGATACACCAGGCCATGCTGATTTCGGTGGCGAAGTTGAACGTGTACTCAACATGGTTGATGGCGTTTTATTATTAGTTGACGCTTCTGAAGGTCCTATGCCTCAGACTAAATATGTTTTACGTAAAGCTTTAGAACAAGGTTTAAAACCTATCGTTGTTATCAACAAAATTGACCGTCCTGACCAGCGTATTGATGACGTTTATGACGAAGTTTTGGAACTTTTCATGGAACTTGGTGCTGATGATGATCAGCTTGATTTCCCTGTTGTATACGCAATTGCTCGTGATGGTATTGCTAAACTTGATCTTGATGATGAAAGCGATAGCTTAGAACCATTAATGGATTTACTTATTAAAGAAATTCCAGCTCCACAGGGTGATGTAGAAGGTTCTCTTCAAATGATGGTAACTACACTTGATTCTGACGAATATGTTGGTCGTGTAGCTATTGGTCGTATTATGCGTGGTAAAATCAAAGAAGGTCAAAATGTAGTAGTTATCAGTGGTGATGGCGAAACTAAAGAGCGTATCGGTAAAGTATATGTTTACCAAGGTTTAAAACGTATGGAAGTTAGCGAAGCTGAACTTGGTGAAATCGTAGCAATTACTGGTCTTCCTAGTGCAAGTATTGGTCATACTGTTGCTGATGCTGAAAATCCAGAGGCTTTACCTAGCATTAATATTGATGAACCTACATTGTCCATGACTTTTGGTGTTAACACTAGCCCATTTGCTGGTCGTGAAGGTCAGTTTGTAACATCTCGTCATTTACGCGACCGTTTATATAAAGAAACTGAAACAAATGTAAGCTTACGTGTTGAAGAAACAGACAGCCCTGATACATTTAAAGTTTCTGGTCGTGGCGAATTACATCTTTCTATTCTCATTGAAACAATGCGTCGTGAAGGATACGAACTTCAGATTGGTAAACCAGAAGTTATTTATAAAGAAATCAATGGTCAACTTTGTGAACCAATTGAAAACTTAACTATTGAAGTACCTCAAGAATTCATGGGTACAGTTATGGAATCCCTTGGTACTCGTAAAGCAGAACTTTCCAATATGACTGAATTAAAAGGTTATTTACGTCTTGAATTCACTATTCCTGCACGTGGACTTATCGGTTTCCGTTCTGAATTCTTAACTAATACAAAAGGTAATGGTATTATGAACCATGTATTCCGTGGATATGCTCCATATAAAGGTGATATTCCAGGTCGTAGCCGTGGTTCTTTAGTAGCATTTGAACAAGGTGAAACAACTCCATACGGTATTTATACTCTTCAAGACCGTGGTGTAATGTTTATTTCTCCAAACCAAATGGTTTATGAAGGTATGATTATTGGGGAAAATACTCGTGAACTTGATATGGACGTAAATCCATGCAAGAAGAAAAATGTTTCCAATATGCGTTCTTCTTCTTCTGATGAAGCTATTCGCTTAACTCCACCTCGTCTTTTAAGTCTTGAACAGGCTCTTGAATTCATCAACAAAGATGAATGGTAGAAGTTACTCCAGAAAGCATTCGTTTAAGAAAAACTATTCTTGATAAATCTCAGCGTGGACGTTTACGTAAAAACGCAAAATAATTTTGAGTATAGTATATAATGTGTTAGAAGCGACATTTATATGTGTCGCTTCTTATCATATTTATGAATTTATTTGATTAGTTAAACAATCAAATAAATTTTATGAAAATAATATTTATTACAGTTTTTTGCAGGATTTTTTTATTTTATAGAGAATTGTTCTAGTATGGGTTTATTTTAATTTTATATAAAATATATTTATGGGTTATAAAAGGATATTTGAGGTGAGATTATGGCGGATTTTTTTATCAAAAATTACAAACTTCTTAATTCCTGAAGAAGTAGAAGAAGTTGAAACAAAAGCTGATGTAAAACAAGAAAAACAGCAAAAAGTGGTAAAAGCAGCTCCTAGCGTTACACGTGTAGCAAATGGCCCTGCTATTTATACAAATACAGCTGAAGCTACAGACAATGCATCTTCTAATTATGAAGATAATAATCGTCCTAGTTTGAAAGTATATACACAGCCAAATATGAATGTACTTGTATTTGAACCTACTAATTTCAATGATACAAGAATTGCTGCTGATGCTTTAAAAGCTTCTAAAGCTGTGCTTATCAATTACGAAAAAATTGAACAAAGTGAACAAGTTCGTATTTGCGATTTTATGAATGGTGCTTGCTATGTATTAGATGGTTCTGTAAAAAGAATTTCTGCAAAAATGGTATTATATGTGCCAAATGGCGTATCTATTGAAGAAATTATTCCAACAAAATAAAAAAAGACATCTATGGAAATGGAAGTTTATGAAACTTATCATTTTTATAGATGTCTTTTTATTTTAAACGGTTATGGTTGTAAGATAATCGAAAATATCTGCTCTAACAGGTGTATCTAATTTATAGAGAATTTTAAAACCATTATATTTAGGTGCAAATTCTGGATTGCCTTGGGCTGTGATTTCACCTAAAAATAAAATTCTTTAGCTTCTTTATCTTCACTAGGTTTGCGTACAAATAAATATAATTTATTTTGTTCTTCATTCGCATTATATATATGTTTAGCATCACTAGAGTCTAATTTTCGATTGCTTTTGGAATAGGCTGTAATCAAAGTATTGCTTAAAAATTCATTAGTATAATCCACTCTTTTTTATCTGGGGCTATATAATTGATAAACACTGGCATGGTATGTGTTGTCTTTTCATAGAAATAACCAGCCATGGCATTAGGATTTATTTTTTGAGGCCAATTTAATAGATAACAAACTTCTTCATAAGTGTATTTTTGATAAAGGATAAGATTAGTATTTTTGTATTTATTTTGATAGTATTTTTGATATTTTTCTAAGGCAAAATCGAGAATTTCATTTATTTGAAAATAGAACTTTTCATCTTGTAAAGCTGATTTAAAAATATCACTGATGATGTAATCGTTATCATTTTTTTTGATGAAAATGCAATTACTAAATTTAGCTTGCTCATTGCTAATGGTAAATAGATTAGTTAAATTGCGTATTAATGAAACTTTTATTTGCTCAGTTAATTCTTGATGGTATTTTGTAGTTAGGATTTGCTTTATATCCATTAATAAATGAGATGTATTTTTTAATAATAATTTTAAAGCTAATAGTTCATGAATTCTTTTGCCTTTAGCAAAGCGATATGAGATAAAATAAAGAATTTCTTCTTGAATTGTATTAAATCTAATTGTGTAATCTTTATCGTATTTTTGCAAGAAATTATGATATGTTTTAAATTTATCAAGGAATTTTAAAATGTCTATACTACCAAACTGGGAAAAATCAAAGATAGAAGGAATTTTTCCTAATTTTTGTTTTAATTGTAGATATTCATTTTTCAATAAGGCTGTATCGCTTAATTTGGCACTATCAATGGCTTGATAGATTTTTTGACGAGCTATTTTATCAAAATGAATGGTAGAAGCACCAAAGATGAAGCGATTTCCTTCTGCTACATAATGACGGATATTATCTTTATTATAAGAAGTATCACCAGATAGGGCTATTGGTATCATAAAGTTATTTTGATAGTTGCCAATAAAGTCAAGAATTACTACATAATCTTTTTGCGGATATTTGCGAAGCCCACGACCTAATTGTTGAACAAAGATAATGGCTGATTTTGTAGGTCTGAGCATAATTATTTGATTTATAGCAGGAATATCAATACCTTCATTTATAATGTCTACAGTGAATATATAATCAAGACCTGTAGAGCGTTCTTTTTGTTCTAATTTATGAATGGCATTAGTTCGCGTTTCTTGACTATCTTTACCTGATAGAGAAATGGTATTAAATCCTCGCTCGTTAAATTTTTGTGAAGTATTTGGGCTTCTTCTATTTGACTACAAAATATTAAACCGCGTAGACGTTCTCCACTGAAACCATAGTATTGAGATTGATTGATAATATGTGTTACGCGAGCGTCTGTAGTTAAATCATTAAATGTTGAATTATCATTGATTTCTTGATTATCTACTGTGATATCAGTGATGCCAAAGTAGTGAAATGGGCAAAGTAAATTTTCTTGCATAGCTTGGTTTAAGCGAATTTCATAAGCTATATTATGGTCAAATAATTGGTAGATATCAAAGCCGTCTGTGCGTTCTGGTGTCGCTGTCATACCTAATAAAAATTGTGGCTGAAAGTAATTTAAGATTTTTAAATAACTACTAGCACCAGCTCGATGAGTTTCATCAATGATGATATAGTCAAAATGTGTTGGTGTGAATTGAGTTAAATTTTCTTCTTTGCTTAGCATATTTATGGTAGCAAATAGATAAGGTTTATGAAAATCCTTATGATTAGCTGACAAAATACCATATTGGATATCTGGTATTATCTGGGTAAAAGTTTTACAAGCTTGTTTAAGAATTTGTTCACGATGGGCTAAAAATAATAGTCGTTTAGGATTGGCTTTTTTGACAGCAAAGGCACTTAAATATGTTTTTCCTGTACCTGTGGCAGATATCAATAATGCTTTATGTTTATTATCTTGTTGTAATTTTTCTAATGCTTTTAATGCTTCCTGTTGCATTTTATTAGGAGTAATATCATTAGTAGAGATATTTTCTTGAGCTGTAGCAAATTGTCTTTTTAATTTTTGTAAAGAATGATATTTATCAGCATATTGTTTAAGCCAGATATCAGTCAAAGGCATGGCTTCTTGCCACATTTGTTGAAATTGAGATAATGTATTGTTGATTAAAGCACCATTGCTAAAGAATTTATTTTTAGACTCCATTCTTTATTTGATTTTAAGGCTGTTTGCGTCAAATTATTACTGCCTACAATTAAAGTGTAATAATCGTTTTGTTCAAAGATATAGCCTTTGATATGGAAATTTTCTTTAGTATAGATGCGAATATTTAAATTAGGATATTGTTGCAATTCTTGTAGAGCTTTTGGTTGATTAAAATATAGATAATCAGTGGTTAAAATATCGCCAGTGATGTTTTTTCTTGAAGTAGTTTTAAACATTCTTTAAGACAAATTAAACCACTTTGAGTGATAAAAGCTATGGCAAAATAAAATCGTTTACAAGTTTGTAATTCCTGAAGTAATTCTACTAATAGATTAGAGCCACTGTTGTAATCATTATAGATTATCTGTGGTTGTAAATCAGGCAAGGAATTAATTTTATTATCTATAAGAGCGCTAGCAAGACTTTGTTGGAGTTCTTGAGCTAAATAATCTTGTGTTTGCATAGAGTAACCTCATAATTTTATATTGAATTTATTGATAAAAAAGGCTGAGTTTAAATCTATAAAGGATTTTAAACCCAGCTTTTTATTTTAACGTAATACATATTCAGCTAAAATAGCTTGTAGTTGATAAATGTCTAAACTTTTATCAAATTTTTTACTAATAGGCATATCCATACCAGCGACATATATTTTTAATTCAGCGTCTAAATCGAAATGACCAGATGTTTCAATACTGAAATGTCTGATACTTTTATACGGTATAGAATGATATTGTGTTTTTTTACCTGTAATACCTTGTTTATCTACAAGGATAAGGCGTTTGTCGGTAAAAATAAATAAATCACGAAAGATTTCATAAGCTTGTTGAATGCTTTCACCATTAGCTAATAATTTAGCATAATCTTGGCGGATATCATCAAGATTTGCTTTAGAGGCATTGCCTAAAAGATTATCAAATAATCCCATAAAAATTCCTCCTATACTTATATACATATTTTTATATTATAGATATTTATATAATATAATTCTGTGTATCAAGGAAGAATACCTTTATTTATTGTAATACCAATCATAATCGTCATGGTAAATCATTTGTTTCGTCATGCCACCATCAACGACGATATCTTGACCGGTGATAAATGAAGATTTTTCACTGCAAAGAAACATCACAACATTTACAATATCTTTTGGAACACCAACGCGATTTACTAAATGTTGAAGTTTATCTGCTGAGGAAAATTCACTATTTGTAGTATCTATCCAACCAGGAGAAATACTGTTTACACGAGCTTTTCCACGCAATGTAACTGCCATAGCATGAGTTAGTGAAGAAATCGCTCCTTTAGCAGCAGTGTAACTTTCAGTATCTGCTTGACTCATCAAATGACGGCTAGAAGAAATATTTACAATGCTAGCATTGTCTTGAAGATGGTTCATAAATAATTTAGTAAGCATAAAAGGAGCTACAGCACCAACTTTTAGTACGTAGAGAAAATCTTCATAAGAAGCAGTAGCTAAACCACCTTTCATAAGACAAGCGTTATTAATTAAATAATCTATTTTTGTATGCTCATCAATTACTTTTTTGGCAAATTGCGTCAATATTTTTTCATCAGCAATATCGCCAACAAAATAATCATTAGGTAAAACATCAATAGTACATACTGTAATATTTTGAGCTTTGAATTCATCACAAATGGCTTTGCCAATACCTCTAGCTCCACCAGTAACAACAGCAACTTTATTCATATAGTTCTCCTTTAATTGATAGCTGAATAAATAGTATATAAAGCACTGAATAATAACATAACGAAAACAAGTCGATTAAACATTTTTTGAGAAATATAAGGAAATAATTTATTACCTAGCCATAAAGCGATAAAAGAGAATGGAACGATATAAATACTTTGTTCAATAGCGAATGAAAAATCTTTTCCTGCTAAGTAAAAAGCAAAGATACCTAGATAATTAATAATAGTAAAATAAGCAATGCAAGTGGCACGCAAAGAAGTTTTATCACGATTAGTAGATGTTAAATAAATAATAAGAGGTGGGCCACTCATACTGGTAGAAGTATTTAAAATACCAGATAGACAACCAACAACACCCGTTTTACAAGATGTTTCAGCTAGTTGTTTTCGATAAATTTTGGTGAGAAATAAGAATGATAAAATAACACAAGCAATGAAAATTTTTAATCCTATGGTAGGCACAAATAGATAGATGAGAATACCAATAGGATGACCTATTACTGAACCAATCAGCAATGGTTTTAGAAAATGCCAATCAATATTATCTTTGACAAAAATACAAAACAGTATCAAGAACAACAGATAAAATTGTAAAAGTACAACGACTTCTTTGGCATCATAGACCATTAAAAGCAATGGTGTAGAAACAATAGCAAATCCAAAACCCGTCAAGGATTGGATTAACGTAGAAATAAAAGCTATACCAATAGCTAATAATAACGAAGTATCAGAAAATATCTCCAACATAAAAAATCGCCCACTTTAAGTATTAGTTCATTTCTTTGATGACAAAGAAACGAACCAAAGAAATCACCGCAGATAAAATTTTAATTTTGAAAATAATTATCACTTCATACAACGCTTAGAAACTCGCTTCGCTCAAACATTCAGACTAAAACCGTATTCAATGATAATTGTTTTCAATAATCTTGCGATTACCATTAAAATTTTATAATGCGGAAAATAAAAGTTACAAATTATTATTTTGTAATTGTTTTTAAATAATACCAAAATTTCCCGCATTAGCAGATTTTACGGTAGCTGAAAGCTATTGATAAAGATAAAATTATGGCTATGTTTTTTTAGTCCAACTGTTTGAACGAAGTGAGTTTTGGACGTTGTAGACATAATTTTATCTTTATCAAAGTAAAATCAATATCGCGGGATTTTTTCTTTTGATTCATTTCTTTTAGATAAAAGAAAAATAAATAGATAACTATTCTTTGTCAGTTAGTTCTAGATAAGGGATAGCGTTTAGGTTGCTATCAGCAAAGTCTCCTGCTTGGGCTTGGTAGTAGCCACGGCAGGCTATCATGGCAGCGTTGTCTGTGCATAAGATTTTGCTTGGGTAGTAAATTCTAGGCCGTTTTCTTTGCAAGCTTTTTGGAGATGTCCTTCTAGGGAGCTATTTGCTGCTACACCACCGGCAAGTACTAGTTTTGTCATGTTAGTTTGACGAGTTGCTTCTACAGCTTTATGCACTAAGATATTAACTACTGATTTTTGAAAGGAGGCGGCAACATCAGCTTTGTTGATTTCGATGCGTTTTGCTTTCATATTATTTAAATAATTGAGCACAGCTGATTTTAAGCCACTGAAACTAATTCATAGTTACCTTTTTCATTTAATGCCATAGGGAAATCAATAGCATCAGGATTTCCTTCTTTAGCTAATTTATCAATTTGAGGACCACCTGGATAAGGTAATCCCATTACACGAGCTACTTTATCAAAAGCTTCACCAGCTGCATCATCGCGAGTTTGTCCCATTAGGGAAAAATGATTATAGTCTTTTACGTGGACTAGGGAAGTATGTCCACCAGAAACTACGAGAGCCATAAATGGTGGTTGAAGTTCAGGTGTGGATAAGAAATTGGCGAAGATATGACCTTCTAAGTGATTTACGCCAATTAGTGGTTTATCTAAAGCAAAAGCCAAAGTTTTGGCAGCAGATACGCCTACAAGTAAAGCACCTACTAATCCTGGGCCATACGCTACAGCAATACGATCAATATCTTTTAAAGTAACATTTGCTTTATGAAGTGCTTCATCTAAAACAGGCATGATATTAACAATATGTTTACGAGAGGCGATTTCAGGAACGACACCTCCGAATTTTTGATGGATTGGAATTTGAGTAGAAATTACATTAGCTAGTATTTCTCTGCCACCACGTAAGATAGCAACAGAAGTTTCATCACAGCTAGATTCTATACCTAAAGTCAATAAATTATCTGTAGTAGTCAAATTTTTATTCCTCCTCTAATTTTATTAAGCAATTTATTATAAACCTAAAGCTTGTTTAGCTAATTTGTCAGCAAGTTCATTACCTAATACTCCTGTATGACCTGCTACTTTTTTGAAGGTTACTAAATGTAAATATGGTTTCATAAATTCAGCATATGCTTTGGTCAATTCTTTATTTGTTTTCCAATTGCCTAAAGCCCATTCAGATAAACCGATATAATCATGGCAGATTACAATTTTTTCATCATGAGCAATAGCCCATTTAGTAGCTCCATAGCACCTTGAATTTCTCCAGCTACGTTATGTAACTCACTGGCATCTATGGAAGTGCCTTTTCCATTGAAGTATCTATTAATTTACCTTTATAAAAAATAGCCATACCCCAGCTATATTCACCATTTATATATGAACCATCTACATAAATATAATAACGGTCATCATCTTGTTCAGAAATATTGACAGAAGGTTTATCTTCTAAATAGTTTTGAGCTTCTTCTTTTGTGGGAAAAGATTTAAATAATGCTCCTTTAAAACTTTGTGTTTGTTTTTGGCATTCAGCCAAGTAGTGAATATTCCTGTTTGATAACCCTTTTTTACTGCGTAATTTTTTCTTTGTAGCCATATGTCCTCCTTTACAATATGTTTTATTATAGCATTTTTGTTTTATTATAGCTATTTTAATTAAAAATAGTTAGATTTTATTTATTTGTTGTTGCTTTCTATAATTTGTAGGAGTAGTGCCAACTATACGTTTAAATTGTTTAGTAAAATATGCATTATCATCAAATCCTACAGATATAGCCACTTTATTAATAGAAAAATTTGTGTGTGTTAATAATTCTTTAGCTTTTTGTATGCGTATGTGCAAGAGTAGTTGTAGTGGGCTTAAGCCATATTTATTTTTCACGCAACGAATTATATGTGTAGGATGAAAAGCATATTCATCAGATAATTTTTTTAAATCGAAGCCTTCTGTATAAAATAGAGAAAAATGTTCATAAATTTTTTTCTGCTACATTTTTGGTATTTGGCTCATGAATATCACAAAGAATACTTAGAATGGAAAAAATAATTGTTGGCTCTTTAATTGAGAAACAGTTGAAGAATAGAAATCTTTTTTGGTTTAGTTTTATCAATTTTTACTTGAACGATAGTATTCATATATTCAGCCATTTGAGATTGTTGTTCGGCTGTTAGTGAACCATGTTGAGGTAGTGATATATGGAAAGGTTCTTTAGTAAATTGATAATTTGCTTTTTGTTTATGGTTTTTATCATAGATAGGTTTATCCATATATTTGAATTTACCAGTAGTATAAAAATGTAGCCAAAAGAAATTTGTAGCTTCATCACAACATTTATATCCTTTGTGTAATCTATTTGGTGGCAAAATCAAGAATTCTCCTTTTTTGAGAATATATTTTTGAGAATTTTCTTCTAAATACAGCTTGCCAGCAGTTACAAATATTAAATCAAATGTAGAAGGTATGATCCTTCTTAAATGTAAATCACCTACTCGATATAATGATTTACCTCCTACTATTAAATGAGGTAAAGGTGGACAAGTAAAAATAATATACAAAAAATCACCTCAAATATTAATTTTATTATACTAATAAAACTTGAAATTAAGCATAATACTGATGATTATTAATATTATACTATATATTTTTTATTAGTTATGATAATTTTATTATACTATTTATGCTAATATTATACTATTAAATGTTAATTTTATTTATTTAAAGTTTTCAAATAATTATATAAAATATAAACAGTTAAAAGTTACGTGACTAAAAAATAAGGTGGTTTTAGATATGAGTAATAATCAAATTAATCATAAAGTACCATTATCTGGTCGTTTGAGTTATGGCTTGACTGATGGATGCGGAAATTTATTATATTGTATAATAGGTTCTTATTTATTGTATTTCTATACGGATGTTTTTGGTTTATCTGTTGCTACAGCTGGAGCTATTTTGTTATTTACTCGTTTATTAGATGCTATAGATGCTCCAATTTGGGGCTTTATTGTTGACCATACTAAATCTAAATATGGACAATCTAGACCATACTTTTTATGGTTATGTGTACCGTTTGCTGTATTTATGTGGCTTACATTTACTACACCAGCTTTATCAGGTACAACAAAAATAATTTATGCTGTAGTTACTTATATATTAGCAGGAATTTTTTATACGGGGATACAAACAGCAATTACTTCAATATTACCAAATTTAACTCGTCGTCCAGGTGAACGTGTTATATTAAATACATTTCGTATGGTTGGCGGTAATATAGGAGCATTTATTTGTATGACTTTTACGTTACCGTTAGTTGCTTTTTTGGTGAAGGAAATGAACAAAAAGGATTTTCATATACATTAGCATTTTTTGGTATTATTGCTATTGTTTTATTTATAGTAGCTTTTAAGAATTTACGTGAAGTTAACGTAGAGAAAATAAAAAGTATACCAATAAAAGATAGTGTAAAAGCTATAAAAGGTAATTGGCCATGGATATTGGTTGTTATAGCTAATTTGATTTTTTGGATAGCATTAACTATACGTTTATCCACTGTAGTATATTATTGTCAATATTATCTAGGAGATAAGAGTTTAACAGTATTTATAAATGGAATAATGTTGGTTCAAGTTATAGGTATGATTTCTATTCCATTATTAGTAAAAAGATTTAATAAATATGGAACAATGATTTTAGGTTTTATTTTAGTAGCAGGTGGACATATTGGTATTTTCTTTGTAGGCACTAATATAGAATTAATGATTGTTTTTTGGATTATTGCTTCTTTAGGGCAAGGTATAGCATGTTCAATGCCATTTGCTATGCTTTCAGATACAGTTGATTTTGGAGAATGGAAGACAGGTATTCGTGCTAGTGGATTTTTAACAGCTATAGGAAGTGCATTTTGTATCAAAGCTGGCTCTGGTATAGGAGGTTTTATTCCAGCAGTTGTTATGAATTTATTTGGTTATGTGCCGAATGCAGTACAATCTTCAACAGCGTTATTTGGTATACAATTTGTATTTACATGGCTTCCTGCAATAATTTTTCTTATGTGGAATTATTCCAATGCTTTTTTATCGCAAATATGAACAAAATGAAAATAATATTTCTTTTAGATTAGCAAAAAGAAATAGTTAATAAAAAAAATAATAGATGGAAATAAATTGTTGAGGAGATTTATTATGTTTGAAA
>ENA-OQHP01000070-OQHP01000070.1-human-gut-metagenome-genome-assembly--contig:-NODE-70-length-31223-cov-3.981541_pt1 | contig 31223 bp, 31 predicted proteins | sample MGYA00242563_ERZ504717 | MGnify/ENA primary metagenome ERZ504717 (study PRJEB26092, sample SAMD00036212) | human gut metagenome | host: Homo sapiens | study: EMG produced TPA metagenomics assembly of... | reverse complement strand
CAAAAAAATATATATATCCAGTCAGCAAAACTAAACGGAAAAGAATATGACAAGAATTACTTTACACACCAAGATATAGTACAGGAGGAACATTAGAGCTCCAGATGGGCCCGAACCCTAATACAAACATGGGGAGCATCCGCCCTCAGCCTGCCTCCCGACAATATGAAATAAGTACAAAAATAAAAAACAACCCATATGAAGAATCAAACTATCATCAGCCTCTTATGCTGCCTCCTGTTGTTTGTGACAGGATGCAGTACTTCCCATCAAGGGAACACGTACGACATCATGACCTATGGAGCCAAAGGAGACGGACAAACAGATGATGCCGCCGCTATACAACGCGCCATCAATGCCTGTTCCGCTGCCGGTGGCGGAACCGTAATCATTCCTGCCGGACACACCTTTCTATGCGGTCCGCTATATTTGAAATCCTATGTGAACCTTCATCTGGAACCCAACTCCCGATTGCTGGCCAACCCCGATGAAAGCATCTATACAGAAAGCGCATTCCGCGAAAACCGTGGCGAAGGAATGATGTGGATCAGTGGAAAAGACTTAAAACAAATATCCATTACCGGTACAGGAGAAATAGACGGAAACGGAATCGCCTTCATGGGCAAAGAGCTGGATGATTCCTACGAGCTGAAGCCCGTCACTGATTTTGACCCACGCCCACATGTGCTTACCCTTATCAATGCGGAGAAGACCGTTATCCGTGACATCACGATTCGGAACAGCGCCTATTGGACAATACACCTGATAGGCTGTTACGATGCCTTGATTGACGGCATCTCTTTATTGAATAATCTAAAAATACGCAACGGCGACGGTATTGATGTGGATCACTCCAAAAAGTACGTATAGCGAACTGCTTCATTGAATCGGGCGATGACTGCATTTGCCTGAAGAATCGTCGGGAATTTGAAGAATATGGCTCTTGCGAAGATATTGTAGTGACTAATTGTGTCATGACTTCACGCTCATGCGCTATTAAGATAGGCTCGGAAAATATGGACAAGATTGATAATGTATTATTCAATAATTGCATTATCAAAAACAGCAACCGGGGCATCGGCATACAAAACCGGGATGAAGGTACTGTGAGCAATGTCATTTTCTCCAATATATTAGTAGACTGTATGTTCTATTCTGATGTATGGTGGGGTAAAGCGGAACCTATCTATGTCACCTCATACCCTCGTGCCGTAGGCAATCATAAAGATGCAGGCTGGCGTTTCCCCAAAGGTGCAACGAAAGGACACTCGGGAGAAGTCAGCAACATTTTCTTCAATCAGATTAAATGCACTAGTGAAAACGGCATTTTCGTAGGGGGAGACACTCCGGAGAAGGTGCATCATATCTATTTTGATGAAATAGATGTCAAGTTGTTAAAACGTACCGGTTATGAAGGCGGTGTGTATGACAAACGTCCTTGTAACGGAGATGGTTTTGTATATGACAAGACTTATGCTTTCTATCTGGACACCGCTTCGGATATCCGGATTACCGGCTGTAACATTTATTGGGCCTTCCCTCAATTGACACAAGCCGGAGGAGATATCAAAGAGAAGAATACAATACGTGTAAAAATAAACAAGAAATAATTATGACCCACATTCCATTCAAAGTTTCTTTGTTAAGACTGGTCTTCCTGCTGCTGCCCGTGACGGTCGCGGCACAGGAAGCCAGACTTCTGATTACGTAGATCCCAGAATCGGTTCGGAAGGACTGGGACGGGTATTTATCGGCCCCTCCTGCCCTTATGGTATGGTGAAACCATCGCCCGATTGCACTGTCCATCAATAGTGGTTGGCTGCCTATGCCCGAACAAGTCAACGGTTTCTCCCAAGTACACGTCAGCGGGACAGGAGGAGGTCCTAAATATGGCAACATACTTGTCATGCCTTTTGGCAAAGGTATGGATCAGCTCAATCATATAGACTATCGCAAAGATGAAACAATCCGCTTGGGCTATTATGCTACCGAATTCCAGAGAACAGGCATATATACTGAAATAACAACTGCTCCACGCGCCTCATTCTACCGATTCACCTATCCCGAAGATTCCTTAAAATCCCTGTTGGTTGACGCCGGCTTCTTCCTGGGTGAACAACCGACCCCCGATGCCCGCGAAGCACAACAATTTGTAGGTTCGGAAATTCAAATCATATCCGATCACGAAGTAATGGGATATACCCGTATTCGCGGAGGTTGGAATAACGGACGTGCCTACACCGTTTATTTTTATGCAGTAACCGACCATCCCTTTGTACAAACGACCACATGGAAAGGAAACCAGATCAGCAATGAACGATACCAGCCAGACTCCCAACAAAAAACCGGAGCTTTGTTGCGTTTCCCTTCTTCTGCAAATACCATTCAACTGAAGTCGGAATTTCATTTATCAGTTCTCTCAAAGCCAGAGAGAATGTATGGAACGAAATACCTCATTGGTCATTTGAGGACACCCGGCAAGCCTTATTGGCACAATGGGAAAACTTATTGCAACGCATTGATATAGCCTCAAATACACCCGAAAAATATAAGCGTATGTTTATACCGGCATCTACCATACCATGTTAATGCCTGTAGACCGTACCGGTGAAAATCCATTATGGAGTGATCCGGAACCTTATTATGATGATTTTTATGCTATTTGGGACACCTACCGCACCTCAACTCCACTTATCACACTGATTGACCCTCAAAGAGAAACAGACATCGTACGTTCACTGATCAATATCTATAAACGGGACGGCTACATGCCTGATGCACGAAGCGGAAATTGTAACGGACGGACACAAGGCGGCTCCAACGCCGAAATTGTTATAGCCGATGCATTTGTAAAAGGACTACCAAACATAGATTACCATCTGGCTTTGGAAGCTATGCTGAAAGATGCGACCATACCGCCCGGAGGTAACGAAGAAGCGGAGGGAAGAGGCGGACTGATTCCTTATCTGGAATTGGGATATATTCCATACGGTATTCCCCGAGCCGGAAACCGCACAATAGAATACTCCTATTGTGATTATGCCATAGCCTTAGTAGCAAAAGGACTAGGCAAGACAGACTTGTACCAGCAATACTTGAAACAATCTTCCAACTGGAAGAACTTGTGGCGGGCCGATTATGAACATGCAGGAGTCAAAGGATTCATACTTCCCCGGGATAAAGAAGGAAACTGGTTAGACAAAATACCTTTCGGAAACTCCCATATCCAGAAACCCACCTTCACATATACCCCCGTTACCTTTGAAGGCCCTTGGTATACTCCTTGGTGGAACATGTTCTTTTATGAAGCCTCCTCCTGGGAATATTCACTCAGCATTCCGCATGACGTACCCGGACTCATTGAACAATGTGGCGGAAAAGAGAAGTTTGACGAACGGCTGGATATTTTCTTTGACAAGGGTTTCTTCAATGTGAATAATGAGCCCTCCTTCCTCACTCCCTGCCTATACCACTGGGTAGGGCGTCCGGATAAAAGTGGCGACCGCATCCATGAAATTATCCAGAAGAACTATAATGACGGTTCTGCCGGTCTTCCCGGAAATGATGACTCCGGAGCCATGTCATCGTGGTTGGTATTCCACATGATGGGGTTGTACCCCAATGCCGGACAAGACTATTATTTAATCCATACCCCTCTACTGACAGAGAGTCGTTTCCATTTACAGGAAGGCAAAACATTCACGATCAAAACCGAAGGGCTTTCCGAAAAGAACAAGTATATCCGGTCGATTTATTAAATGGAAAGAATTATCCATATTCCACCATCCGCCATAATGATATCATCAAAGGAGGCGAGTTGGTTTTAAAAATGGGCCCTAGTCCCGGTAACTGGGGGAGCAAACTATTTCCTGAATCTAAAGAGTAACATACGATGAAGAAAAAACTTTTTATATGCTTTCTGCTTATCGGCAGCCTGATGGGAAATGTAATGGCACAAGATATCATTACCAACCCTCTGTTATTTGTATTCAAACTGCATGGACAAACCCGAAAGTACCAATTACTTTCAATCAGTCCAACGACACCCTTTATCTGCATTGGGGAATTGAAAGAAACACCCGATGGCAATCAGGCAGCTACGCCATGCCCCAAGAAGCTTTAAAAACGGCGGTCAGACTAAGCTTCTTACAGCCGGAAGACGGACAGCATATCTGTCTCCCCATTCAAGAAACCTTTGCCCTACTTTCAGCAACCGCTTTTCAGGAATTGAAAAGCCAAAAGGCATTTCATTATAATCAGACAGAATACCAACTGGCTGATACCAAGTCACAAGCTATGGGCTATTCCTTACTGCATGTAAACGACTCAGTAGACGGATGCGAAATGTGGATTATGGATAATCCGGATTTCCCTCTGATATGGGAAATACAAAATAATCCGCTCGGCATCAATTGGAAAGTAGCTCCCATAGATCTCCCCGCACACAATCTGAAAGAAGAAATCATCCAAAGCCCGGAAAAAATGGGTAGCATCTATTATGCTTATCCCACACCAAACGGCATACAAACTCCGGTACCCGAAGGTTACAGTCCTTTCTACATCAGCCATTACGGACGCCATGGGTCCCGCTGGATGACTTCGGACGAACGTTATCTAGAAGTCATTCGTGTCTTTGATACGTTTCACAATAAATCAGGACTTACCGATTTAGGTGAAGATGTGAGGCTCAGACTCCAGAAAGTATGGGAAAATGCCCGTGGGCGCGGAGGAAACCTGACCCCATTAGGAGAACGACAACACAAAGCCATTGCCAAACGGCTTTATCAACAATATCCCCATATATTCCGGGACAGCGCCAACATATCAGCGCGTTCGAGCGTTTCCGTACGTTGTATCATGAGCATGTCCGCATTCACAGAACAACTGAAAGAACTAAACCCCTCCCTCCAGATCACCCGCGAAGCCAACCAAAGACACATGACTACATTGCCTATACTTCACCCGAAGCCGAAAAGCTGGGTTCGGCAAGTGCGCCATGGAGAACAGCTTTCCATACATTCGAAGAAAATCATATTCATCCGGAACGTTTAATCGCTTCACTTTTCAAAAATCCCAAAGAAGTCAGGAATCCCCGCGAGCTCATGATGGGACTTTATTGGATTGCTTCCGACATGCAAGATGTAGAGTTGCCTCTATCCTTTTATGATTTGTTTGAAAAAGAAGAATTATTCGGTATCTGGCAGTCTGTGAATTATCGGATGTATATTTGCAATGCCAATGCTCCCGTCAATCAGGGAGCAGCCCCCAAGAGTGCAAAATCTTTATTGAAGAATATTATAGAAAGTGCCGACCGCGCCATCCGTGAAGGAACTCCTTGCGCCACCCTCCGTTTCGGACATGATACCAACCTGATCCGTCTGTTGGCACTCATGCAAGTAGAAGGATGCTCCAATCAAGAAACAGATCCCGACCGATATTACCTGGCCTGGCAAGATTTCCGTGTTTCACCTATGGGAGCCAACCTTCAATTAATCTTTTTCAAGAATAAACAAGGAGAAGTTATTGTAAAATTGCTACATAATGAAAATGAAGTCAAATTACCCATTGACAGCCCTATTGCCCCTTATTATAAATGGGAAACGGTGAAAGCATTCTACAATCATTTATAAACATACAAATTGAGAAACAGCAATTTCCTTCAAAGTCCAATCTCCCTATTAGCTAAGGCTTTTCTTGCCTACAATTAAGCCCTTTCTTACGGTTACCTACTACAGACTCCCTCAATGGACCGTAGAGTCCATTGCAGCAGACTGTATAGTCCACCCAAGCAGACCTTACAGTCCACTGGCGGAGTCTGTAGCAGATGACTGTAAAAAAGCTTAACTATATGGAAGAAACGGCTTACACAACCACTCTATTCCGGTTTTATCTTTTTCAGATAATCAGAAGGAGCCATACCGAATTCATCTTTAAAACACTGACGGAAATAGACCGTACTGTTAATTCCCACCTTGAACGCAACTTCTGAAATATTGTATTTCCCCTCTAATAACAAACGTTCCGCATATTGCATCTTTATTTTGCGGATATATTCATTGGTGGAAAGTCCGGTCAATGCCTTCATCTTCCGATATAGGGTAGAATTACTCATACACATGGCGTCCGACAAATAGCCGATGTCTATCTTCTCAGAAGAAAGACGATCTTCAATCAGCTTGTTAATCTTCTCAAGGAACTCATTATCCAATTTATTCATAGACTCGGCTACTGCCGCACGTTTGTCAATGAGTATGGAATTCGTATTAAAACGCTCTGCCAACAACTTGCGGGATTCAAGCAAATTATGGATACGGCTATGCAACAAAGTAGCACTGAAAGGCTTTGTCAGATAAGAGTCAGCACCCACTTGATACCCCTCTTCCTTATCTTGCAAAGAATCCTTGCCGTCAGCAAAATAATGGGAATATGGCTGGTACGCAAGTCTTCTTTCAATTTCCGGCACATCACAATGCCGTTCATCACCGGCATCATGATATCACTGACTATAATATCAGGAATGCAGCCCAACGCTTGTTCCAAACCTTGTTCACCATTGGCGGCAGTCCTCACTTCAAAATCGTCCGAGAAAGATTCTACAATATAATCACAGATGTCCCTATTATCTTCCACTATCAGCAGAATACGCTTACCACTATGCACAGGTTCTATATTTTCTTCTTTTTCGTCCTTTTCATCGGAAGTTTTCTCCGTCGAGTCAGCATGCAGCACATGAGGATACGTGTTATCCGTCAGCAGACTGACATAAAAAGTACTTCCCACATTCAAAGAACTTCAACCTGATCTCCCCCTCATGCAAAACTACCAGGTTCTTTACCAGAGCCAGACCAATACCTGTTCCTGAAGCCTGATGTTCGCTTCCCTCTTGATAATAACGGTCAAAAATATGAGGCAATGCATCGGGAGCAATACCGAAACCGGTGTCACTCACACTGATTTCCGTATGGTGTATATTATTCCGGACCACCTGATGTAATCCTAAAGTTATAGTTCCTTTCTCTGTATATTTTATAGCATTGGAGATCAAATTATCCAGTATAATCGTTACTACCTCCTTATCAAAAACAAAGACATATCTTCCTGCTCAATCTCAAGACAGAAATCAATCTCAGGTTTCCGGTTCAATTCCTTATACTTCAGTCCGATCTCGTGTACAAGGGCTGCCAGATTGTCACGACTTACACATAATTTCTTGTTTTGGGTTTCCGTTTTTCTGAACTCCAGTATCTGATTAATCAGGTTCAACAACCGGATGGCACTTTGATGGATAACCGATATTTTCTGTGAATCTTTCCCTGATAAAGAATTACTTTTCTGCATATCTTCCAACGGTCCCAGAATCAACGTCAAAGGAGTACGCAACTCATGTGTGATATTGGTATAGAAACGTAAACGCTCATTATTCAGCTCCTGTTCCTGCTCATGATTTTTCTTCTCCAACTCATAGAGAGACTCCATATCCAGTTTCTTTTTATAGGCATGAAGAATAAAATACAGGACAGAAACACCCGAAAGAATATAAAATAACTTGGCCCACCACGTAAGCCATACAGGCGGGTCAATACGGATATCCAGAGAAGCTATCTCATCCGCCCATTCCTGATTCCGTATTCTTGTCTTTACCTGAAAACAATAATTTCCCGGAGGTATATTACGGAAAGTCACATTATTAGGATCGGTTACTGTATACCATGAATTTTCCAACCCTTTCAACATATAAGCATATTCCACTTGATCGGCCAAGGCATAATTCTGTATATTGAAGGTGACGCTGAAGTTATTTTGCATATAGCTTAAACGTACTTCCGACTGGCCTTCAAGCGCCATCACCTTTTCATTACTGTCCGTATCACGCAACGGACCGAATATACGCATCTCCGTAATAATTGCAGCAGGTGACTCTCGTTTTTCCAATACCTGATCTGGATTAAAACGCATAAGCCATTGATTGAGCCAAAATAAAGTGTTCCATCCTTAGCTTCCGCCACACTTCCACTCATGAAATTGCCCATAGGCACATTATCCCAATGATCGTAATTATAGAAAACCTCCTTGTCTTTCAACAAGCAGCTGATACCTTTATTGGTGCTCACCCATATATTTCCATGATTATCTTCCGTAATGGCACGTATATGGACATTGGACAAACCCTCCTCACTGCGATATACTTTATAGTCCCAACTCTGAGAGGATGGAAAACAAACCAGACCTTCTCCCGTTCCTATCCACATTCTGTTCTGACTATCCATATAAACAGTATTGATAGTATTAGAGGGAAAAAGAGAAGTCACGTTAAAAAGTTTAACGCACTGAAAATGTTCATCAAAAACCCCTAATCCTCCTCCGAAAGTACCAATCCATAAACGATTAAGATTATCTTTCGAGATACATCTCACCAGATTATTCTCTACTGTATAATGATCTGCAATGCCTTTATCATGCAAGCGTACCTTATAGATGCCATTACTAGTTCCTATCCATACATATTCTGCATCTTCATATAGTGCACGCACATCTTCCCCTGTTTTATCTTTAGGAAAAATCTGGTGAAAACTTTTCTTTTTCACATCATAAAAATCCACTCCTCCCATAAACGATCCAAACCAAAGGTTTCCTTCCGAATCACAAAGTGCAGCCTGTATGGAATTATCAGTCAAATCACCGGTTTCTTCTTTATAAACCGCCACCCGCTTGCCTTTATCAAATACATTGATGCCTCCCCCATCGGTTCCGATCCATAACTTTCCATCCCTTGCTACGCATACACTACTTGCTGTCTTATTATTCAGGCTACTACCCGAATGCTGGATAGGAGAATAACTATAAACATTAAAATAGGAAGATTCATGGCTAAGAAAATTAATTCCACCTCCCCACATACCAGCCCACACATTTTTAAAGGAGTCCTGAAACAAACAACGTACAGTAGAATTAGAGAGACTGTATTCATCATCCCCTTCCTTTATATATTGAAAACGCACTTGGTCAGGAGAAAGAAACATACGTTGCGTTAAATCCAAAATGGCTATTCCTCCAAATTCCATGGCAATCCAAAGTTTATTCCCATCAAATTGTCTGATATCAAATACGGTATGAGGAACCCCGTCCTCACTATGATGAAAATGGATAAAATTTTCGGCTTCCGGATTGAACAGTGCCAGCCCCCGGTCTGTTCCCAGCCAAATATTACCGCTTAAGTCCTTATAAATGCAAGTTACCCCATTACCTGGCAAACTGACCGGATCTTCAGGGTCATGCATAAAGTTCTTTACTTTTTTATCTTTAAGAGACAACACACTGAATCCATGATGCACATGCCCCATATACAACTTCCATCTCCTCCATCAACAACCGACCAAATATTATCGCTAGCCAATCCCGGAACTGTTTGAGTATTGTAATGAATGAATTTTCCAGCCTTTTTATCGAAATAATCTACTCCCCGCCAATATGTCGTAATCCAAAGATTACCATCTGTAGCTGCCACAATCTTAGTAACATCATCCGTTATCAGACTTCGGGGTTCTCGCCATCATGCCTATAGCAAAGAAAAGTGTTATTTACATAGTCATACGCATTCAGACCGGCCCTTTGCGTGCCTATCCAAAGGATAGAATCCTGAGGATCATCCAACAAACAATTCAGTTCATTGCCTGTTATACCCTGCCTTGTCAAATCTTCATTCTTCAAATAAGTAATGAAACGGGTACCATCGAATTTGTTCAACCCTTCCTCCGTGGCAAACCACAGAAAGCCCTGTTTGTCTTGAGCAATGCTCACCACATAATTATTGGATAATCCCTTCTCTATACCAAGCTGCTTAACAGAATAAGGTTGTGCCAATGAAACAACCGACAGCAGCAAGAGCCAAAGTACGAATATCTTTCTCATAGCATCAGTGTACACATTGTTAAATAATATGGTTCAAAAATACAAATAAAGTCTGTATTTTAGATACATAAATCATGCATTGCAAGATTTACCTCCCTTTTCTGCAAGATTTATATCAGGATTTTAATTCTTCTTCACGTACATTTGCACCACTAACGAATTTAATTCGTCCTCTATTAGATAGATGTTTAATCTTCAAATACTAATAAAATATGAAAAAGAAACATTTGTATGGTGCCATGTTATGGGCTTTTCTTGTAACTGCAAACCTATGTACGGGATGTAGTGATGATAACGACTACCCCGATGTAGACGGGCAAAATCCAACAATGACATTAGCAACAGACCACATCGAGTCCGGAGCGGGACATCGATTTACTATTGAAGGGACATTAGAAGACAAAGACGGTATTGCTTCTATCAGCCTACAATGTGCCGACCTGCATTTGAACAAGACAATTGATTTAATCGAAATCTATGGTGCTCCGCAAGAGAGTTATGATTTAAGTTATTACTTTGACATAAACCGAAATGAAATCGGCGAACGTTTCACAGTCAAAGTTACTGTAACCGATGTAGGAGGACGCAGTATATCTCAAGATGTATTAATCACAATGGACGGAGATTTTGCAGCTCCGGTATTTTCAGCTGCCCCGGATGCCACTGTTACAGTATTAATGAAAAATGAAACGAAATTCAATCTTCGGTTCACGGCTACAGATGATCGTGCATTGGATTATGTCACAATTAATATTCCAGGTATAGACGGGTTTGACAACCGCCGTGTAGATGCTGATGGAAAAAGTTCATTGAACTTTGCCGAAATAATAGTATTCCCCAATGAACCGAAAAGTTATAATGTGACAATTACCGCTTTTGACAAGAAAGAAAACTCAACCACTACCACCAGTGTATTGAATATCTCAGAAATGCCGGATTTTCCCAAAATGTATCTGGCAGATGTGGCAACTGCCGAAGAACTGAATAGTGATATATTCGGGGTACCGATGGTAATTGAACATACAGGTGAATATCAGTATAAAGCAAATTATTACTGTCAAAAAGCCGGAACTAAAATATTCTTCTTACCACAAAAGAGTGACTTCACTCCTATTTGTTTCGGGCTTGATCCAGAGGATAACACCAAACTGACAGACGATCCCGAAACAGCAATGCCAATCGTACTTGACCAAGCCAATGTTTATTATGAAATTAATATTGATGTGAAGAACAGTACATACAATCTGAAAACTTACTCAATTGCCGATGCTGTAGACCCCATACCTCACACATACGGTTCTATCAGCCTTGACACATGGGGTGACGGTGGTTCGTGGTTACAGGAATTCTATTTCGGATATATGACCAGTAGCCCAACTGAAGTCCTGCGTTTCACTCAAGATAAGACCAATCCTCACCTGTTCTATTTGGATACCCCCCTATTCCTGGAGGCAGGTACTAAAATGAATTTCGTTATTCATAACTGGCACTCTGACGGATGGTGGAATTATTGCACGTGGCGTGTAGACAACTCAGACGAACCGGAGATCTTCGGATATTATGGTAAAGAAGCCAAATATACCAATCCGGCATGGACCAAACCCGATCATGTAGGTGACAATTGGGCAAAACCAACAGTGAACGTCACAGGGAATTATAAACTTATATTCGACGCTCATTTGGAAAGAGCTAAACTCATTCCGGCCAATTAACAAGTAACATTAGATTTAAGATATGAAAAAGCAAATATTATTATTGTGTCTTGCGCTGACAAGTCTATGTAGCTATGCGCAGACCATCACTGTAAAAGGTGTAGTAACCTCGGCTTCAGATAAAGAACCGATGATTGGTGCAACAGTGCAAGTTAAAGGTACAGGTACAGGTACTATTACAAGTATTGATGGTGATTATTCACTAAACGATGTTGCCAAGGATGCCGTACTTGTGTTCTCCAGCATAGGATATGAGACTCAAGAAATAAAGGTAAACGGACAAACCGTTATCAATGTAGTGCTGAAAGATGCCAGTGAATTACTGGACGAAGTAGTGGTTATTGGTTATGGAGCCGTGAAAAAAAGTGACCTGACCAGTTCTATATCTACCGTAAAAGGAAAAGAAATTACCGAAACTGTAACCGGTAATGCAATGGACGCCTTGCAAGGTAAAATCAACGGTGTTCAAGTAACCAGTGGTGGTGGTCCGGGCGCACAACCAAAAGTTCTAATCCGTGGTGTAACAACAGTAAACGGAACCGATCCTTTGTATGTAGTAGATGGCATGCCGGTAGGTACAAACATCAACTTCCTAAACAGTAATGACATTGAATCTATGGAAGTTTTAAAAGACGCTTCGGCTGCTGCCATTTACGGAACACGTGCTTCTAACGGTGTCATTCTAATCACAACCAAAAAAGGAATGGCAGGAAAAACAAATATCAGTTTTAATGCATCTGCAGGTTTCCAAACATTGTCAAAACCCAAAATGCTAATGCCGCCGAATATAAAGAAGTATTCAATACCCGATACACAAATGACGGAGGAACTTCTATTTGGAATGATACAGGCGCTACTACCAATCCCGGAGGAACAGACTGGTGGGACGAAGTAATCAACAAAACTGCTTTAGTGCAAAATTACTCACTCAATATCTCCGGTGGTTCAGATAAACTGGTTTATAACCTGAGTATGGGTTACTACCGTAACAATTCACAATATGACTATGGTTATTGGGACAAAATCAACGCACGCCTTAATACAGAATATACATTTAATAAATATGTAAAAATGGGTTTCGACATTGCCCCACGTGTAGAATCATGGGATGATACCCCCGATCTTTTTTCAGCTGCCATGTCTATGGACCCCACAACTCCTATATTCAAGCCGGAAGATCAATGGGTGGATAACGAATTCAATAACTATCAGCGTTCTTACAACAACCAGGAGTGGAACCCTGCCGGTTCATTGGCTCGCCAAAATTCCCACTCCCGTGAAATGGGTACAATTGTAAATACTTATTTACAGATAAACCCTATTCAAAAACTGACCCTGCGCACGCAGTTCGGCGCTAATGCACACTTCCGCCGTACAGACAAATTCACTCCTGAATTCTATATTGATGCTTTGGAACAATCTACATTAAGTAATGTTTCCCGTGAAATGCAGGAATGGCTTGATTGGAACTGGACTAATACTGCTACTTACATCACGACTTTTGCAGAAAAGCATAATATTAATGTAATGGGTGGCTTTACAGCTGAACGCTTTGCTGAATTCCAATCAAAAGCCTCACGTGACGATGTTCCTAATAATATGGATCAAATGCAGGAAGTAAATGCCGGTACACAAAACCAAAAGTCAGAAGGTAAAACTGCTTACAGCACATTAGTATCTTATTTAGGACGCGTGATGTATAACTATGACAATCGTTACTATCTAACAGCTTCTATTCGTGCAGATGGTTCTTCTCGTTTCCCCAAAGGAAACAAATATGCCATCTTCCCTTCTGTTTCTGCTTCATGGCGTATCATCAGTGAAGTTTCATGCAAGACCAGAAGATTTTCAGTAACTTGAAATTACGCGGAGGTTGGGGACGTGTAGGTAATCAAAACATAGATAATGATGCTACGCTGACTTTGTTAGGACAATCTGATTATGTATTCGGTACAGCTCCAGGACGTGTTTCAGGTACTATGGTATCAGGCGTTGGCAATAATTTGCTAAAATGGGAAACAGTAGAAGACTGGAACGTAGGTGTGGATATGTCCTTCCTTGACTCCCGTCTAGACATGACCTTTGAGTATTTCCAAAAGAAATCTTCTGATATGCTCTATCAGAAACAAAATATCTTCGCCATCGGATACCCCGACTGGAACAGTACAGTATGGATGAATATAGGTAGTATGAAAGCTAGCGGTTGGGAATTAAGTCTGAACTGGCACGACAAAGTAGCAGACTTCCGATATAATGTGGGATTGAACCTTTCCGCAGTGAAAAATAAAGCTGTTAAATTCTCCGGTGACGGTCCTATCCAAACTGGAGGTTTCAACAGCGACCAAATTATCCGTAATGAAGACGGTGGCTTGATTTCACGCTTCTACGGCTACGTAGCGATGGTATTTTCCAAAATTGGGATGAAGTTTATGCTCACACCAACGAAAATGGCAAGCTGGTACAATCCAATGCCCAACCCGGTGACATTCGCTTTAAGGATTTGAATCATGACGGAGTTCTAGATGAAAATGATAAAACATGGATCGGTAACCCATATCCCGATTTGATGGTAGGTTTGAACTTGGGTTTCAGCTATAAAAACATCGATTTCACAGCCAACTTCTATGGTACATTCGGTAATGATATTTTCAATAAGACCAAAGGTTTATACTCCGGCGTAAGTGGGCAAAACGTTTGGGCAGGTACATTGCAGAAAGCATGGCATGGCGAAGGAACCAGCAACGATATTCCTCGTCTGTCCTACAATGATTTGAATCAGAATTACACACGCGTTTCAAGTTTCTTTGTAGAAGACGGCTCTTATATGCGTTGCAAACTATTACAAGTGGGTTACACACTCCCCAAGAAGTGGTTGAACGGAACCGAATTGCGTCTCTCATTGTCGGCTCAAAATCCTTTCACTATCACCAGCTACTCAGGTATGGATCCTGAACGTCCACAGATTGGTAAAGATGGCAGTGTAATTGAAACCGGTATTGACGGCATCGCTTATCCTAACCCACGTACTTTCTTATTTGGAATTGATTTAAAATTTTAACCCTCAAGGTATAAACCATGAAAAAGATATTAACAATATTAACAATGATTGCCTCGCTGACATTCACTTCTTGTGAGGATTTCCTAACAGAGGAAGTGCGCGGGCAACAAATTTGGATACTTATTTCCAAAGTGCAGAAGAAGCCGAAGCATTTATTACTGGTTGTTACCAGGCCATTACTTTTGGCGGATGGTGGAATATCAACACAGTATGGTTGCTTTCCGAGATGTGTAGTGATGACGGTTGGATGGGCAATACCAGCCAAAGTCAAAGTGACTATATTTCTTTGGCCCACTATCAAGGTACCGGACAAAGCAATGGTGCCATCTCCAACTTTTGGCAGTATCGATACAAAGGCATTCTACGTTGCAATATCGCAGTGGAACGCATTTCACAAGCTGATTTCTCAGATGAAGAAATGAAGAACCGGCTTGTAGCCGAAGCACGTTTTCTCCGTGGATACTTCTATTTTGAACTTGTGAAGAATTTTGGTGGTGTGCCTCTCATTACAGGCTTCCTGTTGCCCGAAGAAATACAAGGTATTACCCGCGCTTCGGCCGAAGATGTATATAAGTTCATTGAAGATGATTTAAAAGCCGCTGCTGATGTGTTGCCACAACGTAGTCAATATGCTGCTACAGATATGGGACGCGCTACCCGTGGAGCTGCATTAGGCCTATTGGGAAAGGTTTACCTCTACCAAAGCAAATGGCAAGAGGCACATGATGTATTGAAAACAGTCATCGACGAAGGTGAATATAAATTACTCGACAACTTCGGTGATGTATGGGATGTTGACCATAACAATAGCGAAGAAGTCTGTTTGAAGTACAATATATGTATGATGGAACTTATGCATTGGGTGGTTCTTTGACTGTTATTACCGGTGCCCGTAGTGGTCCCGGCGACGGATGGTCTTGGGGACAGCCAACCGCTAACCTCGAACAAGCCTACATCGATGCAGGAGATACAGAACGTTTACGTTGGACTATCATTAAAACCGGTTGTACAGAAATTGCCGGAGAGAATAACTTCGACAAGTTCGTTGAAAACAACACAAAAATCGCCAATTATAAAGATTATATCGAAAAGTACGGTTGGGATCCCGAATGTTATATTATAGATCCGTCACAACATAAATCAGCACGTATTGTCCGGAAGTATTTTGTACCTATTGAAAAACGTCCGGAAGTATACAATATCGACAAAATTCCATTAGATCATCGTATCTTACGCTATGCAGATGTATTGTTGATGTATGCTGAAGCCTGCAACGAATTGGGCGAAGATGGTACAGCACGTACCTACCTTAATGAGGTACGGAATCGTGTAAAATTACCTGCTGTCACATCCAGTGGGAACGAGCTTCGCAAAGCTATCCGGCTAGAACGTCGTTTGGAACTGGCATGGGAACAAAACAGAATCTATGATATCCGCCGTTGGACAGATGACAATGGCAAGAAAATGATTTGTAACCTGATGGGAGCAAACGGTACATTTGTAAAATACAATACAGATCCCGCTACCCGCGACATTTACGAATGGGAAAATCAAGGTGAGGCAAGTGATAAAGGAATCAGCTTCAACGAAAACCGGGATATGGTATTCCCGATACCTTTATATGAGATTACAATGTCTAATGGTTCTATCACCCAAAATCCGGGCTGGAATTAATCATTTTCCAAAAAGAACAGATTGTTACAGGAATTAAACATTCAATAGGTCTTTATATTCTGTCGCGGATAGTTTGCTAGGATTATCCGCGACTATTTTTTAATCCATCTAAAACAATGAAACTAAAATATATTTTTACTCTTCCACTGTTCTTTTCTACTGTAGCCTGCAGTGACGATTCTCCCCAAACACCGGATACATCGGGGCAACCGGACAGCAGCATAAACGTAGAAAAAACAGTAACCATAGATGCCGGACAATCTTTCAGACTCTGACAGGATTTGGCGCATCAGATTGTTGGGCACCTGCCTTCGTAGGAAAAAGCTGGATAACGAATCGTGACAAAATCAGTGAACTGCTATTCTCTTCTGAAATACAATCAGGACAACCTAAAGGTATAGGACTCTCCATGTGGCGTGTGAATCTAGGTGGTGGCAGTGCAGAACAAGGTGAAGCAAGTGGAATAGAAGACAAATCACGCAGAGCAGAATCTTATCTGACTGATGACTTAACATTAGACTGGACACGCTGTAAAGGGCAGCGCTACTTCTTGCAGCGCGCCAAAGAGTTTGGTTGTCAGAGTATAGTACTTTTCAGCAATACCCCTCCTGTACAATATACCTCCAACGGAAAAGGATTCTCCAATAGCGGAGGAGTTTCTAATTTGAAGGATGAATGTTATACGGACTTTGCCAGATACATGTCAGATGTAGCAAAATACTATGTAAACGAAGGATATCCAGTGACACATATCTCACCAGTTAACGAACCCCAATATAATTGGGACAGCGGCCAGGAAGGCAGCGGATGGACTAATGATGAAGTAGCCAGACTTATACGTGAATTGGATACCGCCATCACTTCTGCCGGTCTTTCTATTGATATTCTTCCAGGGGAATCTGGAGATTATGAATATCTCTACAAATTTAAGAATGATGCCGCCCATAGTAACGTACTTTCAGCATTTTTCACACCTGGAACTTCCACCTATATAGGCAACCTGACTCATGTAAAGAAACTTATCTGCGGCCACAGCTACTGGACAGAGCACATGATGGTATGCGTAATGTCCGGAAACAACTGGCCCAAGCAGCCCAACAATATGAATGTAGAAATATGGCAAAGTGAGTGGAGTATGTTAGGCGACGGATACAGCTCTTCCGAGTTTATAGGCTATGACCAAGCAACCGAAATGGACATTGCACTTTATATGTCAAAAGTAATACACAATGACCTAACTATAGCAGGAGTTTCCTCCTGGAGTTACTGGACCTCAATGGATATCCCCCGCTGGGGACACAAAAACCGCTTCTTACTGATTTCACTGGAACCCTCCGATGGAGTTTATGGGGATATAGAGAAAGAAGGCACTTATAAAGCTACTCCCACACTTTGGTATTAGGTAACTACAGCCTATTCATCCGACCGGGTTATCGCCGTATCATGCTTAACATGAATGAATCATCCAGTTTCTTCGGGTCAGCATGGATTTCACCGAAAAAAGATAAAATTGTTGCTGTTTATACCAATCTATCAGAAAAAGGAGTCCGGCTAAACGAAATTCATAAAGAATGGGTAAGTGAAATAAGCTCCATCACTACTTATACAACAACAAATAACAAAAATTTGCAAGAGGTACACGTCACGGCAGACCAACAAGTAATTGTGCCTTCGGAAAGTGTTACAACTGTCATTTATAATCTGAAATAATCCCTCAACTTTATGAAATACAAAGCATTATTATTCTCTTTATTTGCAACAGCAAACCTGTTTGCTCAACATCCTGCCATTCACTTTGAAATAGAAACAGACCAACCCTGTCAAACCATGGACTATTTCGGAGCATCAGACTGTTGGAGCATGCAATTTATCGGCTTATGGCCGCAAGAAAAACAAAACCAAGTAGCCGACTGGCTGTTCAGTACGGAAAACCATGAAAACGGACAACCTAAAGGAATCGGCTTGTCTTTATGGCGTTTCAATGTAGGAGCCGGAAGTGCGGAACAAGGAGAAGCCAGCCAGATAGCCTCTCCCTGGATGCGCACCGAATGTTTCCTTCAGGCAGATGGTAACTATAATTGGAATAAACAACAAGGGCAGCGCAACTTCCTGCGTCTGGCAAAAGAACGGGGTGTAAACAAATTTTTGGCATTTCTTAATTCACCTCCCGTATATTTCACACAAAACGGTCTTGCCACCAACACAGGCCGTGGAGGAACCTTAAACTTAAAGGAAGAGCATTATAAGAATTTTGCCCGTTTTCTTGCCAATGTCATAAAAGGGTGGAGAAACACGATGGAATCAAGTTCAATTACCTCTGTCCATTCAATGAACCCGATGGGCATTGGAACTGGATTGGCCCCAAACAAGAAGGTACACCGGCTACCAACCGCGAAATAGCCCGTGCCATACGCCTCATCAGTAAAGAGTTCGTAAATAACCAAATTGACACACAGATTCTAGTCAATGAGTCCTCTGACTATCGTTGTATGTTCGATACTCACATGACTAATTGGGAACGGGGGTATCAAATCCAGTCTTTCTTTAATCCGGACAGTACAGCCACCTATCTGGGTGATACTCCCAATGTTCCCCGGCTGATGGTAGGGCATAGTTATTGGACTAATACTCCTCTGAATAATTTACACGATATCCGTTGTCAATTAAAAGATACTTTAGACAAGTATAAGGTGGATTTCTGGCAGACAGAAACCTGTATCATGGGCAATGACGAAGAAATCGGCGGAGGCGGAGGATATGACTTCACCATGAAGACAGCATTATATGTAGCACGGATCATTCATCATGACATTGTATATGCAGGTGCTCGCAGTTGGCAATGGTGGCGATCTATCGGTGGAGATTATAAAGACGGATTAATCCGTGAGTATAGTGATCCGACTTTTCTGAATGGTGAGGTGAAAGACTCCAAATTAATGTGGCTTTGGGAAACTACAGTAGATTTATACGCCCGGGAGCTGTTCGGAAAGCAATTATAGCCAAAGACAACCAAGGGAAAATCATTCCTGAAGGCGATACGGATGTAACCGGACTAATGTGTTCAGCATACCAAAATACAGACGGAAAGGAGGTTTTCGTTATGATTAATTATGCAGCGGAAGATAAAGAGTTTACTTTCTATCAGCGTAACGGAATTATAAAAAACTGGACAATCTATCGTACTTCGGATAAAGATGGAGAGAATCTTCTACCGGTAGGAAGCATCAAAAACCATGAAAAAGTTGTGATCCCGGCACGTTCCATTATTACGTTGGTCACTCAATAATACTCCAATATATAAAGAAATAAGGTTGGCTCTTTGTGAAGAGTTCAGCCTTATTCTCTTCTTAAAATACATTTCGGTTCTCAATCCTTCCTTTTTATACTGCTTTCCCTCACCTGCAAACAAGTAGGAATAATGATTTGCCTGATTTTTTTATCTCCCTTAATCTTATCAATCAACATCTGACATGCGGCTTCCCCCATCTTATAAGTCTGATGCGAGACGGCCGAAAGGCGAGGCACTACATAATTGGCATGTTGCTCATCTGTATACCCAATAAGCGCTATATCCTGAGGAATACGAAGATTATGATTTCTAATCACTTCCATAGCGGCAAATGCCAATGTATCATTCATGGCAAGAATTGCATCGGGAGGCTCCGGAAGCGATAATAAAATTTCTGTAGCTATTTTCCCTTCTTCAAAATCAATTTTCCGACACACAACCAAATCTTTCTCAATAGGTATCTTATTTTCCCTTAACGCTTCAAGGTAACCATGTTTTCTCTTTCTTACTATATCCAGATGGTTTGCACCACCGATAAAAGCAATCCGTTTGCTTCCATGATCCAACAAGTGCTGTGTCGCCATCTGAGCAGAATATACTCCATCAGCCACTACCGTAGAAAAACGGTCAGGCATGCAAACACGATCAAATAGAACAAGCGGCATATTCATATCATCCAAACTCAACCAATGGGCATAATCTGTTGTTTCTTGAGATAAACAACCTATAATACCTTCCACATGCATATTGACCAAATTCTCAATATTTCTTTTCTCATGGTCGTATGACTCATGGGAAGTCGTGATGATAACAAAATAGCCGTTTGCTATAGCGGTATCTTCTATACCACTTAAAATAGACGCAAAGAAATGAGTAACAATATCAGGTACAATTACTCCAATGGTACGGGGAGTATTTTTCCGGAGACTCATAGCAAAAGGATTGGGGTGATAATTCATCTCTTTTGCCAATTTTTGAGCTTTAATACAAAGTTCCCGACTGATTTCGGGACTATTTTTCAAGCACGGGATACTGTAGGTATGGATACACCTAATATCTGTGCCAAATCTTTCAATGAAGTACGTCTCGATTCTGCCATATCAATGCTGTAAACGGTGATTCACCTACAAAGAAAGCATATTCTCACCAATATACATACAAAGAGTGCATTTTTTAGTGATAAGATTAGTGGTAAATACTGCGATATGCACCCACTATTCACCACCAACCACTTATCACTAATAAATCGTTCCGCGCATCCGGTCTTCGAATGCAGCTAAAGCAGCCTTGGCGCCTTCCCCCATTGCTATAACTATCTGTTTATAGGAAACATCCGTTACATCTCCGGCAGCATAGATACCTTTTACAGAGTCCGGCCATTTTTATCAGTCAGAATTTCACCCATGCGGTTCGTTTCCAGCAATTCTTTAAACAAAGTGCTATTGGCAGTCAAACCTATTTGGACAAAAATACCATCCAAGGCAAAGATCTCTTCTTTTTCGGATGAACGGTCTTTCTTTATAAGCCCCACCACTTTATCACCGTTTCCTAACACCTCTACCGTTTGAGTATTAGTAATAATATCCACATTGGGCAGGCTTTTAGCTTTCTCCTGCAAAACAGTATCCGCTTTCAAAGTATCCATGAATTCGAATACAGTCACTTTGGAACAGACTCCCGCCAAATCAATAGCAGCCTCAACCCCGGAGTTTCCACCACCTATGACTGCTACTTCCTTATCTTTATAAAATGGTCCGTCACAATGAGGACAGAAAGCAACTCCATGACCGATGTATTTTTCTTCACCGGGAACATTCAATTTTCTCCAATTCGCCCCGGTAGCAATGATCAATACGGGAGCCTTATACGTTTCTCCACCTTTCACAGACAACACTTTCATGCCCTCTGCCACTTCCACTTTCTCTATCCGGCGATTTTCTAAAATATCAATATGATATTCCGCCAAATGTTTTTTCAGATCCTGGGCCAACTGTTTACCGGTAGTCTGAGGCACAGATATCAAGTTCTCAATCCCCATCGTTTCATTGACTTGTCCACCAATACGCTCGGCTATTATTGCTACTTTCAACCCTTTACGAGCCGAGTAGATAGCAGCTGTCGCACCGGCAGGACCAGCACCGGCTACCAGTACATCATATTCTTTTGTCTCAACAGCTTCCAATTCCACCGAACCGTAACGGGCTTCCAGCTTCTCCAACAGATCCCCCATACTGCTACGCCCCACATGAATCTGTTCACCATCAGCAAATACAGTAGGAACGGCCTGTACTTTCATCCGTTCTACTTCTTCTTCATTTATAGATCCATCTACTGCCTCATGGCGTATCTGACCATTCAGAAGTACCATCATATTCAAAGCTTGAACCACATCGGGACAATTGGTACAGGTGAGAGACAAATAGGTGGTCAAACTAATCGGCCCTGTAATGCCTTGATACGTCTGGTAATAAACTCGTCCGGAAAATTCTTTCCTTTGCCGTCAGCATTCAGAACAGCCATCAACAAAGAAGTAAATTCATGACCACCAGGTACGGCACGAAATGTGATTCCCGTATCCTTTCCTTCTTTTAAAAGGATAAACTTCAGCCCTTCACTATCCTGCAACCGACAGGAAAGTTTATCCGAACAGGAAGCCACTTCTTCCAACGAGTCCACCAACTCGGCACGACTTTCGTGCTGAGGGTGGACAAAGATGTCAAAAGTATAGTGCGCTTCCAATTGGGCAAAAAGACCTTTTAACTGATCTTTTATCGCACTATCTAACATGAGTTCTATACTTTAAATTTTACCTACCAAATCAATACTCGGTTTCAAGGTCTCAGCACCTTTCTTCCATTTAGCAGGACAAACCTCACCATCATGAGTGGCTACAAACTGGGCAGCTTCTACCTTACGAAGAAGTTCATCAGCATTACGCCCGATGCTGTTGTCCTGAATTTCAGCTAATTTGATCTTGCCTTCGGGATTCACTACAAAAGTACCACGATAAGCCATACCGTCTTCTTCAATCATCACACCAAATGCACGCGACAAAGCACCTGTAGGATCTGCCAACATCGGATAAGTGATTTTGCGGATACTTTCAGACGCATCATGCCATGCTTTATGAACGAAATGTGAATCGGTGCTTACAGAATATACTTCCACTCCCATTTCTTTGAACTGATTATACTTTTCAGCAATATCTACAAGTTCGGTAGGGCATACAAACGTAAAGTCAGCAGGATAGAAGAAGAAAATAGCCCATTTACCTTCAATATCTTTATTAGTTACGGTTTTAAACTCTCCATTATGGAATGCCTGAACTTTAAATTCAGGAACTTGTGAATTAATAATTGGTTCCATACTCTTTTTATTTTTAAATTAAAACTGATCTTTAAATTGTAATTATTACATTTGCAAAGGTAACCGACTTCAGCACCTTCCACAATACCTAATTATTAGGATTATATAGAACAAGATTCATCATAAATAGGTATTGGACAAACGATTTTTTAAGTGAATTTTGCATGTAATTAAAGGATGCTAAATGTTTTAACAACAATAGTTTCCGCCAGGAACTTAATCGGTAAACACAGTACGTTAGAACTGTGCTATGGCGACAAAACCATCATTGCTCGGGCACTGATTGCTTTCCGGTGATATTCTTAAAAAAAATATAAAAGCCTCCTGACTTCTGTCTGTCCTTTAAAGGTTTTATGTACTTTTGTACCGCTTTAAACAAAAAACAATCAATAAAAATGGACGATTCAATACCACGAACGTGCAATAGTATTAACTGATCCGACAGGGCAATCACTACTCTGAATGCCTCTGAACGGATATAAACGAACGAAAGGAGGCAATAAGATGAGAAAATATCTTTATTGTGAGAATGCTTTGTAGAAAAGCCACAATGGATGCCAAACTGCTGGGTGAATGTAGAATGCCCCGACCAAAGTGATTTTGAGTTTCTGACTAAAGAATTAAAAGTTCCCGAAGCTTTTTTAGAGGACATCGCCGATATGGATGAACGTCCGCGAACGGATACGGAAGAAAACTGGCTACTGACCATTATCCGAATCCCCCTGCAACAACAGGGAAGCATCCCTTATATCACTATCCCCATCGGTATCATTACAAACAATGAAATCATTGTTACCGTGTGTTATCACTCCACTGAAATGATTCCTGATTTTATTGACCACACCCGACGTAAAGGAATCATTGTGCCTAATAAATTTGAATTGATTTTACGGTTAATTTACTCATCTGCCGTATGGTTCTTGAAATATCTGAAACAAATAAACAATGATGTAGCTGCCGCAGAAAAAGAATTGGAAAGGAGCATACGTAATGAGGACCTGCTCAGATTGATGAAACTACAAAAAACATTGGTTTATTTCAATACGTCCATTCGTGGAAATGAGGTGATGGTAGGTAAATTGCAAAGTATCTTCCAGGAAAAAGATTATCAAAACCGCGATTTGGTAGAAGATGTAGTTATTGAATTAAAACAAGCATATAACACGGTTAATATCTACAGTGATATCTTAACCGGAACCATGGACGCATTTGCTTCCATCATATCCAACAATGTGAACACCATCATGAAACGCATGACCAGTATTTCCATCATTCTGATGGTACCCACATTAATAGCTAGTTTCTATGGAATGAATGTAGATGTACATGTAGATGCATTACCACATGCTTTTAGTTTTATTATTTTGGCATCCATCACATTGTCTGCGTTGGCTTTTGTTATTTTCAGAAAGATAAAGTGGTTCTAAAAAATCCTGTAACAATATCATATGACCTGTCATTCACGACAACAGGTCATATGATAAAATTCTTTTCGCCCCCTAATCTTATAACAAAGATATTCAACTTACTCTTACTTTCTTTCTCCAAATACGTTTTATCCATAAATAGTATCCTGTCAATGGCAAGGTGGCTCCTATCAAAGCTGCTATAAACGTCAGTAAACGGGTAAGCATACCGCCCCAACTACCAACATGTACAGAATAGATCCATCCGCGAATCTTTCCAACCTTCTCAGCATCTTTATATAAAACTACCTCATCAATCTTACCTGTATGAGGATTGAATTTATAACGGTCGGAAGCACGTTGATTACCGAAGGTATTGAAAGAGACATTTGCTGCCCCATCTGATAAGGTTATCTGTTTGTAGCCGGGATTATTCAGGCTAATTGTTCATAAACTTGTTGCCAACAAACATAGGACGAAGAATGAGAAACATTCTTTCCGGATTGGTTGCCGCCTTTCCCCCACGCTGGGTCACCCCACCATGAGCACCTCCCTGCTGTACTTCCACGCCAAACACTTTATAGAAACCTGTCCGATACCATCCAAAAGACCATGTTAGCCCGGTAAGGGCCATAGCCAACAAAAAAAACAGCGCATACATACCACCTGCAACATGCAGGTCATACCAAAATCTTCTAAAGCCCCTGCCGACAGATATTCTTAAACTATTTTTCAAGGCTTTTCGTGTACGAGGCCACCAGATAACGATACCCGATATCAAAACCACGGCAAACAACAGGTGCTGACACCTACAATCATTTTTCCCCAGAAGACTCCGCCATCCGCTTTCATACTGTCCAACAGCCAGCGATGCAGCCTGAACATAGTCACAAAAAATGCAGGACGTTCATATTTACCTTTAATCTCACCAGTATATTGATCCACATACATGAAAGCACGACGAGGCTTGGACAAATTCACCTGCCAAGCACGTTCCGGGTCAGAGAAAACATTGATTCCTGTGACAGACACACTGTCGGGTAACATGAGTTCTACCTCTTCCAATAATCGATCAACAGGAAGTGAAACTGCCTCTACCTTTTTTACATAATAAAGTTCATGCCTGACCAGTTCCATCACTTCATTTTCAAAAACCAACATGGCTCCCGAGAAGCAAATCAAGGAAATGATTAACCCGAAAGGAACAGAAAGCCAAAGATGTATTTGGCGAAATATTTTCTTCATAAAATCTTCGATACGATTCATAAAAAGAGTCTGCATAAGCACATACTGCCCGCAGACTCCCATTATATTATTACAATACTCAGTTCTGAGGTTGCAGTTTACCGACGCCACTGATTTGTGTCGCTTCTATAGAAACACCCTTTGTCGCTACCGCACCAACCGGATCTATTTTATAAATAGACGGATATCCTTCTGTTGTAGTTACAGCCATATAGCATATCCATTCTCCACATACGGAGTATTGCCAAAGCCGGAGATCAAATCGGCAGAAGGCAAACCAGTTACATAAGTCAGTTTTCCGGTTTCTCCTTTATATATCGCTAACTGATTAGCTGTGAAACCAGTTTCAGTCAAGGAACGATCATACATCAACAACAAGAAATAATCTCCCGTAATATGCCAACAACGAATGAAAGATTTACCTCCGGTCTGCGCTTCGATACTATAATAATAATCAGGATCAAACTCTTCTGTTCCTGCCTTTATACGTACTACTCCGGCATCCAAGGTAGTCTGTTGCCGTTTATCAGCATTGTTTTGGCATAACTAGGAGAAAATACATAAATATCACCATTATCTGCCGCCCAAATCGTTTGATAATACTGTGATTTAAAACGCCCGCAAGCATAACTGATCTTATCTGTTCTATGATTTTTTTATTTGTCAGCGTTTCATCATCAAAAATAGCCACCCAGCATTTATTGGGATATTGCGTCCATTGCAATTCACCTTTTTTATAACTGCTGCTGTTGGAACCACCATCTTCTGTCTTTACCAAATCCTCATTGCCGGGAAGTATCCACTTTCCCCCGTCAGTAGCCGAACCATATTGACTTAACCCCATTGGAATAGCAGCGCTATACAGTTTATTATTTCGTTCCAATATGCCGGCCAATGTTACATATTCTCCATTTCCCAAGAAGTTTTCGGACATATAAGCCTTATTTTGAGTATCATTCGTTGTAAATGTTTCAGCAGATACGTCCAAATAAGAAAGCAAAAACATCTTTGGTAAATATCCATTCTCATCAGCATACGCTGTGGGTCCGTCACCGGTAGACGAGGTCATGATATATTTATCATAAATACCGTAAGTAGTAAATCTCTTTACGGCAAACTCCCCCGAACGAGCCTTTACTTCATTATTTGAATCCATGATATAAGAACGGGTCGTACCTGCATTCCCTTGATTATAAGTCAGCGCATAAAGATATTGATTCTTGTAAAACACCCATTGAGTTGCACCATCATTCACAAGACCATTATTCACTGTAGAAACAGTACCTTTATCCAACGTTTCAGAAGTAAGCAGCACATTCGTTGTATTTCCAGACGCTGTGACCGACGATGCAATAACATACTCACCTTTAGCCTCGGTACCCGAACCGTAATCCGGCTCATTATCCGTACATGCACTCAACGCCATTCCTACTATGGCAATAGCAGCAAATCCGTTCAAAAAGAAATCTTTCTTCATTTTATTCTTCTATTTAATTTTAAATCCAATTAATTATAAACTCCTTTTTCCAATTCTTTAATTACCGAAACAAACACGCAGTTTACCATAAAAAGCCCTACCGGCCTTCTGAAGACTAAAATTATCATATAACTTCTCATCTGTGAAGTTACGACATTCCAATGATACGTTATATCGTCCTTTTTGCAAACTATAAGAAAAGGATATATTGTGCGAGAATTGATCAGGTACCACATAATCCCCCTTATTTGAGCCTATTCGGGAAGAATAATAAGTAAGTTATGCAGATATTGATTATCATAAGACACGGTCAACATATTGCCTTTCCTTCCTAAATCCCGCCAATAAAAGTAACATCCGAATCAGCAAACATATAGCAGATTCGGCATCCGTTCTTTATAAGCCAGATTTTCCGCACTGCTGGAAATAGATGTTTTCATATTATCGCGTACATCCATTTTGGTAAAATTACCTCCTATACTCACCCAATTACCAAAACCGTAACGAGCAGAAACAGTATATCCTTTCGTCAATACTTTACCGTAATTAATATATTTCGCAGCATATTTACCACCACTCAAATCCGCAATATTACGCTGAATATAATCTTTTGTATTCCGATAAATCACTCCACCTTCCATATATACGGAATGCCTGCCAAATGTTCTGTTATAGCTCAAATTAAAATTCAAATTATCACTACTCTCCGGTTTTATACTGATATCTCCCATTTCCAAATCCTCATCTCCAAACATTTCTTCAATAGTAGGCAGACGATATGCTTTTTCGTATGACAATTTCGCCTGCAAACCGGGTAGAATGAAATAAGTTCCCGCAGCTCCATATCCTATGGAATTCATGTTTCGGGTAGTACGGACATAATCATCTTGATTCGTAGTCGTAGCCATAGGACCTGCCACATACAAACTATAATATTTTCCAAATACTGAGAGATTCCAATTATCAGACGGCATCAACCGATAGGACAATCCGGAGATATTCTTATGGGTTTCTTTAGCTATGGCATCCTCCGATTCCATCTTAGCCAACAAAGAAGTGTTAGAACGGCGGAAAGTATTCAACACATGATTAAAGGTCAGCATATGTATTTTCGCCAGACGGTAATTAACGGTTAATGTTCCATTCCAATTGTTATTATCCGCCCGTGAATATTGATTGGATTGTTCACCGGGTGAGTTCATTAATTTTCTATCACCCAACCAATTGTACTTATAGGAAGCTGTATCTATATTTGTCGTTGCATTTTTATTATAATTGGCAGTCAATGCCACATCCAGACCTTTGATGAATAAGCCACGCTTACTATATTCCAATGACGGCATCAACGAATGTCCTTTACGATGCTTTTCCCCATAGACTATTTCCTGACGTACTCCGGTCTGTATATCCTTATACATATGTGAATAAGTAAAGCCCAACATCAATCTGTCTGCCCATTTCTTATCCACAATACCCATCTTACCTATAACCGCCTCATTATGATAGGTATCATTAAAGCGCTTCACACGTACCCTTTTATCTTTATCAATTCTTCCGGTTTCAAAGTCCTCTACCGGTGCGTCCACCTGATAATCATTATCCGAATAGTTTTGAAAAGCATTTATTTCATAAGTAAAGCCGTTTTTGAAAGTTTGTCCGAAATTCACATACGATTTATGCGTATTGAACGACCCGTATGAATAGGAGCCATCCAAAAACCAATTACGTTTCTTCTTATTGGTTACAATATTGATAACACCACCTATAGCATCCGTGCCAAATCCTACAGGAACCACCCCTTTATACACTTCAATCCTATCTGCAAAATTCACAGGAATATTATTCAAGCCAAAAGAGCTCCCTACTCCCTCCTGAGGTACACCGTCAATAAATATCTTCACATGTTTGCCACTGAAACCATCCAACATCAATTGCATATCCGAACCTACCCCACCCGACTCACGGAGTTTCATTCCCGGAGCTTTAGCCAAAGCATCACTCAGATTCTTGGTAGAATTCTGGAATTCTTTTGTATCTACAGCTATCGCATTGAATGCGGAACGTTTCACACGGGAAACCCCGTTAGACACCACTACCACTTCACCCAACTCAGTCACTGACGGGTCAATCATTACATTCATCTTAATTCTTTCACCATGAACTAAAGTTACAGGCTTTTCTATAGTCTTATATCCTATAGCCGAAACAACCAGCGTGTATTTCCCTGCCGGTGCATGAAGATGATAGATACCTTCTTCATTCGTTGTACAGCCATAAGTTGTACCCTTCAAATATACGGTTGCAAAATCTACGACTTCCTGTTTTTCTTTGGATATCACTTTACCGGATACCATTGTCTTAGGTTGTGCAAAGATAGATATCGCTCCGATTATAAAAAAAGAGAGCCTAAACTGATCCTTTGTAACTGTCTTTTTACCATGAATACCTATAATTCTAAATTCTTAATTTTTGAGAATGCAAAGGTCCGTAAAAAGAAAAGAGGAAACAATCACCTGATATAGGTAATCTTTTCCCCCATTTTACGGAATATATATACTATGCAATAACTTTTTATAGGTATTTATGCCACAAAATAGTCCTTTTAAATTTGGCATAATGCCATGAATCCACTACATTTGTTCTATATCACAAATATTAGAATTATGCAAGATATAACAAACGGACGTTGCGGTTGGTGCGGAACAGACGAATTGTATGTGAAATACCATGACCAAGAGTGGGGAAAGTTAGTTACCGATGACAAGACGCTGTTTGAGTTTCTTGTATTGGAAAGTGCCCAAGCAGGACTAAGCTGGATAACGATTCTTAGAAAAAGAGAGGGGTATCGTAAAGCTTTCTATAATTTTGATGCCGAACTGGTAGCACAAATGACCGATGAAGACATTGAGCGGCTAATGCAATTTGAAGGAATTGTAAAAAACCGTCTGAAAATCAAATCGACAATCACGAATGCGAAACTATTCCTTGCCGTACAAAAGGAATTCGGCAGTTTTTATAATTATACCCTGTCATTCTTTCCCGACAAAAAGCCGATTATCAACACATTCCGGTCATTGAGCGAGATTCCGGTATCCTCTCCCGAATCCGATGCCATGAGTAAAGATATGAAAAAACGAGGTTTCAAGTTCTTCGGGACTACAATTTGCTACGCCCATTTGCAAGCTTCAGGTTTTATCAACGATCATCTGACAGACTGTATTTGCCGGAAAGTTCCACAATAGAGTTTTTAAAATCTGCTGCCACTGCTACCACCTTTTATCGGAAACACTGATGGATAAAAAGATTTAGGGGTGGTGGCAGCTCCTTGTTTTATGTGTTGAAAAAGGATGCTGCCATCACTTTCTCATACTTCTCCATCTAAAACTTACAACTGATCCCAAGTTTTCAAACTGACCCGAAAATCCGCTGACCCTGAAATTCTTCATGTTCAGACTGGCTAGGCTATACGCTTAAAAGAAAGCTTACCAACCAGGAAAATCCGCTGACCCGTACTTCTGGGGTCAATGTAAAAAGCTGAGGGGTAAATTTATAAATTGTTATCTTTGTTTCCAATTCATAGCTTATGGAGTTAAACGGTTATCGCCTTCTTCTTCCTGAAGGCACTTTAGATTACTTTGATCTTGTTGATGTGAAGGAAAGCGTAAATGAAGTTGTGTTCTACCTTGAGGAGAAAATATCGTTCCTGAGAAGTATACAGATCAGGATACTGAGAGTAAAGGCTTTTATGATCCTGTTATTGTTCAGGATTTTCCTCTTCGTGGCAAGAAGGTCTTCCTTAATATTCGTCGTCTCTGGCTCTTAAAGAAGCATAATGAGTCTATCTCTCGTAACTGGCGTATGGTGGCTGAAGGTACTCGTATGACGCAGGATTTTGCGTCTTTTTTAAAAGAACTATATTGATAGCTATCCGATCAGTTGCAAGCTCTTAGGTGTTTTATCTGGAGTTGACGGGGATTTATTGGAGCGTCAATACCGTAACCATCTAAGTGGTTATCTCCATTGGGACCAACTTGTTCATGCAGAGGATTGGCTACTATTCGAAAAGAATATCGGTGCTTATATCTGT
>ENA-OQHP01000069-OQHP01000069.1-human-gut-metagenome-genome-assembly--contig:-NODE-69-length-31316-cov-2.980121_pt1 | contig 31316 bp, 39 predicted proteins | sample MGYA00242563_ERZ504717 | MGnify/ENA primary metagenome ERZ504717 (study PRJEB26092, sample SAMD00036212) | human gut metagenome | host: Homo sapiens | study: EMG produced TPA metagenomics assembly of... | reverse complement strand
TTTCTCAGAATCTGAAGAATTCTTCTCTTCAAATCTTCGGTTACTTCTACTGGTTTTGCTGTAGCTTCTAAAGCCATAATTTCTTCTGAACGTGAGTCCAGGGGGCGTTTGCCAAAAAATGCGTTCCACATCTTCGGCGAAAATTACTTCTTTTTCAACCAACAGACGGGCCAGCTCGTTGTGACCATCTTTATGTTCGGATAATATTGCTTTTGCCCGATCATATTGTTCGTTGATCATTCTTTTCACTTCTTCGTCAATCAGTTCGGCTGTACGTTCACTGTAAGGCTTGCTGAAAGAGTATTCATCGTTGCTGTAATAACATAAGTTGGGTAACTTTTCACTCATTCCGGCATAAGCAATCATTCCATATGATTGTTTTGTCACACGTTCCAAATCGTTCATGGCACCGGTTGAAATATGTCCGGTGAACAGTTCTTCGGCTGCACGTCCCCCTAAAGTGGCACACATTTCATCCAGCATCTGCTCTTTGGTTGTGATCTGCCGTTCTTCGGGCAAATACCATGCGGCTCCCAATGCACGTCCACGGGGAACAATGGTTACCTTAATCAAAGGATTGGCATGTTCCAAAAACCAAGACAGCGTAGCGTGACCGGCTTCGTGTAAGGCAATAGTACGCTTTTCTTCGGCAGTCATGATTTTGGTTTTCTTTTCCAAACCACCGATAATACGGTCTACAGCATCTAGAAAATCTTGTTTCCCAACCGCATTCTTACCATGGCGGGCGGCGATCAGTGCTGCTTCATTACATACATTGGCAATATCTGCCCCACTGAATCCCGGAGTTTGACGGGCGAGCAAATCCAGATCAACACTTTCGTCCAGTTTTAAAGGCTTCAAATGTACTCCGAATACTTCTTTACGTTCGTTTAAGTCGGGTAAGTCAACATGAATCTGGCGGTCAAAACGACCGGCACGCAATAATGCCTTATCCAATATATCCGCGCGGTTGGTAGCGGCCAAAATGATCACACCGCTATTTGAACCAAAACCGTCCATTTCTGTCAATAATTGGTTTAATGTATTTTCGCGTTCATCATTTCCACCCATGCTTGGATTTTTGCCACGGGCACGTCCTACCGCGTCAATTTCATCAATGAAAATAATGCAAGGAGCTTTCTCTTTCGCCTGGCGGAACAAGTCACGTACACGGGATGCACCTACTCCGACAAACATTTCCACAAAGTCGGAACCTGAAAGCGAAAAGAAAGGTACATCCGCCTCACCGGCAACAGCTTTTGCCAGCAAAGTCTTACCGGTTCCCGGAGGGCCTACCAGTAAAGCGCCTTTAGGTATCTTACCTCCCAGCTCCGTGTATTTCTGAGGTTGTCTCAGAAACTCTACAATTTCCTCCACTTCTTGTTTAGCTTCCGCTTGTCCGGCTACATCTTTAAAAGTAATCCGGTTAGTTTTGTCTCCTTTTTCGTATACCTGAGCTTTGCTTTTACCTACGTTGAATGGATTGGCGCCTCCGGCCCCTGCTCCGCCGCTCATGCGGCGCATGGCAAACATCCAGATACCGATCAACAGTAAAAACGGAGCGATATTCCAAAATAATGCACCGAAGTAGTCGCGTTTCTTTTCATAACTGATAGATCCGGTAAAATGACCTTCTTCCTGTGCCTTTTCCATGAATTTATCCAATGACTCCATGGAACCTATTTCAACGTTCAAGGCTGGATTACGACCTACTTTTTTATAGTCATTTTTAAATACATCTTTAACAAATTCCGGTTTAATGTACATTTCTACCGTATTGTCATCGTATGCAATTATTTTATTGGCATATCCCTTGTTTATCATATCTTTAAACTCGGTATATGTTATTTGTTTGTCAATTCCTCCTTCTTGATTGGAAAAGTAGAGGATGGCAAAACTCATGGCAATGATAACATACAGCCAACTCAAATTGAAGCGTGGCATGTTTATCTTTGGTTTATTATTGGTATTTTCACTCATTTTGATTCTGTATTGGATTAGTCTAGATCAGGAATTTGGGTTAGTTTGGCATCTGCCCATAAATGTTCCAGATTATAAAAATTTCTTGTTTCCGGCAAAAAGACATGTACCAGTACATCACTGTAGTCCATTGCAACCCATTCTGCGTTTCTCAGTCCGTCTATTCCCGTAGGTTTGTCATTTATTTCTTTATGTACATATTCCTTGACTGAGTCAACGATAGCTGTAACTTGACTTGGGGAATTACCTTGACAGATTACGAAATAGCTGCAAATGGTATCATTAATGGCGGTGAGGTCCGCTATTACAATGTTTTTACCTTTCTTTTCTTGAATGCCTTCTGTTATTTTTTTATTAAAGTCTCTGCTTCGTTCATTATAATGTTATTAACAACTGATTATTCTAATATATGTATTTACAACAATGCACAAAGATACTTGGTTTTCTCATTCTAGCGAAAAAATGTGCATTAAATATATTCGGTTTTTGTTTTTTTAGTTAGAGAATCTTTTTATTGTTATGTTAAGTCTAGAATGATGATACACGGTCAAGAAGGATAAGGAAGGCCGGAAAAGAAGGTAAATGGAGAAAAAAGAATCTTGATTAGAAAAAAAAGCTTCAAAAATTTGTGGATTAAATAAAAAGCCGTATCTTTGCAGCGTCAAAACCAAAACGGGTGTTTTGATAGGAAAATTGGGATATGGTGTAATGGTAACACAACAGATTCTGGTCCTGTTTTTCCAGGTTCGAATCCTGTATCCCAACAGACAAATCACTTGTCAAAGACAAAGATCTTCTAAAATTATAATTTTAGAAGATCTTTTTTTATTTTGTGTTGGTTATCTTAAGAATTAGTAGTGTTATATGAGAGATACGTACAAATGCGTTAGACTCTTTTTTTCTATATAACTGTTTTTATTCGTTTTTCATTGATTGGTCGATCACCTCAATTTTTTTCAAGATCAATTCTAGGTCTGCTTTGAGTTTTTCCACTTTACGATTCATTTCCGTAACCAAACTGCTACCTTTTTTGGAAGAACTGGTCAAGAAGCCCAAGTTGTTCTCGTATGTTTGAATTTCATTCTTCATGTTTTCGTAAGCACGAACCAGTTTTTCGCGTTCACGATAAAGGTTGCCTTCCTTGCTGATGGTTGATTTAAAATTGCTTAATTTTTTCTGTGATGCGGAAAGATTCAGCTTGTCAAACAACTTGTCGATGACACCATGATATTGCTTGTACAGTTTATCTTTTTCTTTAAACGGTACATGACCGATGCCGTTCCATTCTTTCATTAATTCTCGAATGGTGTTTCCCGCATCCTCTTCCGGTGTTTCCTGTGCGTCAATTGCATTTAATTTTTCAATGATCGCCTTTTTCTGAACCATGTTTTCCTGTTCAACCGAGCGTTGTGAAGAAGTCGCCTTGTTCTTTTGCTCGAAGAAATAATCACATGCGGCAATGAATCGTTTCCATACGGCATCCGAATACTTTTTAGGTACAGGACCGATTGTTTTCCATTCCTTTTGTAATTTGCTTAGAATATCAGCAGTTGCTTTCCAGTCTGTGCTTTCTTTTAGTGCTTCTGCTTTTTCACATAATGCTTTCTTCTTTTCCAGATTGCCTGCCATACTTTCCTTGATGGATTTGAAGAACTCGGCTTTGCGTTTGAAAAACTCATCACAAGCGGCACGGAAACGTTCGAATATCTTCACGTTCATTTTTTGAGGTGCGTAACCAATTGTTTTCCATTTAGCTTGCAAAGCAATGATTTCCTGAGTTTTGTTTTCCCAGTCTTGGAAAGTAGTGAACGTATCGTATTCCATCGCTTCCACAATTTCACAGATTACGGTCTTTTCATCCAAATTACGTTGCTCTTTTTCTTTTAAGGCTTCGAAATGTTGCTGGTGACGACGGTTTACGGCTGTAGAGGCAGTTTTGAACCGGGTCCATATATCTTCGCGCAATTCTTTTGCAACAGGACCCGTATTCCGGAATTCCTGATGTAACTTTTGTAATTGGTGGAAAGCGGAAATCACATCTTCTTCATCAGCCAATTTCTCTGCGGCTTCACAGAGATGAGTTTTTATTTCAAGATTCTTTTTAAAATCATACTCACGGAATTCATTGTTCAGCTTTATCAAGTCATAGAACTTTTCTGCATAGTGCTGATAATTTTTCCATAGTTCATTTACCTTGGCAGCCGGCACCTGTTTTATATCGTTCCATTCCTGTTGCAGTTTCTTGAATTCATTGTATGCTTTGTTGGCATCTTCGGGAGATTCGGCAAGTTCTTTCAAGCGGTCGATAATGGCGAGCTTTTTCACCAGGTTATCTTCTTTTTCTTTATCTTGTTCTGCTTGTATGGCGCTTCTTTTCTCTTTGATAGAGCTCATGATATCTTTGAAACGGCTTTCAGCATCGTCCGGTTGGGGAATAAATGCCTCAGGAGCACCTCCGCCATCAATAAATGCCTTACGGGCGGCTTCTTGCTCAGCCTTGTGCAGCTTGTAGAAGTTCTGTTTCAATAAATCCAACTCTTGTTTGTCTGCATTGCAGGCGTCTTCGTTGATTTCTTTTAAACGTTCGATGACCTCTTCTTTCGTTTGTTTAGGTACATACGTAGCGTTATTTTCTTCTGCAGTAGCGGAAGATGATACCAAAGTTTCAGATGTCTGTTCCACTGGAACTTCGGTTAAAGGGCGGATAGTTTCATTCGAGTCCATCGTATAGATTTTTAAAGTAAGCGTTTTTGTTATAACAACAATTTACAAATTAAAAGAAATAAATTAGAACTTCATACTGTTTTTCCCGATTTTTTAGGAAAATCCTTAAAAGTGGAGAAAATAGGAGAATCAAGGGGGATAAATGCACTGCAGATTACATAGATTCATACAGATTCTCTTTTATTGTGATTCTTTGCCGGTTTCTGTGTGAATCTGTTTTTCTCTGAATTTCAATCTATGTAATCTGTAGTGAAATGTGTCAGGATAGTAATACGGTGATGCCCATATAAAGCATCATACCTATAATGTCATTGGTGATGGATATGAACGGACCTGTAGCGATGGCCGGATCTATTTTAGTTTTCCAGTGTCATAGGAACCAGGGTCCCAAAGATGGAAGCGAACATGACTACTGCAAACAGGCTGAATGAAACCGAATAAGTCACGGTGCACTTGCCCCGAAACGGATGAAATTATAGATATATACCAGCATAGAAATAATAGTAGCATTGATTACGGCCACTACAGATTCCTTTACTATTTGTTTCCAGGTGTTTTGGGCATCCAGCGAGCTGTTTGCCAGTCCTTGTACGATAAGTGCCGAGGACTGTGTTCCCACATTCCCCCTGTTCCGCCGATAAGGGGGATGTAGAGGGCCATTTCGGGATGTGCGGCAAAAGTGCTGTCAAAGTTGCCCAGAATCATGGAGTTTCCTATTCCGCCTATCATGCCGATGAGCAGCCAGGGCAGACGGGCTGTAGTCTGGCGGAATACATTATCGTCTGTTTCCACGTCTTGTGACAAACCTGATGCCAGCTGGTAGTCGCGCTCAGCCTGTTCACGTACTTCGTCCATCACATCGTCTACCGTAATCCGTCCTACCAGGCGTCCGATACTGTCCACTACCGGAACGGCGACCAGGTCATATTTTTCAATGGTTTGTACCACTTCGTCTATAGGGGTATCTACATGGACGGATATCGGTTCTTTCCTCATCACGTGCTTCACTTTGGATACGGAAGGCTGGTGATCATTTTCTTCAACGGGAACACACCGCGCAGCCGCTGGTCATCGTCTACTACATATACATAATTAGATTTCGTCCATATCTTCCGCCTGGATGCGCATTTCCTTCAGACATTCGGGCATACTCCAGTTTTCGTTTACGATTACCATTTCGGTACCCATCAATCCACCGGCAGTGTCTTCGTCATATTTCAACAAATCGACAATGTCTCCGGCTTGTTCTATGTCTTCAATGTGTGAGAGGACTTCTTCTTGTTTGTCCTCGTCCATTTCACGGATAATGTCCACGGCATCATCCGAATCCATGTAGTCAACGAACCGTTTGGCGATTGTTTCAGAGGGAAGGATTTCCAGGAATTCTTTACGGGCGTCTTCGTCCATTTCGATAAGGACATCGGCGGCAGTCTCATTGTCCAGTAACAGGTATATGAACCGTGCTTCTTCCGCATCCAGTTCATTGCACAGCTCTGCTATGTCGGCAGGATGCAGTCCGGCAAGCAAGTCCTTCAGTTGCTCTGAGTCTTTTTGCTCGATCAGCTGCTCTACTTTTTCTAATTCCTCTTTATTCATCCTATTCTTCCGTTAATATAATAAATAGGTGTTATTCTTTCTTGTTTGTTCCTTTCCGGGCGATATCATTGCTATAGACAATATCCGTCTTGTTTTTCAGCGCCGCTTCCACCTGGTTGGTCAGTTCGATAAACTCTTGTACAGACAACTGTTCCGGGCGTTTGTTGAAAATGGGGTCTGCGCTCAATGGGTTCTCTTTGTCTAAAATGGAAGAAATAGAGTTTCTCAAAGTTTTACGCCGTTGGTTGAATGTTGTTTTTACAATGAGCTTGAACAATTTTTCATTGCATCCCAGTTCCGTCGTTTCATTGCGTGTCATACGGATGACCGCACTTTTCACCTTGGGAGGCGGATTGAATACATGTTCGTGTACGGTGAACAGGTATTCTACTTTGTACCAGGCTTGTATCAGGATACTGAGAATGCCGTATGTCTTGCTTCCGGGACCGGCGGCAATGCGTTCGGCCACTTCTTTTTGGATCATTCCGGTACAACAGGGTATCAGGTCTTTGTAATCCAGCATTTTAAAGAATATCTGGCTGGATATATTATAAGGATAGTTGCCGGTCAGGACAAAAGGTTTTCCGTCAAATAATTTTTCGAGGTTCAGTTTCAAGAAGTCGTCTTCAATGATATTATCTTCCAGGGCAGGGAAGTTCTCACGGAGATAGGCTACAGATTCATAGTCCAGTTCCACCACTTTTACCGGACGGTTTTTCTGCATAATAAACTGGGTTAGTACCCCCATCCCCGGTCCTACTTCCAGAATTGGCAAGTCAGGGCACACGTCTACCGTATCGGCTATATCTTTTGCAATACTGAGATCTTTCAAGAAGTGTTGTCCTAGAAATTTTTTTGGCTTTACTAATCCCATTCCGTTATTTTTCTATCGTTAATAAATAGGTTTATTTCGCTAAGATAGTATCTTTGCATCGTGCAAAGGTAAACATTCTAAATTAATATACACAGATTTTGGAACGAACTCGATTAAAAAAGATTATAAATAAAGGTTTGCAGATTGCATTTCCGTTATTTTTGGGGGCTGCGATACTGATATGGATGTATCACGGATTCAATTTTTCCCGGGTGTGGGAGGTCTTGGATGGAGGAATGAACTATGGGTGGATGTTAGTGTCATTAGTGTTTGGTGTGTTTAGTCATATTTTTCGTGGCTGGCGGTGGAAGCTTACGCTGGCTCCGTTGGGCGAGCATCCCAAAACATCCGATTGTGTATATGCCATCTTTGTGTCTTATGCCGCCAACTTGGTTGTTCCCCGTGTAGGTGAGATTTCCCGTTGCGGGGTGTTGGCTAAATATGATGGTACATCTTTTTCCAAATCGCTGGGTACGGTGGTTACGGAACGGCTGATTGATACGCTGTGTGTGTCGTTGATTACAGGGGTAACTCTTATAATGCAGGCAAGGGTATTCGATACTTTTTTTAAAGAAACCGGCACGGATACCACGGTTTTGGCACAGGTATTTACTTCGGGGCATTTCTATATCACTATCGTCTGTGTGCTGGCCGTATTGGTGCTGGCTTTTTTTCTGATCAGGAATGTGACGGTCTTTGCTAAGGTGAAAGGCATTCTCCATAATGTATGGGTCGGTGTACTGTCTTTGCGTCATGTAAAGCGGATGCCTCTGTTCATTCTTTATACCGTCGGTATCTGGACTTGCTATTTCCTGCAATTCTATGTTTCTTTCTTTTGTTTCGATTTTTCCGATAATTTGGGAGTGATGGCGGGACTGGTCATGTTTGCTGTAGGTAGCATTGCGGTAGTAGTTCCGACTCCTAATGGGGCGGGTCCGTGGCATTTTGCTGTCATAACGATGATGATGCTCTATGGAGTGGGAAAAGAAGATGCGGGAATTTTTGCCTTATTAGTGCATGGAATACAAACTTTTTTATTAATTTTGTTGGGTATATATGGATTAGCGGCTTTGCCGTTCACAAATAAAACTAAGAAGTTATGAGTACAATTCTCTCTCTCGCTCCGCAGAATGTGTGGAAGCATTTCTATTCATTGACTCAGGTTCCCCGCTTCGGGTTACTTGAAGAAAGTGCAAGAGTTCTTGCTGAACTTTGGAAAAAGTGTAGGCGTAGAGTCATTCCAGGACGAAGCCGGTAATATCATTTACCGCAAGCCTGCACTCCGGGGATGGAAACCGTAAGAAGGTGATTCTTCAGGCTCACATGGACATGGTTCCTCAGAAGAATAACGATACAGTGCATGATTTTGAAAATGATCCTATCGAGACTTACATTGACGGAGATGGGTGAAAGCTAAAGGCACGACTTTGGGAGCCGATGATGGTATGGGTGTTGCCGCTATCATGGCTATCATGGAAGACAAGACGCTGAAACATGGTCCGTTGGAAGCACTGATTACTGCCGACGAAGAAACCGGTATGTTCGGTGCGTTCGGTTTGAAGCCGGGAACGGTAGACGGTGATATTCTGTTGAATCTGGATTCGGAAGAAGAAGGAGAATTGTATATCGGTTGTGCAGGCGGTGAAGACCTGACAGCAGTGTTGGAATATAAAGAAGTGGAAACAGATCCGGCTGACATTGCTTTGAAAGTTACCTTGAAAGGGCTGCGCGGTGGTCATTCAGGATTGGAAATAAATGAAGGACGTGCCAATGCCAACAAGCTGATGGCTCGTTTCATGAACCAGGTGATAACTTACGATGAGGCTTGCCTGGTGTCCTGGCAAGGTGGCAATATGCGTAATGCCATTCCTCGTGAATGTGAAGTGGTCATTACGGTTCCGGCTGAAGAAGAAGCGGACGTACTGGAATTTGTGCAGGAGTGCGAAGCATTGTGGAATGAAGAATATCATGTACACGAAACACCGATCAGCTTCAAGGCAGAACGGGTGGAATTGCCTGCGATGATGGTTCCCGATGAAATTAAAGATAATCTGGTGGATGCCATTTATGCTTGTCAGAATGGAGTGATGCGTATGATTCCTACTATCCCCGATACCGTGGAAACCTCTTCCAATCTGGCTATCGTTTCTATAGGTGGTGGCAAGGCGGAGATAAAAATCCTGGCCCGCAGTTCACGCGATTCAATGAAGGATTATCTGAATACTGCATTGGAAAGCTGTTTCTCTATGGCAGGTATGGAAGTAACCCGTTCAGGTGGTTATTCAGGCTGGGAACCAATGTGGATTCTCCTATTCTGAAAGCCATGAAGGAGTCTTATAAGGCACAATTCGGTACGGAACCTGCTGTGAAAGTGATTCATGCCGGCTTGGAATGCGGTATCATCGGTGCGGTGGTTCCGGGATTGGATATGATTTCTTTCGGTCCTACCTTGCGTTCTCCTCACTCACCGGATGAACGCTGCTTTATTCCTTCTGTAGGCAAGTTCTATGATTTCGTAGTAGCTACGTTGGAAAATACGCCGGTAAAAGAATAGTCTTTAATATCTTATAAAGATTTCGGGCGCGGATGATAGGGATTTCGTCCGCGCCTTTCTATTAATACTCCACTTTGTCACTTTTCTCTGTCCATTGTTGGAATGCCTTTATCGCCTCTTCCGCCAAAAGAACTTCGGAAGGCAGCTTGCGTGCCGAAGGTTTCAGGCTTAACTCATCATAGATAAAAGAGTCGTCAAACCCTATATTCTTGGCATCCGTCTTGTTGTTTGCATAATACATTTTATCCAGCCGTGCCCAGTAAATGGCTCCCAGACACATGGGACACGGTTCACACGAAGTATAAATTTCACATCCGCTCAAGTTGAATGTTCCCAGTTTGCTTGCCGCCGCACGGATGGCGCTGACTTCCGCATGGGCGGTAGGGTCGCATTGTGAGGTGACACGATTGGCTCCGGTCGCAATGATTTCACCATCTTTGGCAATTACGGCTCCAAAGGGTCCGCCGCCGTTTGCCACATTCTCTATAGAAAGCTCAATGGCTTTCCGCATTAATTCTTCTTTCTTCATAGTGGTTCTATTTCTTTAGTACAGAGCAAATATACGATATTTCCGGCTATATATGCGGGAGAGGGCTTATTTTATTCGGAAACTGCCGCTTCATGTGTACACTTGTCGGTTTCTGCTACCATTGAGGTGATTATCAGTGCCTCCGGGGACATTGCCCTGTTTTTTGTTTCAGAAGCTTCAGCCTCTCCGCAAAAGCCCGTCAATAGGGCAAAGTGGCTGAAGGATTGCCTTTGGAAATTCCTTCAGCCCGATTATGGAAGCTTCAGTTTTTGGTTGTTCGGGATGTGTTTGTGGAAGTTCATTTTCTCTGGTGCTTTTATGCCTGTTGGAAATGATGTTACTATTAGGAAGAGTTTGCTGTGACTGCCGTAATAGCTTTATTGCTTCACCTTAGTGAAGCAGCCGTTTTATACAGGTGACAATGGATCTTCACCAAAGTGGAATGGCGTGTTCACCTAAGTGATGGACAGAAAATACAAACTTATCCTGATGAAAAAGAATATGTTTCCGGTTGTGTCAGTTTGCTCATTTAGGGGTGCGATACGGTGACAAGTGCCTGGATATAGGACTTTTGAAGCATTGGGGAACCAATCTGTGCGGAGTATGCATACCCCAAGAGGGTGCGGCTGAAGGATTTTTCTTCGGGCTGAAGCATTTTCAGGTGTAATCCTTCAGCCGGAATGCCCACCGGCAAAGGGTTTGCGGAGAGGCTGAAGCTTTTGAAGGAATTTTCCTGTCCTTTTTCTTTGTATCACGAATTTGCTGAATACTCCTGGTTTTCCGTAATGCGCTGGTTTGGGCTAATACTTTGCACCCTTTCGGTATATTATGCAAAAGAAGCTAATAAATTATACCATTAGGGTGTAATTATCGCTGGTTTTGCTATATTGGTACCCTAAAGGGTGTAATTATGAATAATTCATTGTCATTGTTTGTTAAGGAAATGCGCAAGCGGTTCGGACTTACGCAAGTAGATTTGGCAGCTAAGGCGGGAGTGGGGCTTCGCTTTGTGCGCGAGTTGGAACAAGGAAAGCAAACTTTGCGAATAGACAAGGTAAACCAGGTGCTTGCCCTCTTCGGGTATGAAGTGGGAGCAGTGCCTGCAGGAAAGGAGCATAGCGTATGAGAAGGGGAAAAATATACCTGAATGATATATATCTACGCGGGGACGCTGACGGAAGACGAAAATGGTTTTACCTTTGTCTATGATGCCGGATTCTTGCGTTATCCGGCTGGCACCTGAAGAACTTTTCATTGTATGACACGGGGATGGGCTATAGTCTGACGCCTGCATACCATTTGCTGTCCACGGTTATTGTCATGCCCGAGGATACGGAGGAGCTCGCCGGGGGCAGTGGCAAGGTAATAGAGAACATCGCTTGGAAATTCCGACGTTCCATCATTAAATGGATGGAACTGATAGATGTTTCCTTCCTGCCCGAAGACATGAAGAAACCCTATAAAAGACTGGTGCTGCAACGTTTGCTTTGGCTGCGCTGAAAGATCTTTCCTTTTCTGTTTTAGTTATTTTAATTAAAACGTATGCAGTCTTTAAACATCTATTTCGTTTCTTTGTTAAAGAAGACTTAGTACGAACTAAAAGATTGTAGATATGAAAATTCGTTATTTATCTTTGATAGTGCTACTGGTAATGAGCGTATTTGCTCCTATGCAGGCACAAACCTATGACAATTTGTGGAAAGAACTGGAAGTATTGGAACGAAAGGATCTGCCCAAGTCGGTTATTTCCGAAGCAATGAAAATCTACGATAAAGCAAAAGCGGAACAGAATGTACCGCAAATGATGAAAGCCTATCTCACTGCCATGCAGTACCGTTCCCTTTTAACTCCCGATAGCTTGAAGGTAGATATGAATGGTTTGGAACAATGGGCTTCCCAAACCGGCAGTATGGAAGACAAAGCTATATTGTATTCTATTCTGGGTGAAATGACCATGCCTGCCGACGTAAAAAAAGGATTGGGTTATTTGCAGGCCTCTCTCAAGGGATAAGGACCGGTTATTACTTATCCCGGTCGAGAAATTGAGACCTATGGTGAGAGTGGGAGAGGCTAGTAAACGGTATTTTCGTGATAATCTGTACAACCTGCTGGCACGTCGTGCCATACAGATCATGCAGCAGTACAGGTGGCAGGCGGCTGCTAAAGCAAATCAGACAAACAGTCTGCCTGCGGATATGACGGATATGGATCAGTTTGTTACTTATCAGTTTGTTCCCGTCTCTGATTGTGACCTGACGGCAGCTGTCATGCAGACTTATCAGTCCTTGCTGAAAGCATACGATACGGAAACGGAGCGTGAGGGCTGGTTGCTGACCGGGATAGATGCATTGAATTACCTGTACCGCAATTTTTCCGGAAACTTCTCGAATGACGTATGCCAACAGGAACTTCGGAAGTGGATTCATACTTATCCGGCTGTGAAAACAGTCCCTGAAGCTTATCTGGCTTTGGCACAATTTCTACAGTATCAAAATAATCAGGTAGAGCGCTTGCGGATAGTTCGTGAAGGAATAGCCGGATACCCCCGTTACGAAGGTATCAACCAACTGAAGAATATAGAAAAGGAAATTCTGAATGCAAGCCTTTCACTGGAAATAGCTACGGCCTATCCGGGTGAACAGCAGTCGGTGAAAGTAAATTATAAAAACCTTACCGGCATCACCTTGCAGTTATATAAGGTGAATTTACCCGTAACCTCTGCCGTATTGCAGAACAGAACCACCCATTTTGAAAGTAAATATGCCTGTTTGCAACGCAAGGAGCATTTTTCTTTGAAACCTACTACAGATTATTTGAATGTCGATACCACCTTGACCATACAGGCTCCTCAAGCGGGAATTTATTTCTTAAAGGCAGTGCCCGATGGGAAGAAGGGCGTTTCGGACGGAACATTAATGAATGTCACCGCTTTAAAGACCATTTATCGTCCTCTGCCGGATGGTACGTTGGAACTGGTGGTGGTAGATGCAGTGAGCGGACAGCCTGTTTCTGAGGCGGAAGTAACCATTTATACGGAGAAGGGAGGAGGTTATTCTCCCCAACAGACCTACCAGGCGGATAAACAGGGTACTTTGAAACTGGATTTCCTGAATAGTAACAAATACTGGTATAATGCACATACGGCGGCTGATAATGCGATGCCCATCTTGAATCTTTGGAAAAACGATTATTACTATAAAGAGAGCAAGAGGAAAGAAGTTTTGCAATTATTTACCGACCGCTCCATTTACCGTCCCGGTCAAACCGTATATGTATCCGGCTTGGCTTATGAAATGGAAAAGGATTCTACGCGTGTGCTTGCGGATAAAAAATATACGGTATCCCTATATGATGCGAATAATAATGAAACAGGAAAAGTGGAAGTACGGACGAATGGTTTTGGCTCGTTCAGCGGACAGTTTGTTTTGCCCTCTCCTTGCCTGACCGGTTATTTTAGCTTGCGTGCGGCCGATACTTCTGTCAGTTTTAAGGTAGAAGAATATAAACGTCCCACCTTTGATGTCACGTTTGAGCCCGTGAAAGTGGAGTATCAAGTGGGTGACTCTATAGAAGTGGTGGGTATGGCAAAGACTTTTGCCGGTGCGCCTGTGCAGAATGCCAGGGTACACTATAATATATCTCGTTCCTATGCCTGGGTCTGGCGGTTTATGGGCAGAGGTTCAGCCCGTTGGAGGGAGAGGCAATGACCGATGCGGATGGTAAGTTCAGCGTTCCGGTGCATTTTGAAATAGACTCGGACAGGAGAGAATCTCCGTTGTGGTATTATACGTACAACATACAGGCGGATGTGACGGATGGTGCAGGTGAGACACAGCAAGCTAATTTGTCATTGCCTTTAGGAAGTACTTCAATGGTGCTGAATATGGATAATCTGCCCGATAATTTGGTGAAAGAAAAGAAGCTGGAAATAAAACTGACAGCCATGAATCTTTCGGGTGAGCCGGTAGATACTCCGGTTACTTATCAGGTAGTCGAGATGGAGGAGCAGAAAGACGGTCAGGAAAAAGAAGGCAGAAAGGTATTGACCGGTACGGTGGAAGCCAACAAGAGTTTTGTTCCTGAGGCTATTTATGCCCTGCCTTCCGGCAATTATCGTTTGAAGCTCTCGGCTAAGGATACGCAGGGCAGAGAGTGTACGGCATCTAAGAATTTCCTTCTGTTTTCATTGAACGACAAGCGTCCGCCTTTCGTGATAACGGATTGGTTCTATCAGGATGGTCTGGAATTTGATGCAGCATCTCCGGCTACTGTATATATAGGTAGCAGCGAAAAGAATGTCTATCTGCTTTATGATGTATTTGCAGGAAATAAGCGCTTGGAAAGCAAACGTATAGAGCTTTCGGACTCGGTGGTCAGTTTCCGCTTCCCTTATAAGAAGGAATATGGTGACGGCATTCTGGTAAGTATGGCATTTGTGAAAGATGGCAGACTTTACAGTCATAATGCACGGATTATGAAACCGGCCCCTGAAAAGAAGTTGCAGCTGAAATGGACTACGTTCCGTGACAAACTCCGTCCTGGACAGCAAGAGGAATGGAAACTGACGGTACTTATCCGGATGGAAGCCCGGCTGAGGCTGAAATGCTGGCTACTATGTATGATGCTTCTCTGGATAAAATCTATAGTGCACATAAGTTGGACTTTGGAGTGGACTTTCATTATGTGGTTCCTTTGACTTATTGGAATACATCCTATATGCGGAATGCTTATTTGTATGTTGATTTCCCGTTGAAGAGGCTCCGTGCGGTTCCTTTGGAATATAGTGAATTGATCATTCCATCTACAGGAAGAATGGAGGCTATGGTGGTAGGTTACGGAGGCAGTCCTCGTGCCACTCTTGCAGGAGCTTTGAAGATTAGAGGCAGGAGTGCCGCAAATGCTGTGATGAACCAGGAGGCTGTTACTGATATGGTGCTCCAGGAAGAATGGTAGAAACATCTGCACAGGAAAAGGTAGAAATGGGCAGTTCTGAAGAACTGGCAGAAACGGGTGATATACAGATACGTGAAAACTTTGCGGAAACGGCATTCTTTTATCCACAGCTCCGCACCAATGAAAAAGGTGAAGTCAGTATTTCCTTTGTACTGCCCGAAAGCCTTACCCGATGGAAGTTTATGGGCTTGGCACATACCCGGAATGTGGATTATGGAAAGATAGAAGCTACCGCTACTGCCAGCAAGGAGTTTATGCTTCAGCCTAATATGCCCCGCTTTGTCCGCGTGGAGATAAAGCGAATATTGCCGCTTCACTGATGAACCTGTCGGACAAGGGAGTGAAAGGGACTGTCCGCATGGAATTGTTTAATCCGGAAACAGAAAAGGTATTCTATTCACAAAAACAGAAGTTTGATGTGAAGGGAGGAGAAACCGGGCATGTGAACTTTACTTTTGAAGTGGGTGACAAATATGCGGTAATGGCATGCCGGATGGTAGCGGATGGAGATACCTTCAGTGATGGAGAACAGCGTTACATCCCCGTTCTGACAGACAAACAGTGGGTGACGGAAACCGTTCCTCTGAACGTGAATGGGGAAGGTGCGCATATTTTCTCTTTGGAAAACCTGTTTAACAAGCATAGCAAAACGGCTTCCGAACAACGGTTGACCGTAGAATTTACTGCCCATCCGGCTTGGTATGCCGTGCAGGCTTTGCCTGTAGTGGCTAATCCTCAGAATGAAGATGCTCTTTCTTGGGCTACCGCTTATTATGCCCATTCATTGGCTGCATGTATAGTCAAAGAAAATCCCCGTATCAAGCAAATCTTTGATAGCTGGAAGGCTCAAAGTGCACGAAGGAGACTTTTATGAGCAATCTGCAAAAGAATCAGGAACTGAAAAATATACTGTTGGCTGAAACTCCTTGGCTGACAGAAGCTACCAATGAAGCCGAACAAAAACAGCGTATCGCCACTTTGTTTGACCTGAATACAATGAATAGCCAACTGGCTGTTTCTGTAGAGAAACTGGGAGAATTGCAAAATGCCGATGGCGCATGGAGTTGGTATAAAGGTATGCAAGGCAGCCGCTATGTAACCACTCAGGTAATGGAAATGCTGGTCCGGCTGAATGCATTGACTCATCAGGATGCTGACAGCCGGATGCAGCCTATGATTCAAAAAGGGTTCGAGTATTTAGGCAAGCAGGCAGCCGAAGAGTATAAGTCAATGAAAGAAGCTGAAAAGAAAGGAGCCGTCGGCCTCCGTCCGTCAGAGCAGGTTCTCAGGTATTTGTATATCTGCGTTTTGGATGGCAAGGCTCCGGTTGATAAAAAGGTGAACCAGTATTTCATAGACAAGTTATCCGGTGAGGGAAAAGAACTGACGATTTATGGAAAGGCGTTGGGAGCTATCATCTTGCAGCAAGCCGGTAAGGTGGCAGAAGCCAAGCTGTTTATGCAGTCATTGATGGAGTATTCTGTTGTGACGGATGAAATGGGACGTTACTTTGATACTCCTAAAGCCCGATATTCATGGTTCAGTTATAAAATTCCGACTGAAGTGGCTGCTATGGAAGCTATACAGCGTATAACAAAAGATACGAAAGCGATCGATGAAATGAAACGCTGGCTGTTGAAGCAGAAACAGACACAGACTTGGGAAACGCTGATTGCAACGGCTGATGCAGTGTATGCATTGATGGCTACAGGGGCTTCGGATTTATTGGCAAATACAGGAGGAGTAGAGATTACTTTAGGTAAAGAAATGATCCGGACTCCGGTAGATGATGCATCGGTTATATCAAGAAGACGGTGATCGGTGATGTGATGAATATAAAGAAGTAAGGGTGGATAAAGAAGGAACCGGAATGGGTTGGGGAGCCGTTTATGCCCAATATCTGGAAAGTATGGATCAAATAGGTGAGCAGGGAAACGGATTGTCTGTCAGCCGTCAATTATATAAAGGAGATGAGGCTTTGAATGAATCTGCTCCGTTAAAGGTTGGCGATAAGATTACCGTTCGCCTGACTGTAAAGGCTGACCGTGATATGGATTTTGTTCAGATTAAGGATGACCGTGCAGCTTGTATGGAACCGTTACAGGCAGTTTCGGGCTTCCGTTGGAGCAACGGGCTGGGATATTATCAGGCTACCAAAGATGCTTCGACTCAGTTCTTTATCGATCAGATGAGAAAAGGAACTTATGTCATAGAGTATCAGGTGTATGTGAACCGGACAGGAGAATATCAGACCGGAATTGCAACTGTTCAGTCTGCTTATGCTCCGGAATTCGGAGGGCATACGGGAGGATATCGGGTGATGGTGGAATAAAGACACGGGATGTCTGGAATTAATTGTGTGATTTCATAAAAGTAAGTTAGCTTGCTAACTTACTTTTTTCTTATGCTTCTGCCGTCCACCCATTCTAGTCTTATTTCAAAACCATCTTCAGCCGTGCCATAAAAATAGCGGCCTGAAACGGATGGATATTCAATTATAAATGTATAACCATCTGAATAATATAGATACAACCAACCGTTTTGAATTTCCCAGTCAAACTTATATACCCTATAAAGTTCATCATTATAGTAACAGCGTTCTTCCGTACCTACACCATGATCTGTGAAAGCACCTGAGGTGAATGTGATGTAACTGTAAAGAGGTTCTCCATATCGGTCTTCAAATCCATATCGCCCCACCAAGTCTTACCGTATAATCCTGAAATGTCAAATCCTCTTTCCTCATCGCTTTCACATGAAGAAAAACTTATCATTGTAATCAATGCAATGGCAACGAACCAGTAATGTTTTACTATTTTCATAATTTATCTGATTTTTAATGCGGGACAAAGATAAAGGTTATTCATAAGATAAAATAAATTATAGGCTGAAAAATGGGTAAAGGATGTTTTTTGTCTATCTTTGCTATCTAAAAGCATAAAATAATTGTATGAAACATATTATACTGATAGTAAGTTTGTTAATGGGAGTGACTTTGGGAGTACAGGCACAACCCAAAGCATTATTTGATAAGACAACGCATGAATTGGAACTATTTTATGGAAAAATCCGGTGACGGCAACCTTTAAAATCACTAATAAAGGAGATAAACCTTTAGTGATATCTAATGTGACAACGTCTTTGTTGGCTGCACGGTTGCTGATTGGACCAAAGAACCGATTGCACCGGGAAAGACCGGGATTGTCAGTTCTACTTTTGACGCCAAAGCCATCGGACGTTTTCAGAAGAGCGTAGGCATTTATTGCAATGCCTCGAATAAACCTATCTATCTGGCTATCCGGGGAGAGGTAACAGCCGATCCTAAGAATTACACTTTCACACATCCTTTTCAAATTGGCGCTATTCGTCTGGATAAGGAAGAAATAGAGTTTGAGGATGCCAATAAAGGTGATAAACCGACTATGGAATTGTTGGTTGCCAATACGTCAGATAAACTATATACCCCTGTGCTGATGCATTTGCTCCTTACCTCAGTGCTGTTGCAACTCCGGAAAAATTAGGAAGGGGACGTACGGGTAAAATCAAGATCACTCTTGATACGGATAAGCTGCCTAAATTGGGCTTGACAACAGCTTCTGTTTATCTATCCCGTTTTCCGGGAGATAAGGTAGGAGAGGAAAATGAAATTCCGGTTTCTGCCATATTATTGCCGGATTTCTCGCATATCAGCCAGCAGGAACGCTTGAATCCGCCTGCCATTCATCTTTCTGCTAAAGAGTTGCAGATGGGAGAACTGAAAAGCGATGAAAAGAAAGCACATACGATTATTGTTAAGAATGTAGGAAAATCTAATCTGGAAATTCTTGATTTGCAGGTGTTTAATTCTGCTTTGGGGGTCCAGTTGAAGAAACGTGTCTTGAAACCGGGTGCGTCTACCAAGTTGAAGATTACTGCTTTCGGTCAAAATTTGAAGAAGTAAGGGTACTCCGCGTGTCTTGATGATAACCAATGATCCTAACAATCCGAAGATAATTATAAAAGTAAAAGTAACCTCAAAAAAATAGCTATGGAACATCCTGAAAATAGTGAAGAATATAAGGGATTGACAGTGAACAAAGGTATTGAGCAACCATCTATTGTGAATCCTTATTTGAAACTACGTAAAAACCTCGTCGTCGTGAGTTTTCCGTAGGTGAATATGTAGAAGGCATCGTAAAAGGTGATGTGACCGTATTGAGTCAGGCGGTTACTTTGGTGGAGAGTGTAAAACCGGAACATCAGGCTATTGCCCAGGAAGTGATAGAGAAGTGTCTGCCTTATTCCGGAAATTCTATGCGAATCGGTATCAGTGGTGTGCCCGGTGCCGGCAAGAGTACATCTATTGATGTATTTGGATTGCATGTGCTTGAGAAGGGAGGAAAATTAGCTGTTTTAGCTATTGATCCAGTAGTGAGCGTTCTAAAGGCAGTATTTTGGGAGATAAGACCCGCATGGAGAAACTATCCGTCCATCCGAAGTCTTTTATACGGCCTAGTCCGTCGGCAGGTTCGTTGGGAGGGGTAGCTCGTAAGACTCGTGAAACGATCATACTTTGTGAGGCTGCGGGCTTTGATAAGATTTTTGTTGAAACGGTTGGAGTAGGGCAGAGCGAAACGGCAGTGCATTCTATGGTGGATTTCTTTTTGCTGATCCAACTGGCCGGTACTGGTGATGAATTGCAGGGGATTAAGAGAGGTATCATGGAAATGGCGGATGGAATTGTTATCAATAAAGCGACGGCAGCAATATTGAGAAAGCAAAACTGGCTGCCAGTCATTTCCGCAATGCTTTACATTTGTTTCCTGCTCCTGATTCGGGCTGGAGTCCTAAAGTAATGACGTATTCCGGCTTTTATGGTATTGGAATTAAAGAAATCTGGGATATGATCTATGAATACTTCGCTTTTGTGAAAGCGAATGGTTATTTTGAATATCGCAGAAATGAACAGGCCAAGTATTGGATGTATGAGTCTATCAACGAGCATTTGCGTGATAGTTTCTATAATAATGAAAAGATAATTTCTATGTTGGCTGCAAAAGAGGAAGAGGTGCTGAATGGCAAACTGACTTCGTTTGTTGCTGCCAAAAAGTTATTGGATGCTTATTTCTCAACCTTGAAATAAGGTTTTGCTACCAACAGGCAAAACAAAAAACGCAGATTATGATTATTCATTAAATCTGCGTTTTATTGTCTGTGGTGGATGAAATTAGATAGAAGTTCGTGAAGTACATTCACCAATTCTCTGTCTATAGGCTTGTCGTTCTTTATAGCTTTAGCGAAAGGTACATAAACAATCTTATCATCATCAATACCAATCATTACATTACGTTGTCCTTCCAATAGTGCTTGGATGCTGGCCACTCCCATACGGCTGGCAATGATTCGGTCATGCGCTGTGGGGCGTCCGCCACGTTGTAAATGTCCTAATATCGTTACACGCACATCGTATTGCGGATATTCGTTCTTCACACGTTCGGCATAGTGCATTGCACCCCCGGTCAGTTCGCTTTCGGCTACTAATACGATGCTACTGCTCTTGGATTTGCGGAAACCATGTTCGATGAATTCTTCCAATTGGTCAACTTCTGTGCTGAATTCCGGAATAATAGCTGCTTCTGCACCTGCGGCAATAGCGCCGTTCAATGCCAGGAAACCTGCATCACGTCCCATCACTCAACAAAAAATAAGCGTTCGTGAGAAGTTGCCGTATCACGGATTTTATCTACTGCATCCAAAATTGTGTTCAAAGCTGTATCATAGCCGATGGTGGTGTCGGTTCCATACAGGTCGTTGTCAATCGTTCCGGGCAGACCGATACAAGGCACATCAAATTCCTGAGCAAAGATACGTGCACCGGTCAACGAACCGTCACCGCCGATAATGACCAAAGCATCAATCTCGTGCTTTTTCATATTTTCGTAAGCTTGTGCCCGTCCTTCGGGTGTCGTGAATTCTTTGCAACGGGCGGTTTTCAGAATGGTACCTCCCATTTGTATGATGTTGCTAACATTTTGGCTTTTGAATTCCTGAATTTCATCTGTTACCAATCCTTTGTAACCTCTATAAATGCCATATACTTTCAAGCCGTTATAGATGGCAGAACGTGTGACTGCACGAATGGCAGCATTCATTCCCGGAGCATCTCCTCCAGAGGTTAAAATACCAATACTTTTAATCGTTCCCATAAATACCCATTTTAATATTTTTATGTCGCAAAGTTAACAAATTATCAGTTGGACAACGATAATTTTCTATTTTTTATTGGTCTATTTTTCGTTTAAGATTGCTTTTTTACATTCTTCCATCAACCATTTGGGGGTGGAAGTCGCTCCACAAATGCCGATGGAACGGACGTCCTCGAGCAAGTTCCGGTCTATTTCTTCCGGCTGGTCAATGAGGTATGAATTCGGATTGATCTTTTGCATTCTTGATATAAGATCTTTCCGTTTGAGCTTTTTCGTCCGCAGACAAAAAAGATCAGATCATGCGCTGCTGCAAATTTGCGGATGTTAGGCATCCGGTTGGCCACTTGCCGGCAGATTGTGTCGTAATATTCAAAAGTGGCATCGGGTGAGATATGCTCCTTGATATATTCTATGATTTGCCAGAATTCTTCCAAAGACTTGGTTGTCTGGGAGTACAAGCGTATGTCTTTGGTGAAGTCCAGATGAGCAGCTTCAGCAGGTGTTTCTATGACAATTGCTTTTCCATGAGTTTGACCTACCAGCCAGTACTTCGCATGACCGTTCTTGCCATAAATCACGATTTGTGTGTCTTGACTTGCCGGAACATTGTCATACTCCTGTTTGATGCGCTTTTGGAGGCGTAATACTACCGGACAGGTGGCGTCAATGATCTCGATGTTGTTGGTACGGGCTATAGCGTATGTTTCAGGAGGTTCTCCATGTGCGCGCAACAGTACTTTGGCATCGTGTAATTGGGCAAACTCTTCGTGGTTTATTGTGATAAGCCCCATTTTTTAGGCGTTCACATTCCTGTCCGTTGTGTACAATGTCTCCCAGACAATAAAGAGTGTTTCCTTTTGCCAGTTCTTCTTCTGCTTTACGGATAGCTGTGGTGACTCCGAAGCAGAACCCAGATCCTTCGTCTATCTCTATGTTAACCATTTATCGCTGCTTGAAATTTTTCGGTCAGCCACTTTTTCTGTTCGGCAATGCTCATGTGGCTGTTGTCCAAAAAGATAGCGTCATCCGCTTGCCGTAACGGGCTGACTTCACGGGTTTGGTCTATACGGTCACGCTCTTCCACATTTTCCAGAATTTTTTCATAAGAGGCCTCTTGCCCTTTACTTCTTAATTCATCATAACGGCGCTGTGCACGTATGGCAGCGAGGCGGTTACAAATATTTTCAGTTCGGCATCGGGGAAAACAACGGTTCCAATGTCCCTTCCGTCCATGACAATTCCTTTGGCCTTTCCCATTTCCTGTTGTTGTTTCACCAAAGCCTCACGTACAAAACCCAAGGCGGCGATAGGGCTTACATGAGAGGAAACTTCCATGCTGCGGATGGCATCCTCTACATTTGTATCGTTCAGGAAAGTCATGGGGCGTTGTGTCTCCGGATTTAACCGGAATGAAATATGTATATCGGGCATCGCTGTTTTTAACGCTTCGGTGTCGATGCCTCTTTCCGTAAAGAACCCTTTCTGCAGGCTATATAATGTAACAGCACGATACATGGCACCGCTATCAATATAAATGTATCCTATTTCACGTGCCAAGTCTTTGGCCATCGTGCTTTTTCCACATGATGAATAACCGTCAATGGCAATAGTTATTTTTTTCATATATAATTAATGTATAGGTGACTACTAAAAACGCTTCAAAGATAGATAAAAGTTGGGTGTATGTCTATGAAATCGGATGAAAATAAAATGAATTAGCATATTTTTCATGTGAAAATACTTTTTATTTAAAAGATTTGTGTTACATTTGCCCTCAGTGAGAAACACTTAATTTTAAAACACAATTTATGGAAGTTAAAAAATCGCCTAAAGCAGATCTCGAAGGTAAAAAGAGTACCTGGCTGCTTATCGGTTATGTGTTTATCCTTGCTCTCATGTTTGTAGCTTTCGAATGGACTGATCGCGACAAGCAAGTGACTACGGAAACAGGTATAACCGATGTCGTATTTGAAGAAGAAATTATCCCTATTACGGAACAGGAACAAAAACAAGCTCCTCCTCCTCCCGAAGCTCCTAAGGTAGAAGAAGTGCTTCAGATCGTTGAAAACGATGCTAAAGTAGAAGAAACTGCCATTCAGGCTTCTGAAGAAACAGGTCAGGCTGTGGAAGTTAAATATGTTCCGGTAGAAGTGGAAGAAGAAGAACCTGAAGAACAGCAGATATTCCAAGTTGTAGAGGAAATGCCTGAATTCCCCGGAGGTATGGCTGAATGTTTGAAGTTCTTGGGTAAGAATATTAAATACCCCACTATTTCTCAGGAAAACGGTGTGCAAGGTAAGGTTATCGTTCAGTTTGTCGTTAATAAGGACGGTTCTATCGTTGACCCGGTAGTTGTGCGTAGTGTAGACCCCTACTTGGATAAGGAAGCACTCCGTGTAATCAAGACCATGCCGAAATGGAAACCTGGCAAACAGCGTGGTAAAGCTGTACGTGTGAAATATACAGTGCCTGTAACTTTCAAATTACAGTAATAAAATACTTTAATATCTTAATTAAGAGGCTGCCTTTAAAAAGCAGCCTCTTTTTCTAGAACCCCTTAATCAAAATAATTTATGGCTTTTTCTGCAGACCAGTTATTGGAAAAGGTAAATACTTATCTTGCTACGATGCCTTATGTGCGCGAACCAAAAGGATTGTATGCTCCTATAGAGTATGTCTTGTCATTAGGCGGTAAACGTATCCGTCCTGTTTTGATGTTGCTTTCCTATCAGCTTTACAAAGAGAATGTGGATGATATTTTACCACAAGCGGCAGGTATAGAGACTTATCATAATTATACATTGTTGCATGATGATTTGATGGATTGTGCGGATATGCGCAGAAACAAGCCTACCGTGCATAAGGTTTGGGATGAGAATACGGCTATTCTTTCGGGGGATGCCATGCTGGTGTTGGCTTATCGGCTGATGAATAATTGTCCGGAGCGTTATTTGAGGCAAGTGATGGATATTTTCAGTCAGACTGCTTTGGAAATTTGTGAAGGACAGCAGTGGGATATGGAATTTGAAACCCGGAATGATGTTACTGTTCCCGAATATATGGAGATGATTCGTTTAAAGACATCGGTACTTTTGTCTGCTGCGTTAAAAATTGGTGCTGTATTAGGGGGGGCTTCGGAAGATGATGCCCGCAAATTATACGATTTCGGTATCAAAATGGGATTGGCATTCCAGTTACAGGATGATTATCTGGATGTGTATGGGGATTCGAAAGTGTTTGGAAAAAATATAGGTGGAGATATTTTATGCAATAAGAAGACTTTTATGCTGATCAATGCGTTGGCTTTGGCAGATGGGATACAACGGAAGGAGTTGGAAAAATGGATAGCTTCTACTGCTTTTTGTCCGGAAGAAAAGATAAAAGCTGTAACAGCTCTTTATGATAAGATAGGCATCGGCGGAATTTGTGAAGAAAAGATTAACGCTTATTATGTCGAGGGGCTTTCGTTGTTGGAAAGTATAGCTGTGCCTTCTGAAAGAAAAGAAGAGCTGAAGTCTTTTGTTTGTCATTTGATGAATAGAAAAGTATAATATGATTGACACGCATTCTCATTTGTTTGTTGAGGAGTTTGATGAGGATTTGCCGGCTGTGATAGAACGTGCTCGGGATTCCGGAGTATCTAAAGTCTTTATGCCCAATATTGATGACACCACGGTGGAAGCGATGTTGAATGTCTGTACGGCATATAAGGGGTATTGTTTTCCTATGATTGGATTTCATCCGACTTCTGTTGGGCTGATTCGTTATTCCGTATTTATGAGATGAAAAAGCTGCTTTCCGGTGAACATCCTTTTGTGGCTGTAGGTGAGGTGGGAATGGATTTGTATTGGGATAAGACATATTTGAAAGAACAACAGAAGGCGTTGGATATACAGATTCAATGGGCATTGGAATATCATCTGCCTTTGGTGTTGCATTGCCGTGAAGCTTTTCCGGAGTTGTTTGAAGTGATGGAACCTTATAAAAAACTGAGTTAAGCGGTATCTTTCATAGTTTTACGGGTGCTCTGGAGGAAGCAGGGCAGGTTTTAGAGTATGCTCGTTTTTTCTTTGGAATCAATGGAGTCGTTACATTCAAGAAGAGTAGTCTGGCTGAGGTTTTACCTCATATCCCCTTAGACAGAATTGTTCTTGAAACGGATTCTCCTTATTTGGCTCCTGTGCCTTTCAGGGGAAAACGGAACGAGTCTTCTTATATAAAGAATGTAGCGATGAAACTTGCCGAAATCTATGGTCTGGATTTTAAAGATGTGGATAGAATTACTGCCAATAATGCTTTAAAAGTGTTCAAAATGGCTGAATAAGTTTTTAAAGTTTATTAATTTTGATAGGTAATTTAAATATTGGCAGGGCTAATTCTACGTAAGACGAAAAAAAAGAATACATTTGTAGCTGAAATCGCTTGCAGTTCCCGATTTTCTTTGTAATTTGCACCCGATTTTAAAAAAGATAGTATTGTGTCGCCCGAAAAGGAGAGATGCTCGAGTGGTTGAAGAGGCACGCCTGGAAAGCGTGTAAACGCCAAAAGTGTTTCGCGGGTTCGAATCCCGCTCTCTCCGCATTGTAATGGAAAGCACAACAGACTGGAAGACAATTAAAACAAATAAATAACAATTAATTAATTAATCTTAAAAATTAGACACACAATGAAAAAGTTATTTGCAATTCTTGCAGTGATGGGAGTCCTTACTTTAGGATCAGTTCAGCCTGTTATGGCTCAAGACGCAGCTCCGGCTCAAACAGAACAGACTACTGAAGCAGCAGTGGTTGAAGAAGGTGGTGGTCTTCACAAAGAGTTAAAAACCAAATTTATTGAAGGTGATGCCAGCTTCATGTCATTGGTAGCTATCGCATTGGTTTTAGGTTTGGCTTTCTGTATTGAACGTATCATTTATTTGAGCTTGGCTGAAACGAATACAAAGAAGTTGATGGCTAACATTGAGGCTGCTTTGGAAAAAGGTGATGTTGAAGCTGCTAAAACTGTATGTCGCAATACTCGTGGTCCGGTCGCTTCTATTTGTTATCAAGGCTTGATGAGAATAGATGAAGGTATTGATGTAGTAGAACGTTCAGTTGTTTCTTACGGTGGAGTTCAAGCCGGTTATTTGGAAAAAGGATGTTCTTGGATTACATTGTTCATCGCAATGGCTCCGTCTTTGGGATTCTTGGGTACTGTAATCGGTATGGTTATGGCGTTCGATAAGATTCAGCAGGCTGGTGATATTTCTCCGACAGTTGTAGCTGGTGGTATGAAAGTGGCTTTGATTACTACTATCTTCGGTTTGGTTGTAGCATTGATTCTTCAGGTATTCTATAACTACATCCTTTCTAAGATTGAAGGTTTGACAAGTGAAATGGAAGACTCTTCTATCACTTTGTTGGATATGATCACTAAATATAACTTGAAATACAAAAAATAATTAGGAGATGGCTAAGTTATCATATAAAGTGTCTTACTACATAATGTACATTTGCTTTGCGCTGATTCTTGTCGTGCTGGGAATGTTCTATTTTGTAGGATACAATAATCCGGTAGGTGAATATAATGCACCTGAACATACGGAAACATTGATTTACTTAATGTATGCAATGTTTGGAATATGTGTGGCAGTAACTGTAATTGGTGCGATAGCACAATTTGGCGCTGCCTTGAGAGATAATCCTAAAAGTGCAATAAAGTCTTTGATCGGCTTGGTCTTGTTTGTGGTAGTATTGGTCGTTTCTTACGGTATGGGTTCTGACTCTCCTGTTGTTTTGGCCGATGGTAGTGCTTACACTGATACAGGTTGGTTGAAAATTACTGATATGCTGATTTACTCCATTTATTTCTTGTTTGGTGTGGCTGCAATCGGTACTTTAGTAAACTTGAGCGGTATCTTTAAAAGATAATATTATCTACATTGATTAAATAATTTAAAACGAAGTAAGTAAAATGGCAAGAAAAAAAAGAGGCGTACCTGGAATTAACTCCAGTTCAACAGCTGATATTGCCTTTATGTTGCTTATTTTCTTCCTGATAACAACATCAATGGATACTGACCGTGGTTTGGCGAGACGGCTTCCGCCTCCTCCCGAAAACAAGGATCAGAAAGATGATGATATTATTGTAAAGGAACGAAACATCCTTCAAGTCCGTCTGAATAAAGACAACCAGCTGATGTGTGGTACGGACTATATTGATGTGAAGCAATTGAAAGAAAAGGCAAAAGAGTTTATAGCCAATCCGTATGATGATGAAAATCTGCCTGAAAAGCATAGAAAGAATATTCCTTTGCTGGGTGATTGTATGATTACGGAAAATCATGTAATCTCTGTTCAGAATGACGTTGGAACTAGCTATCAAGCATATATTGATGTGCAAAATGAATTGGTTGCTGCGTATAATGAACTTCGTAATGAACTAGGTAAAGCTAAATTTGGAAAGCTTTATAATGAGTGCAACGAAGATGAACAAAAAGCTATTCGTGAATATTATCCGCAGAAGATTTCTGAAGCTGAACCTAAAAAGTATGGAGGTAAGTAATGGGAAAATTTAATAAAACAGGTAAACGTGGAATGCCTGAGTTGAATACCTCTTCATTGCCTGACCTTATCTTTACCATGTTGTTCTTCTTTATGATTGTAACAACCATGCGTGAGGTTACATTGAAGGTTCAATTTCAGGTTCCTCAAGGAACAGAATTGGAAAAGTTGGAAAAGAAGTCGTTGGTTTCCTTTATTTATATAGGTAAACCGTTGCCGGAATTCCAAAAGAAAATGGGTGCTGAAAGTCGTATTCAGTTGAATGATAAGTTTGCTGAAGTGTCAGAAGTTCAGGACTACATTTATCAGGAACGTGAGAATATGAAAGAAGAAGACCAGCCATTTATGACAGTATCCTTGAAAGTTGATAAAGATACAAAGATGGGTATTGTACAGGATGTAAAGCAGGCACTTCGTCAAGCTTACGCTTTGAAAATAAACTATTCAGCTACTCAACGTCAGTAATAGTTATATAAGCATAGATAAAAAAGGAAGCTGTTTTTAACAGCTTCCTTTTTTTATGTTTTCCATTCTATTTGTTATGGACGAATTTATCCGTTACCTATGGCTAGTAATAGTACGTACAATGGATTTTTTGAGGACAAACTCCTGTGTGGTGGCTCAGGGAATTGAAGAAAAAGATGAAGAATGAATGTTCAGATCTCTTGTCCGTAAACTTCTTTGTAAAGAGTCTTTTTAACTTTCTCAAAATCACTTTCCATATCTATATCTCCATAGGTCATTAAGAGCATTGGTAGGCCGCTATCTCCCTTACGGTAGGGAGGTTGTATATAGGCTTTTTATGTAAAGTGAATTCCAAACGTTTATAGAAGTGAATACGGCGTGTGCTCATTTCATCATTAGGCTCCTCTACTTCCAATACAATTGGACCTTTTAACTGTTTTTTTATCATTTCCAGCACACGTTTTCCATACCCTCCGTTTCTGAGGCTGGGATCAATAGCGAAATGTTCGATATAGTAAAAATCTCCCATTGTCCAATAGCTGATCATACCAATGCTGTTACCGTTTTCTAAAATAATGTTGTTGCAGAACCGGGGATTATTATCAGAATATTCTCTCTGCTGTACGGTATCACGGCGTTCTTCTTGAGGGAATGCCGTATGCATTAATTTTTCCACAAAGGTATAATTAACCTCATCTTGTGTTTTTACTTGTTTAATTTCAATCATTTTATCTGTCTTTGTTTAGTCTTAAGTTATGAACCTATTTCGCAGTATAAAAGTTTATTAGTCTTTCTAATGCACGTTGGCATACCGGCAGAATGCAGGTGCTTCGTTTATCTTCATTCTGCATTCGGTAGTAGGACGATAAAGTCCTTTTTGTGTATAGCCTGCTCCTTCATAGACACCCACCTTGGTGTATAAGTCGGCATTTTCTGTAGCTACCGGAGTAGGTATGGCAGTACCTTCCGGAATCATATCTTTCCATTTACTGTCGAAATCAATTAATGTGGTGATATTTGGCTCCCAAGGTTCCACTTCATATGGATATTGCGGCTTGGGGTTTCGGTATATGCATATTCATCTGCTAATCCTCCAAAACTATGGCCGAATTCATGGACTACAACCGGTTGAAAATCAGGATGGTGGGCTGTGGTCAGTGTATATGAGTTATAGATGCCACCTCCTCCGTAGGTGTCTGTATTGGCTAGAATAATGATATGCTCGTAAGGAATTCCAGCCAACCAATTATGAATACTTTTTACCCGACTGGTAGTGAGATACCGGTCGGAATAGAACGTGTTGAAATGTGAACTTACAGCTGTAGATTTCCATTTGCCTTGTCCCGGTATGCTGACTCCGCTGTCTTCCGAAGGGCTTGCCACAGCGACAATATTAAATTTGTCCTTCAGTTTCTTGAAAGGTTCATGACTGAACAGGGCGTCACACGCTGTCTGGGCATTCTTTAATAAAATATCATCCATTTCTCTTTTCTGTATATCCTTCTGCATGATTGCTACATCGATGCAATCTGCGGCATTTCCGTTTGCAGAAGATAGCGATGAGGGGTAATATGGTTTGTTCCCTCTGATGGATCAGAATATCATTGGGGATTATTTCATGTGTGAGTGAGGCATTTACTTTATGATATACATCTTTTAGAGATATGGTCACTACTGCTTCTTTTTGGGATAAGGCAAAAGAAAAGAATTCTCGAAGCCTCTTTTTATCCTACTTGCTTCTTCTTCGCTTACCCATTCTTGGAAAAGGCTAGAGAATGACGTTCGATAAATGGTTTCTCCTGTTGCTTTGTCTTTCATTGTGATTTCACCGTTGCCTGCCAAAGGAAGTTCTGCTAGATGATGCTTGCGTCCTGCCCATTGCGGAAGGCTTGACAGTTCGTCCAGATATACTTCTTGTTTTTTGGCATCTCCGGTAAAAATATAATCTGCCCGAAGTGTTTTATCTTCGAAATAATCACTGAAATTTTGAGCGTTTACAGTCATGCTGAATAAACTGCACAAGGTAAAAATAAATGTCTTTTTCATCGTCTTTGCATTTTCTGCAAAGATAGGACATTCTATTAAATTATTGGTATTTATACAATAAAAGTTATGAATCGCACGAATATTGTCGGGAAAAGTCATATCTTTGCAGAAAATTAAACTAAAAAGAATGGGACATCATCAATTAGACAGTTTGGATGAGCAGATTTTGAGGTTGATAGCCAGTAATGCTCGTATTCCGTTTTTGGAAGTAGCCCGTGCTTGCAATGTATCCGGTGCAGCCATTCATCAGCGTATTCAGAAATTAACTAATCTGGGAATTCTTAAGGGATCTGAATATGTTATTGATCCAGAAAAGATCGGATATGAGACATGTGCATATATTGGTCTTTATCTGAAAGATCCGGAACAATTTGATTCAGTGACAGAGGCTTTGAAAAATATTCCTGAAGTCGTAGAATGTCATTTCACTACGGGACAATATGATATGTTTATCAAGATTTATGCAAAGAACAATCATCATTTGCTTAGCATAATTCATGATAAGTTGCAACCATTGGGCTTGGCTCGTTCAGAAACTATTATATCTTTTAATGAGGCTATCAAGAGACAAATGCTATCCTCGATTTAGCTGATGAAGATTAATCGTTACTTTATCCGGCTATAATTAATAAAACTATACGGGTAGAGATGTTTTTCATCTGTCGGGTGATCTTCTCTGCCTGTTTCTTTCCATTCCTCTTTCTTTATTTCGGGAAAATAAGCATCAGCTTCCTTGGATGTGTCATCAATAAATGTGATATATAATTGTTGGGCTATATGCATTGCCTCTTTATACAAGCTTGCACCGCCTATAATAAATATTCTTCTTCTTCTTTGCAGTTGGGATAAAGCGTATTTCCAATGCAGG
>ENA-OQHP01000068-OQHP01000068.1-human-gut-metagenome-genome-assembly--contig:-NODE-68-length-31352-cov-6.586773_pt1 | contig 31352 bp, 38 predicted proteins | sample MGYA00242563_ERZ504717 | MGnify/ENA primary metagenome ERZ504717 (study PRJEB26092, sample SAMD00036212) | human gut metagenome | host: Homo sapiens | study: EMG produced TPA metagenomics assembly of... | reverse complement strand
TTGAATATAAAGCGAGAGAAATTGGCTCAATAGTGCAAAAGATAGATAGATACTATCCAAGTTCGCAAATTTGCCATGTTTGTGGTACAAAAAATCCTGAAACTAAAAATTTGGCAGTTCGTGAGTGATTTGCGCAAAGTGCAAATCCAACCACGATAGAGATAGAAATGCTGCTATAAATATATGGAAGGTTGGGGCATCAACCTTCTTTGGAGAGATATAGTAAGACCTGCTATTTTAGTAGGCAAGTATCGTTTGTATCCAAGAATTCCCTGCCTTTAGGCATGGGGAGTATGTCAATTTTATAATATAACTACTCAAAAAAACTGTAAAATCAAGTACCACACGTAAAACGTGTGGCTTGCACAAGCCTATAAGGCTTTTAACAATAGCCAGTGCCTAAATGACGCTGCTTTCTCTTCGTTCAAGCCATTGTGCACTGATTAATTAACAATCCCTAAAGGGATCATTTAATTCTTTTGTGCTTATTTTATCCATCATTTTATCATACGTATCTTGTTCTTTTATATATTTCGCTATTGTTGCTTCATTTAGTCCTACTGTCGATACATAATATCCTGTTGACCAAAAATTATTGTTTCCAAATTTATATTTTAAATTTCCATGTCTTGCAAATATCATCATTGCACTTTTTCCTTTTAAATACCCCATAAAATTTGATATACTCATTTTTGGTGGTATCTTAACCAAAATATGAATATGATCCGGCATAGCTTTCCCTTCTATTATCTCTATGCCTTTCCACTTACATAAATCTTTTATTATTTGTACGATATCTCTACGCAATTTATTATATATAATTTTTCTTCTATATTTTGGGGTAAATACTATATGATACTTGCACATCCATCTTGTATGTGCTAAACTTCTTTCCACAGAAATTCTCCTCTCTTTAATAATGACTTGAACACTTATTATTTTAATAGAGGAGAATTTCTATTTCTATAAGAAACTTATTAACCACTCGTAAAACGAGTGGTTTTTTGTTTCGCACGCTCTGCGTACTCAACTAACTAAAGTACATAATAAAAATGCACCTTAAAACTATATTAAGTCTTAAGGTGCATTTTTTATGCTTCTTGTAAGATTTCTCTTAATTTTTCCATATTCATATTTTGACGAACAGTATCTGCTAAACGATTAAATGCTGCTTGTTTAGCTGCTGCATAATTTGTGCTTACAGGTAACGCTTCTAAACCTTTGCGTTTACGCAATATATTGATCAAACTACGGCGATATTTATCATTATCAAAAATACCATGAATATATGCACCCATGACATTTTGTTCTTGATTTATCATACCTTCTGCCACCTGCACATCTTTATCAGCACGTTTTGTGATCATAAATGGATGATTTGCTTCTTTTGTAAATTTAGTAGTTCCCATATGAATTTCATAGCCAAACAAATCATCTATAAATAATTTTTCACCTAAAAATTCCCAAGAAAGACATTTTGCTTCAACTTGTGAAGTGAGTTTTTTCTCTACAAAAGTAGTTTCCATTGGCAAGAAGCCAAGTCCTTTTACGCTATCATTATCTGATTCAGTATGCCATGGGTCACTGATTTTTTCACCAAGCATTTGATAGCCACCGCAGATGCCAATGATAGGAATGTTTTTTTCATGAGCTTCATTTAAAGCTTTTTCCATACCACTATCACGCAAATAAAGCGTATCTTCTGTAGTATTTTTGCTACCTGGAAGTAAAATTAAATCTGCATCACCGATTTCTTGACCTTCTTTTACATAATAAAGATTTACATCATCTTCTTTACTCAAAGCATCAAAATCAGTGAAATTGGAAATTTTAGGAGTTTTAATTACTGCAATTTTTATTGGTGCATTTACTTTATCTTTCGCTTGAGTCTTTTTATCATCTAAAGATACAGAGTCTTCATCTTCAATACCTAAATCAGGTAAATAAGGAATTACACCTAAAACTGGTTTTCCTGTTTTTTCTTCGAGGAAATCAAGTGCAGGCTGTAAAATAGTTACATCGCCACGGAATTTATTGATGATAAGTCCTTTTACTAAAGCTCTTTCATCTGGTTCTAAAAGCTCTAAAGTTCCCACAAGCGAAGCTAATGCTCCGCCACGATCAATATCAGCAATCAACAATACTGGTGCATTTAAATATTTAGCAATACGCATATTTACGATATCATTTGCTTTTAAATTCACTTCTGCAGGACTGCCTGCACCTTCAATTACCATCATATCAAAGCGTTCTTCTAAACGGCGAATAGCTTCTTTTACAGTATCAAAAGCTTTTAATGAATATCCCTTATGATATTCGCGTGCAGACATATTTCCTACAGCTTTTCCCATTAAAATAACTTGTGAACAAGCATTTCCTGTTGGCTTCAATAATACAGGGTTCATCTCTACAAATGGCTCAAGACCTGCTGCTTCTGCTTGAGCGACTTGAGCTCTACCCATTTCATCGCCATCTTTAGTTACATAAGAATTAAGTGCCATATTCTGTGCTTTAAATGGCACTACAGACATACCTTCTTGATAAAAAATTCTGCATAAAGCTGTAGTTAAAATACTTTTTCCTACATGAGAAGAAGTACCTTGTAACATAATATGTTTAGTCATCAGTTTTCCTCCATCTCTAGTGATTTTTTATAAGCTCTTATTTTTTCCACAAAATATTTAGCATTTTGCTTTGAGCCTAAAAAATGTAAATGCAAATATGAACCTACAATATTATCTTTAGCATATCCTGCTTTGTATTTCATATTATTACGCATTTTCGTAAATTCAAATGCCCATGGAAAACTTTCATCTTGTGTATCAATCTGCGTTGAAAAATGAAATTCATGACCTTTTATCTCATCATTTTGTTTTCCTAAAATATTATCTTGCAGAATTTTTGCTTTCACATAACCCACAGTCTGCAATTTTTTATTCATTTGAGCTTTCGCAGGAATAAGCCCCACCATTTCATAAAATTTTTGCTCAAAATCATAAATTCCCTGCATTAAATACATAAAGCCACCACATTCAGCATATATTGGCATTTTGCCTTCATTAGCTTTGCGTATGGATTTTATCATCGAAGTATTTTGCATAAGTTCTTGAGCAAAAACTTCTGGAAAACCTCCGCCAAAAATCAAAGCATCAACATCATCAGGAATAGCTTCATCTTCTAATGGACTAAAAAACTTCAACTTCGCCCCTAAATTTTCTAATTGAGCTAAACTTACTGGATAGTAAAAAGAAAAAGCTTTATCTTGTGCAATACCTATAGTTATATCTTTTTTGATATTTTCGGCTTCAAATTCTTCAACTTCGATAGCTGGTGCTGTTTTAGCAAGTTCAATGATTTCATCTAAATACACTTCTTGAGCAATTTTTTCAGAAATCTTTTCGATGACCTCACGTGCATTATTTTCTCTAGCTGGTGTCAAACCTAAATGACGCTCTGGCATATGCACACTATCATCACGGAAAATTGCACCATAAACAGGCACATTTATTTTCTTCATAGCTTCTTCAATCAAAGCTTTATGTGTTGGTGAACCTAATTTATTTAAAATTACACCGGCTAAATTCACATCACTATCATATAATTTAAAACCAAGTGCTATAGCTGCGGCTGAATCGCCCATTGATTGCACATTGATGACTAAAATCACAGGTGCATTTAATTTTTTCGCTAATTGTGCTGTAGAACTAACACCATTTTTTCCGCCATCATAAAGCCCCATAACACCTTCGATAATCGCTATATCGGCATCTTTTGATTCTTGCACAAATAAATCATTTATCATGCTTTCATCAACAAGCCATGTATCGAGATTATGACCTTTTCTTCCTGCCGCCATACCATGATAACTAGGATCAATATAATCAGGGCCAACTTTATACGGTTGTACTTTTAAACCTTTATTTTTTAATGCACGAAGTATTCCTGTAACGACTGTAGTCTTACCTGAACTACTTTGAGTGGCTGCAATAACTACACGAGGAATATTTACTTTTTTCATCATTAAATCACCTTATTAAATGCGTGTATTATCAATGATATACATTACTGCATTAATGCAAGAAGCAGCAATTGGGCTGCCGCCTTTTGTTCCTGTTACTGTAATATATGGAACTTTTGATTCAGCAATTAATAAATCTTTTGATTCAGCAGCTCCTACAAAACCAACTGGTGTACCAATGATAGCAGCTGGACGAATATTTTCTTCATTCATTAAACGGATAACTTCAAATAAAGCTGTTGGTGCATTACCAATAGCAACGATTGCTCCATCTAATTCTTTGCCAAAATGACGCATAGCAGCAATAGAACGAGTAATACCATGTTCTTTTGCATATTTTGCAATTTCAGGATCTGCAATTTTACATTCTACAGAGCCACCCCAAGAAGCTAATTTGCGTTTATTGATACCAGTGCGAACCATTTCTACATCAGTATAGATTTTGCAACCAGAAAGCAAAGCTTTTTTCATAGAAGCTACTACATCTTTATGAATACGAATGATTGGTGCATAATCCACATCGCCAGAAGCGTGAATAATACGAGAATAAATTTTTGTTTCTTCTTCGCTTAAATTTAATTTTTCAATATATGGTTTAATAATTTCAAAACTACGAACTTCTATAGCCATTGGGTCTTTGATAAATTCCATCAAAATCCCTCCTATTTTTCATATTTGGCAACAAATGTGCCTACACAATCATAATCATGAGTTAAATTTTTATAATCTATTCTTGGTCTATCAATAATGACAATTTCTAGACCTAATTTAATTGCAGCTGTCAATTTTGTTTCTGTGCCACCTAAAGTGCCACTATTTTTCATCACAACAACATCTGCATTGTATTTTTCATATAAAGCTATATTCAAGCTTTCCGAAAAAGGTCCTTGCACAGCTACTATATCTTTGGGAGATATTCCACAATTTTCACAGATTTGCAGAGAAGCAATAGCAGGAAGTACTCTCGCTATAATATGCTTATTGTATTTTTTACTATCTTTAGCAAATAAGTCTAAACGATTACTACCTGTTGTCAAAAAGATATTTTCACCTAATTGCATAGCAAGGTCAGATGCTTCTTCATAAGTTTTCACTAAATGAAGTTTTTCATAAGCAGGTATTGGCGTTACTTCTCTTTCATAGCGAATATAAGGTATATTTAATTCATCACAAACCTGCATAGCTGTTTTAGATACATTCACCGCATATGGGTGCGTAGCATCTACAAAAACTTTTATCTGATTTTCTTTTAAGCAATTCTTCATAGCTTCTTCATCTAATTTATGGTCATTGATGATTAAATTTTCATCTTTCGGTAATAACTCTTTACCATAATTAGTAACTACAGAAGCCATAACTTATAATTTTGCTTTAATAAATATTCTACAAGACCTCTACCATCTTGCGTTCCTGAAGCTACAAAAATCATACTTCATAGCCTCTAGGTGTTATCATAAAGCCTTCTTTAGCAAAAGTTTTGCTATTGCCAATGATTACCATAGAAAACATATTGATATCTTCTTTTGTGAAGTTTTCTAAATCAGAAATAACCATTGTTTCATTTTCACGGCTTGCACTATTTACAATGCCAACTGGAGTTTTAGGGTCTTTATGTTTTAACATAATTTCACGAATTTCTTCGATATGCTGTACACGTTTATGGCTTTTTGGATTGTATAAACCAATTACAAAATCACCTTGAGCTGCAAGGTCTGCACGTTTTTTAATCAATTCCCATGGAGTCAATAAATCACTTAGGCTGATGATTGCAAAATCATGCATAAGTGGAGCACCTAATACAGCAGCAGCCGCATTTACAGCAGAAAGACCTGCTACAATCTGAACTTGTGGTCTTTCTTCTTTTGGCAATTTCAATAATAATTCTAAGACAAGACCTGCCATACCATATACACCAGAGTCACCACTTGAAACTACTGCAACATTATGACCTTTTACAGCTTCTTCAATAGCCATTTTACAGCGGTCAACTTCTTGCATCATTCCTGTGCCAATTACATTTTTTCCATCTAAAAGATGTTTTATCAATTTAATATATGTGTTATATCCTGCTACTGTATCAGCTTCTAAAATAGCATTTAAAGCACGAGGAGTCATATCCTCTTTACCACCTGGACCAATTCCAATTACTTTAATCATTCCCATGCTAAGGACACCGTCACTTTCTCAAATTTTGTTTTCGGCAAAATTATTTTTGCCCTCTCATTATATGCCAATATAGCAGCTTGACATACATTTCCTATACCAATTTGTTTTTTTACAAAATTAGATTCAGGTAATTTATATTTATCAATCACATTTTGCATGATTGTATTATCATAAAAATGAGTTTCTACTTTATATTTTTCTGCCCATTGATGTAAAGCTTTCTCATTTTGCTTGACGATTGTAGAAACTAATGCTTTGATTTTTAAATCTTCACAATCTGCCATTTTTTTTGCTTCATTTATTGCCTGTTCCACAAGATTTAATTCAACATCTTTGCGACAACCAACGCCAATTATCAATTGTTTTCGCGTTAAAAATAATATATTTTCTCGCACCTGTCGTTTATCTGTGATAAATACACAAAAATCATTTTGCCTATCAAGTTCTTCTACATCAATCAATTTAGCTTCAATCTTAAAATCTCTAGCCAAATTGATTATCATCTGTTCACTTTGCTTTAAATCTTTATCTACATAATAAATAACTTTTTGGTGTTGAATTAATGCTGAATTAATTATTTTTATATGTTCTAAAGGATATGGCACTAAATTATATTTTCTTGCCACCACATCAGGAGCAATTATTTTATTCGTATCTGTAGCTGTAGTAATAACTGGCATAGCATTTAATATATCAGCAATCTTCAACGTGAGTTCATTTGCTCCACCCAAATGACCAGATAACAAACTTATCACAAAATTAGCTTTTTCATCTAAAACTATTACAGCTGGGTCTTTGACTTTATGCACGATAAATGGTGCTATCATTCGCACAGCAATACCTGTCGAAGTGAAAAATATAATCGCTTCATACTCAGCAAAAATATTTTTTATCACTTCATTCATTTTGTCATACTCATATATATGACCAGCTAAACTAATATCATATCTATCTTTTTTACATAGATATCACAAGTTTTCAAGGTATTTTGCAATTTACAAGCTAAATCAGCACCATTTTTAGTTACAGTAATAATTGCATATTTCATTAAGCTTTATCTGTACCTTGACGATACATATGACTAAATTCTGGTGCATAAAGACGAGATTTTGCATATTCTGTATCTAAACATTTACTTACAACAATCATAGCTGTACGAGAAATATTATTTTCTTTAACAATATCGGCAATAGTTTCAAGTGTGCCACGTACAATTTTTTGTTCAGGCCAAGAAGCTTTCTGCACGATAGCAATAGGTGTAGATGGTTCATAGCCACCTTCAATCAACTGTTCTACTACTTCAGAAATCATATGCACGCTCAAGAAAATACACATAGTAGCTTGATGAGCTGCTAAGGATTTTAATTTTTCTTTTTCAGGAACAGGTGTTCTACCTTCATTGCGTGTGATGATTACAGTCTGAGAAATTTCAGGAAGTGTATATTCCTGTTTTAAAGCTGCTGCTGTAGCTAAGAAAGAACTTACACCTGGAATTACAGTGTATTCAATATTGCGACGAGATAATTCGTCCATCTGTTCTTGAATAGCACCATAAATTGCAGGGTCACCAGTATGGAGTCGAACTGTCATTTTACCTTCTTGTTCTGCTGCTGTAATTGTTTCAATAACTTCACCTAAAGTCATAGAAGCACTATTATAAATTTCACAATCTGCTTTTGCATAATCTAATAATGCAGGATTTACAAGAGAACCAGCATAAATAATTACATCTGCCTCTTTTAATAATCTTTGACCTTTAACTGTAATAAGTTCAGGATCCCCAGGACCTGCACCAATAATATAAACCATAAAAAATATCCTCCCTAATTCATCTTATTTTAGTTTTTTACAAGTAACAATATAAACTGGATTTTGTGCATTGAACATATCGTATGAACCGATTTGTCTTAAACGATTTACTTGTACTTGAATTGCTTCATAAGTGTAACTTTCTTTTTGCTTCATATATGTTGTGATTTCAGATATTGTCTGGATTGTTACCGCATTTACGATAATACGTCCACCTTCATTTAATTTACTATCAATTATATCTAAAATCTCAAACATATGTTTGCCACTACCACCGATGAATACAACATCACAATTTGGCAATTCATCTAATCCTTTTGGTGCTTCTGTGGCAATGACTTTAACTTTATCTTCTAATTTAAATTTAGCAATATTTTGATGTAATAAATCAACCGCTAAATCTTTTTTCTCTATAGCATAAACTTCTCCTTGAGGAGCAAGTAAAGCCGCTTCAATAGATAAAGAACCTGTACCAGCACCAATATCCCAAATAATATTATCAGGACGAATTTTTGCCTTGCACATTGTCAAAATGCGAATTTCTTCTTTTGTCATTGGCACTTTATCGCGAATAAATTCTTCATCTGCTATTCCTGGTAAATTCAAATATGCACCAACTTTCTATTCATAATTTATTTTATATTAACCTTCAACTATCATCACACAATGACTCGCACATGCTTTTGTCTGTGCTTCATCTAAAGATAAGCTGACTATCTTTTCATCAGGATAAGAAGTCTAGAACAAATATATGCTCTCGCATTTTTATCCCAGCCTCTTGCTATCAAATATGTGGCTATAGCATTAGAATTAAATTTATTATCTGTGAGCATACCGATTATGCGACCTGGATAATATTTTAAGTCTTCATCACTCGGCACACGTCCATGAAAACTAAGTAGACTAGCTTCTTGCCATGGAAGTGCTATCTTAGCAAAAGCTGTTTGCATGGAACTTAGCCTGGAATTACTTTTAAATTTTCTAAAGGAAAGTTCTTACGCAAAGCACTTAACAAAGAATAATATCCCGGATCACCAGATACCATTACTACTACATCATTATCATTTAATTCAACTTTTATAAAATCCATTACAGCACTGATATCTGCTTTTATGGCAAAAGTTTTTTGACCTTGATGAGAAAATTCATTTAATGCTCTCGTTCCTCCAACTAAAACATTTGCTTCATTTATAGCTTGCATAGCCATAGGAATGACATATTCTTTCGCTCCTGGACCAATTCCAGCCACAATTATTTTATGTTCCAACCTAATCTACCACCTATTTCTCTTGCATTATCGTCCATACCCAAAATTTCACCTTTCAAAGTAACCATCACAGTTCCTACTTTGAAAGCATTAAATACATGTTGTTCACTGCGAAGACTAGCTCTTTTAGCTAATAAATCATAAAAACCTTTTTCTACCAATCCATATCTTTCAATGATTGGCATAGCTGCTTCTGTTGTCTTCACTTTAAAAATTTCCTCTACGCCTTTTTTATCCATGCCCAAAAGAGCAGCATAAGAAGCTAATATTTCCAAGCGAGCATCAGCTATTTTACTATGTGTATAGAAAATTCCTCCAGCTACTTTTACCAATTTACCTAAATGACCAAATAAAAGCACTGATTTAATTCCTTCATCAGCAGTAAATTCCAACATATGACCGATAAAATTACTTGTCTGTACCATAGCTTTTGCTGGAAGATTTAATTTACTAGCAATATTTTCACCAATTTTTCCAGGAACAAAAATAATATCATCAAATCCATTTGCTTTAGCTACAGAAATCTGCGGTGTAAGTGAATTTTTAAAGCCTTCTTCAGACATTGGACGCACCACGCCAGTAGTGCCAATTACAGAAATACCGCCTTCTATACCCAATATAGGATTAAGCGTTTTTTTCGCTAGTTCCACTCCTTTAGGAATAGAAATCGTAATATCACAGCCATAACCTTCTGGCAACAATTCGCGAACGACTTTCGTCATCATTTTTCTTGGCCCTGGATTTATTGCCGGCTCTCCTGGCGGAATAGACAAACCTGCCTCTGTAACTTTTCCAATACCTAAGCCAGCATAAAAATTAATTTTATCATCATCTTTATTTATTTTTACTTCTGTAAATACAGAAGCTCCATGTGTGATATCTGGGTCATCACCAGCATCTTTTATGACTTCTGCCTTTGCTCCAGTTGATGTAAGCTCTACATTTTTAATGGGAATATGCAATAATTCTCCACTTAGAGCGTATAATTCAATTTCTTGAACCACATTTCCCTGTAAAGCAAGTATAGCAGCTTTTGTACCAGCAGCTGCACAAGAACCTGTTGTATAGCCACTTTTCATTTCTTTACGCATAAAAAAATCTCCCTTTGGGCAGGGAGATAGACTTATCCCGTATTTCTACGAAAAATTCTCCACCTGCCATCTCTCGTGAGTCTGAAAAATATATCATCTATAAATTTCACGGTGTTTTTCCAATAGGCAAGTCTCCTGACTTAGGTTCCTCGCTGATTTTCGCCTTCCCAAAATAAATTATTTCAGTGACATAATTGAAAATAGCTCCCCTTACAGTGGCGGGACCGTACTGGCTCTTCCAGTTTCCTTATTAAGCATACGCACCTATCTCTATTTAATATATTATATTATAGGCATTATCCATTAATACTGCAAATCAAATTATTATTTCTGCAATATCTTTTCCACTAAATTTTTATCTAAATCAGGTAAATAAATAATTTCTTTTGCCAATGTTTCATGTTTATTTATCATTTTTCCATGAAAATCATATCATACCAACAATTTTGTTTATAACCACATTTTGTAAAATGAGCTATTTTCTTATAATTAAATTTTTCATGGAAAGCTATACTTTGCGGATTGGGATAGGTTATGCTTGCTACTAAATTAGTTATATTTTGCAATTTTAAAATCGCTTCTAATTTCGTATATAAAATTTCTCCTATTTTTCTACCTTGATATTTTTCATTAATATAAATAGAAGTTTCTACACACCAATTATAAGCTTGTCGTTCCCTAAAAGTAGAAGCATATGTATAACCTACTATTTCATCACCAATACAAGCTAAAATATAAGGAAATTTCGACATTATTTTTGTTATACGCTGTTTAAATTCGTCAATTATTGGCACTTCATATTCAAAAGTGATATTTGTATTTTTTACATAGGGAGCATAAATTTCTACTAATTTTTCTGCATCATCTATTTTGGCTAAACGAAAAATTATTTTTTCATCATTCTTCATTAAAATCTCTCCTCAATGACTAAATTTGTACTTAAAATCTATACAAATATTTATACTAAATAATTCTATTCAAAATTTATATTGAGTCAAATAAAAATTTAATCATTATTGATATTCATTCTTGACACCATATACTATAGGGTATACTAAAGACGTAAAGATAATACCTATAGGGGTATATAATTATTTTAGAAAAGAGGCGTACATATGGCTACTACTTCTAATTTATCTATTGATAATAATAATCACAAACAAAAAGCATATTCAATCAATATCCATTGTGCTAATTGTGCTGCCAAAATCGAACGAAAAATCAACGAATTATCTGATGTAGATAACGCTACTATTTCTATTTTGACTAAACAATTAACTTTAACAGCTAAAAATCCTGATGAATTATTACCTACTATTCAAAAAATAGCAGACAAAATTGAACCTGGCACTATAATCACTCAACTTGAAGAAAATGCTTCTAATTATAAAGAAAAAATCTATCTAATCGAAAATTTAGATTGTGCTAACTGTGGTGCTAAAATCGAAAAAAATTAAACGAATTACCTGAAATTAAATCTGCTCTGTTGACATTTGCTACTAAAAATTAAAAATAGTAGCTCAAAATCCTGATGTACTTCTACCTCAAATAAATAAAATAGCTAATTCCATTGAAAATGGTGTAAAAATCATAAATGCTGATGAATCTTCTTCAAAATCTCATCAAAATACAAAAAATTTTTGATGAAAAAAGCATTGATATTATTGAAATTGTATTTGGTGCCATTTTATTTATCATTGGCGAATTTACTTCTCTTGTACCAGACCAATACACACTTTATCTGTATATCGTAGCTTATTTAATTTTAGGTTTCCATGTACTAAAAACTGCCATCACCAATTTATTTCATGGCAATGTCTTCGATGAAAACTTTCTCATGAGTATCGCAACTTTGGGAGCATTTGCTATCAAAGAATATCCTGAAGCTGTCGGTGTTATGCTCTTTTATCGCATTGGCGAATATTTTGAAGAACGTGCTACAGAAAAAGTCGCAGTCAAATTATGGATGCTGTTGATTTACGACCTGAAACAGTAAATCTTCTCCATAGTGATAAAATGTCTGTTATTTCTGCTCATGAAGCCAAGGTTGGCGATATTTTATTAGTTCGTGCTGGTGATAGAATTCCTGTTGATGGCATTGTCATTGAAGGAGAAAGCCGTTTGGATACATCACCTGTTACTGGCGAACCTGTTCCAATAAAAATTGCCCCTAATAGCTCTATCACTTCTGGTTGTTTGAATATTTCTGGTGCTATCAAAATGAAAGTGGAAAAGCCATTATCTGAATCTATGGTTTCGCGCATTTTACAAGCTGTAGAAAATGCTGCTGCTAATAAACCTAAAATAGATAAATTCATCACTCGTTTTGCTCGTATCTATACTCCAATTGTTGTTGCTGTTGCCCTTGTCACAGCTATCATTCCTTCACTGATTACAGGTGATTGGGAACATTGGATTTATACAGCTTTAACTTTTTTAGTAATTAGTTGCCCTTGTGCTTTAGTATTAAGTGTGCCACTTGCTTTCTTTTCTGGTATTGGCAGTGGTTCCAAACAAGGAATTTTATTTAAAGGTGGTCTAGCTTTAGAAGCTTTAAAAAATATAAAAACTATCGTCATGGATAAAACAGGTACACTGACTCATGGTAATTTCACAGTTAAAACTATAAATCCTGCAAATAATTACACAAAAGAAGAATTACTTTCTCTTTGTGCTAGTTGTGAAAAAATTTCCTCTCACCCTATTGCTATCAGCATTATCAATGAAGCCACTAAACAAAAACTCAATTTAAAAACTACTACTGATAATCAAGAAATTGCTGGTGAAGGTATAATCTGCACTATCGACAAGCAAAAAATTATTGTGGTAATAAACGCTTAATGCAACGATTTAATATTGCTTTACCTGATGATTTACTTATTAATGCTGGTACAGAAATATTTATTGGTATAGATGATAAATATGCTGGCTCTATTGTTATTGATGACACCATCAAAGATGATGCAAAATCCACTATTGCTAAATTAAAAAATTTAGGTTTAACTACAGCTATGCTCACAGGTGATAATGAACATAGTGCTTATGCTGTAGCTAATAAAGTAGGCATTGATAAAGTTCATGCTAAACTTTTACCTGAAGATAAATTAAAAAAATTATCCTCACTTAGACAAGAACATGGTAATGTATTTTTTGTCGGCGATGGTATAAACGACGCTCCTATTCTCGCTGGTGCTGATGTTGGCGCTGCTATGGTAGTGGTGCTGATGCTGCCATTGAAGCTGCTGATGTAGTATTTATGAATTCTAAAGTTCATTCTATTTTCCAAGCGATAAATATTTCTCGCGATACCATTCGCATAGCATGGCAAAATGTAGTCTTTGCCTTAGGTATAAAAATACTCATCATGGTTCTCGGTCTTATGGGCTTTGCTTCCATGTGGCAGCCGTTTTTGCCGATACTGGTGTAGCTATGATTTGTATTTTAAACTCCATTCGCATTCTTTATAAAAACTATTAATAGCTTCTAACTTTTAATAATCTGTTCATTTTCTTTTTTAGATGAACAGATTATTTTTTATATCCATCAAAACTATTTTTAATCCCTCTATTTTGTTTGCAATTTTATATTTTTCCAAGTAGAAATCTTTATCAATATTGATATTATTGTCTTAGACTATATATCATCATAACTATGTAACTAAATTTTTTAGGAGGTTTTATCATGCTAGCTGATTATCATATGCACACTGAATTTAGTGATGACTCTACTTGCCCTATGGAAAAAGCTATCCAAACAGCAATAGCGAAAAATCTTGATGAAATCTGTTTTACTGAACATATTGATTATGGTGTAAAAACAGATTTAAATTGTGATTGTCAAAAATATCTTGAAAAATTTACATATTATCAAAAATTATTTTCTCCCCAAATAAAACTAAAATTCGGCATGGAATTTGGTATGCAAACACATACTATCAATCAATTTGCCAAAACATTTACTAGTTATCCCTTTGATTTTATAATACTTTCTTGTCATCAAGTCGATAATCTTGAATTTTGGAACCAAGCTTTTCAACAAGGAAAAACACAACAAAAATATAATGAACTTTATTACCAAGAAATTTTAAAAGTAATCCAACAATATAAAGATTATTGTGTTCTCGGTCATTTAGATATGATTAACCGTTATGACCAAAAAGGGATTTATCCTTTCAATAAAGTCTTTGACCTTGTAAATGAGATTTTAAAACAAGTCATAAATGATCATAAAGGCATTGAAATTAATACTTCTTGTTATCGTTATGGACTAAAAGATTTAACGCCTTCCGTTGAAATTTTAAAACTCTATAAAAAATTAGGTGGCGATATTATAACCATTGGTTCTGACGGTCATGATGTCGACCAATATGGCTTTAAAATCCAAGAGACTAAACAAATATTAAAGGCTTTAGAATTTAAATATATTTATACATTTGACAAAATGAAACCTATTGTTCATACAATTTAATAATTAAAATAAAAAAACTAGATGCAGTTAAACTACATCTAGTTTTTATTATTTTCTAGCACATTCACTATCTAAATTAAGCATAATTTTAAGACCATGGTCTAATGTCGGCAATAAATATTCTAAGCATTCTCTTACAGCTTTAGGACTTCCCGGCAAATTAATAATCAAAGATTTTTTTCTAATGCCTGAAGTTGCTCGACTCAACATAGCTCTTGGTGTAATTTTTAAACTATACATACGCATAGCTTCAGAAATTCCTAGTGTTTCTTTTTCAATTACATCTTTTGTCGCTTCAGGTGTATTATCTCTTGGCGAAAAACCTGTACCACCTGTTGTCAAAATCAAAGGAATTTCTTTATCCGCAAGCTCTATCATTTTGTCTGCCAATAAAGCTCTATTATCTGGCAAAATTTCCATAGATACTACTTTATAATCAGACTCTTCTACAATCTGCTTTATACATGGACCACTTAAATCTTCACGAAGACCTTTTGCACCTTTATCACTTGCAGTGATTATCGCCACTTCAAACATTTCTTTCACCTTCTCAAGCTTCTACAAAAATTGTATCTTGTGCTTTAATTTCTCCGCCATTTAATACAATCGCAAATACACCTTCATTAGGCATGATACATTCACCTGTTTGCTTTTGAATATTGCAACCTAAATGGCATTTTTTACCTATCTGAGTGATTTCCAATAAAATATCATTTACTTTTAATCTTGTACCAATCGGCAAATTTTTTAAATCAATACCTTCAACTAAAAGATTTTCGCCAAATGCACCAGCAGGAACTTTGAAATTATATTTTTCTTCAAAAGCCCTCACCGCTTCTACTGCTAATAAACTTATCTGACGATGCCATTTTCCAGCATGGGCATCATGTTCTAAACCAAAATTCTTTATCATCAAGCCCTTATCTACAGCAGTTTTTAAAGTACCTTTTTGTTCACTGATACATACAGCTAAAATTTTTCCCATCAATTAAAATCTATACTCCTTATTATTTTTCATAATCATAAACGCCAGATTTTCCGCCTTCTTTATGCAATAGACGTATATCTGATATTTCCATACTTTTATCTATAGCCTTGCACATATCATAAATCGTCAATAAAGTAACTGATACAGCATGGAGTGCTTCCATCTCAACGCCAGTCTTACCATTGACTTTTGTTATCGCAATAGCTTTTATCATATAATTGTCTTCGTCTAATTCAAAATCAATCGTAATTTTTGTAATAAATAATGGATGACAAAGCGGTATCATATCACTTGTTTTTTTCGCTGCCATAATACCAGCTATTCTAGCAACAGCTAATACATCACCTTTTTTATTAGTCTGTTTTTTGATTGAACGAAAAACTTCTTGATTTACTTTTATACTACCTTCGGCAATAGCTATACGCATGGTAATGTCTTTTTGACTGACATCAACCATGATAGCTTCACCATCTTGATTAAAATGCGTAAAATTCGCCATATTTTCCCCATTTATAATTTATTATTTTAATTTTTTAGCCACATCAGTTACATCTTTAACAGTATTCACTGTGTCTGTGATATCTGATGTTGAATTTCTAAATTCTTTTATACTTTTACCTAAAGCCTTACTTATTTCTGGCAATTTCTTAGGTCCAAATACCACTAAAGCAATCACTAAAATCAAAATTAATTCTGGTATACCTAATCCAAACATCTATTTTTCTCCCATCTAAAATTATTTTACTGAGCTCTTTTTTGAATTAACTGAGCTACAATACTAATTGCAATTTCGGAAGGTGTTTCCGCTTTAATATCTACCCTATAGGCATGATAATTTGTTTTATTAAATCTTCACTAAAGCCTTTTTCAGCTAAATAATTTTCTACATGAATTTTTTTATGTCTACTGCCAATCACACCAATATATGCTGGAGGATTTTTCAATAAACTTTCTAAAACCAAGGTATCTTTTGTATGACCATTAGTCACAACTATTACATAATCACTATTTTTGATTTCCACTTGCTCACTAAAATCTGCGTAATCTACAACTACAATGCGTTTAGCGTCTGGAAATAATTCTTTTTTAGCAAATTCACTGCGTTCTTCAAGCACGATATATTCAAATTCTAAATTTGGCAATAATTTTGCGACTTCTTGAGCTACATATCCGCCACCGAACAAATAAACTCTAGGGCTTTGCTTCATGATTTCTAAATACTGCCCAGATTGATTTGTTGTATCCATCTGCAATAAAGATTTTTTAGTCAATTTTTCTTTCAAAGCAAAACTTTCCGCTAAGTCATAAACTTTAAAATCAAAATTTTCATTTTGCCAACCTAAACTCAAAACGATTTTATTTTTCGTATTAATTAAAGTCAATGCTTTTTCCACTTGAACTAAATCTTTTTTCTGTAAACAATATAAAGCAACTGTCAACTGACCGCCACAAACCATACCGTATTCACCAGCAGTAGCATTATTCAAAGAAAAAGTCTGCACTATGGATTTACCATTTTTTATATTTTGTTTAGCTTCCTGTATAGCCAAATATTCTAAAGGGCCACCACCAATTGTATCCACTGTTGAGCCATCAGATAAAATAAACATATGTGCACCTACTCCGCGCGGAGCAGAACCTTTTTTCTCCATGACCATTGCCAAAATTACAGGATTATTTGCTTTTAATTGTGTCTGCACTTTTTGCCAAAAAGCTTTTATTGTAATCATTTCTTGCCCTGCTTTCTCAAATTTTTCAAGCCATATAATACAGCTTCTAAAGCACCGCCACCTATAGCTCTAGATTTATCAGATATGCTAAAACAATGGCTTTGCTCTGCTCGTGGGTCAATGTCTCCACATTTCATCTTATCTGTAACTATAATGCCATCATGCAACATACCGCGAACAATACCATCTATTAAGGCTGTTACTTCTCTGTCATCAACATAAGCTACAATATCGCCTTTTTTTACAAAATCACCAATTTTGACCACGGATTTAAATACGCCTTCGCCATTAGCTCTGATAATTCGCTCTACAGTATAACCGCCAATATTTCCTGGAACACCTGTATTTTTTATAGCACTGCCATCTTCGATTACCTTACCTAAAAATGACCTCTTTTCGTTTCGATAACATAATCGCAATCTTTTTTAGCTGTAAATCCAGGTCCTACAGCAATGACAATCGGTGCATCATCAATTTTTGTATTTATATTTTTCTTAGCCATTATAGCATCAATGATAATATCTGGTTTATACTCTTTCACAATATCAGCATTTTCATCAACAATTACAGCGATTTTATCTTGTGTGATAACTTCTTGTGCCTCTTGATAATTACTTACCAACTTTCCTTTTATACCTTCTATATTTACTTCATTTTCATAGACGGCATTAGAATAAGACACTGTCAATCTTACAGTCAAAGGTTTTTCTATCTCCGTCATAATAATCGGAAATCCTGCTCGTTGCAATCGCCAAGCAATACCTGATGCTAAATCGCCAGCGCCTTTTATCAATATTTTTTCCATTAAAATTACCTTTACCTTCTCTATTTTTACTTTCTAAAACTCATTACGATAACTACTTATCGCCACTTTTATTTTACATTCTGTCAATTTTTCAGCTATAAATATAGCTTCTTTTAAAGCAAGTAAAGTATCAACTTGATTTAAGATGACGAAAAACTCTCGCTTATCTATATCTTTCCTTGCTCCTTGTTCACTTGATATCACTTTTATTATATCATTTTTTGTCAGATTTTCGTTTACTTGCTTTTGTAAAAACTTTGCTAAAAGTTCGGCTCTACATAAAGATTTTAACGGCTGATTTAATGCACTCATGCCTACGATATATACTACTTTATTTGATGAAGATATATAAACTGGTTCTTTTTGTTTAGGGAATTTAAATGGCAATCTTTTTGCTCCATCAGCTTCAATCAAAGTTATATCTGCCAAAGATACGATTTCTCGCAAAAATTCTTCGTCCCATGAACTTATCTTTTTGCCATAATCTTGACCAGTAAATACCCAATTTTGCTGTTTTAATTTTTGCTTTAATAAATTTTTATCTCTTATCGTTATAGCATCTGCTGTTTTAAACATCTTTGTTGTTGTTGTAATCAAAACTTTCTTATGTTCACACATTAAATTTTTAGCTAATAATTTTATCGAAGACGTTTTACCACCTGCACCAGATATAGAAATTATATCTTGATTTTTCACTTGCAAATACTCTACTATACTTTTATTAATCAACTTTTTCTTTGTATATTCTAAAAACATAAATTTATTCTCCTATGAGGTGTTTTCTATGTATAAAAAATCTCTATGCGTTGTTATTTTAGCTGCTGGCAATAGCTCTCGTTTCGGTGCGAATAAATTACTTTATTCTATAAATAATATCCCTATGTATCAATATACTTTAAATTTAATCAAAAAACTAAATCCTAAACAAACAATTTTAGTTACTAAATATCCTGAAATCACAAAAAAAATTGACCCAAATATAATAGTTGTTCCTAACTATGATACTCATTTGGGTCAATCTCATTCTATGCAATTAGCCATAAAAGCCAGCCAACAATTATCTTCTGCTGATAATACAAATGATAATAATATTGACGGCTATTTATTCATCGTTTGCGACCAACCATTTTTGACATTTGCAAGCCTAAATAAACTTTATCAAACATGGCAAAAAAAAGATAATATCTGCGCTCTATCATATAAAGGGAAAAGAGGTAATCCTGTGATTTTCGCTCAAAAATACGTGCCAGAATTACTTGCTATCCATGGAGATAAAGGCGGTCGCATTGTCATTCAAAAACATCTTGATGAATTAACTTTAACCGAAGTGAATTCTGCTAAAGAATTAATAGATATTGATACTTTATCTATATTAAATGAACTTCAAGACTAAAACTCAAGCTCTAAAATATGGCCAACTGCTAAATTATTTTGTTTTATAAAATCTTCTACTATAGATTTATCTTCTATTTTACTAGTCCAACCAATGCCACAACCACCTGTAAGCTCCACAGGTACAGGCAATAATCTGCCAGCTATATTTCCTTTTTTACAAGCAGATTCAAAAGCAAAAGCATGTGTTGGATTATCAAATGTTATCACTAATTTTAAAGATTTTCTTAATCTTGACATAAATCGTCCCTGATTTCTTTTATTGCTATTAATGCTTGTTTTACTTCTTCTTGTGTATTAAATCTTGAAAAACTAAAACGCACTGTACCTTGTTTATCAGTTCCTAAAGCCTGATGAATAAGTGGTGCACAGTGTATACCACTGCGGACAGCAATGCTGTATTCCATCCATAATCTATCTGCAACTATCGAAGAATCTATATCTTTGATATTAAAACTTATCACTGGTACGCGATTTCTTTTAAAACAGCCATAGATTTTTACATCTTCAATATTTTTTAGACCTTCATAAAAATCTTTTGCCAACAAAAGTGCATCTGTATCTAAACCATTTTTTAAAATCCAACCTACAGAAGCATTAAGTCCTGCAATACCATGAACATTAGCTGTTCCTGCTTCAAATACATTTGGCATCATATCTGGGTGATTTTTCGCAAAACTATAAAAACCACTGCCACCAACTTTTACAGGTACAGGGTGAAGACCTTCTCTCAAAACTATTCCACCTGTACCTTGCGGAGCAAATAATTCTTTATGACCTGTAAAACATAAAATATCTATGTTGAAATTTTCCATGTCAATCGGTATTAAACCAGCTACTTGAGCAGCATCTAAAATAAATAAAGCATTATGTTCATGAGCTATAGTTCCTATACGCTGTATATCCATGAGATTACCAGTAACATTTGATGCTCCTGTTGTAATCACAGCCAAAGTATCAGGACGAAAAGCTCTTTCCAGCAATTCATATTCAAAATTTCCATCTTTATCTACAGGAATTATGGTTAAATCCAAATCACCATCACGTAGATATAATGGACGCAATACAGAATTATGGTCATTTGCTGTAGTTATGATATGCCCTTTATTAAAAAAAGACGCTATGACTAAATTCAAACTCTCTGTTACCCCAGAAGTAAATGCCACATTTTCTGGTTTTGCATTAAATAAAGTAGCAATTTTTTCACGTGCTTCATAAACAATTCGCGAGACCAAATAGATGGCCCTGTTGCACTTCTTGATGAATTGCCAGCATTAGCTAACGCTTCAATAACAGCAGTAACTACACAATCTGGACGATAATAACTCGTTGCTGCTTGGTCAAAATAAATCATGGTTTTACCACTTTCGTCGCTTTTGCTTGACGCTCTACAATATCAAGCATATTTACGATTTTACCTACAGCTAATTTTTCTTTTAACTGATAAAATTCTAAACAAGTGCCACAAGCTACTATTTCTACACCAGCATCAGCTAAAGTCTTTAAGTCCTCTAATACTTCAGAACCTTCAACTGCTAATTTAACACCACTATTATAAAAAATAACAGCTTTAGGTAAAGTTTCTAAACAAGTCAAAGAATAAATAAAGCCTTTAATCAAAATACTGCCTAATTTATCATCGCCATGACCCATTACATTACTGCTGACTACAACGACAAAAGAATTATCTGTCTTTGTTGGCACTTCACATTTTATTTCTTCTTGTTGAGGAATGAACATGGATTTTTTTACGAACAAAGATACTATATAATCTGTACCTTGCTGTACTTTTTGAGATGGTAAATTCATCTGGCTTGCCATTTTTTCCAAATTCTGTGCAGAAACTAAATTGTCAACAACTACATTTAATTTATCATCTTGTGTCAAAGTTTTTAATGTATCTCTAGCCATTACAAGCGGTTTTGGACAAGCCTGACCTCTAGCATCTATAGTTTTTTCCATAAAAATCACCTCTAAAAAATTACATAACATTTATTTTATATTTATTTAAATTTGTCACCTTGCCCACAATGCGAGCATCTATATCTGCTTTTTGCATTTCTTCCACTAAAGATTTACTATCCTTAGAATTTACGCTTATCAATAAACCGCCAGAAGTTTGTGGATCAAATAAAACTTCTTGCATAGCAAAAGATATTTCATCTGCAAAAGAAACTCTATCTCCTGCAAAATTACGATTTCTCTGACCTGCACTTGTGATTAAAAAATTATCTGCATAAGTCAAAGCTTCTTTGATAATTGGCAATTTATCTGCGTAAACATCTACACTATAATCTTTAGCTACCATTTCCAAAAGATGACAAATAAAACCAAAGCCTGTTACATCAGTGCAAGCATGAACATCATAATCTGTCATGATTTCTGCCGTTCTTTTATTTAAAGTAGTCATGGATTTTATGGCTTTTTGCATAGCCTCATCACTTGCTTCACTAACAGAATTTGCCGCCATGATAATGCCTACACCTAGTGGCTTTGTTAAAATTAAATCATCATTTAATTCTATAGTATTATTTTGATATATTTTTTGAGGATTGACAATACCTGTTACTGCCAAACCATATTTTATACTTTCATCATTTACAGAATGACCACCAGATAAAATTCCGCCAGCTTCCATGATTTTACTAGCTCCGCCAGCCATTATCTGCCCTAAAATATTTAAATCTTCATTTTCAGGAAAACACACTATATTCTGTGCAGTTTTTACCGTGCCACCCATAGCATAAATATCACTTACCGCATTTGTTGCTGCTATCTGCCCAAAAATATAAGGGTCATTTACCATCGGTGGGAAAAATCCAATGTCTGTATCATTGCAATATCATCTGTCAATTTATATACAGAAGCATCATCACTTGAATCAAAACCCACTAACAAATTTTCATCTTCAAATTTAGGCAGTTTAGATAAAACTTTACTTAAAACCTTTGGTCCTAATTTGGCACTACAACCACCACTTTTACAAAAAATCATAAATATCCTCCTCCCAATTTCAATCAATTAAATTTATAAAAATTTTATTTTTACTTTTTTATCAAATGATTTAATAAAAGTTTACCACATATTTCCTAACAATAAAAAACTCCTTTAGCTAAAAACTAAAGGAGTTTCTTTTATTATTTATTATTTTTAATTTATATTTCTATTTAAAATAGCATTTAAAATAATTGCTGTTAAACTTCCGATTGTAATACCACTATGGAAGATAATGCTCCAAATGCCAGTTAAGTGTTTGAAGATTTCAGGAACAGCCATAGATAAAAGACCCATTGCAAGGCTGATACCTACAATTAAGACATTATAATTGCCTTCGCCTTCATATTCAACTTTCGCTAATACGCGAATACCATTTGCTGCTACCATACCAAACATAGCGATACCAGCACCACCAAGTACAGGAGCTGGAATACATGCAACTAAAGCTGCCATTTTAGGGAATAAACCTAATAACATTAAAATTACACCAGAACCAGCTACAACAAAACGGCTTTTTACATTTGTGAGTGTAATAAGACCAATATTTTGAGCAAATGCTGTATAAGGGAAAGTATTTAAGATACCACCAAGTAAAGTGGAGAAACCATCAGCACGAAGACCTCTTGTAATTGTTTTTTGGTCTGCTGGTCTACCTACGATAGCACCTACAGCGATAATATCACCAGTAGTTTCTGTCATAACAACTAAGATAACTAAAATCATTACAATAATTGCTGGAATATCAAAAGTTGGTACACCAAAATGAAGAGGAGTAACAAGACCTAGCCAATCAGCTTTACCTATATGACTAAAATCTGTATAACCACAGAAAGAAGCTACTACTGTACCTATTACCAATGCTAACAATACGGAAATATTTCTCCATACACCAGAAAACCAACGATAGAATATAATTACTAACAATAAAACAAAAGCAGATAACAATAAAGTTGGAATACTTCCAAAATCTGCAGCAGCTGGATTACCGCCACCAGCCCATCTTACTGCTACTGGCAATAAAGACAAACCAATAATTGTAATAACACTACCAGTTACTACTGGAGGGAAAAAGCCAACCAATCTGCTAAAAAATGGAGACATTAAAAACATGAACAACCCGCTGGCTATAACAGCACCATAAATCGCTGTTAACCCATCAGCTTGACCAATCATTATCATCGGCGAAACAGCTGCAAATGTTACACCTTGCACAATTGGTAATTTACTTCCCATTTTACATGGACCCAAAGTCTGAATTAAAGTCGCAATACCAGCAGTAAATAAGTCTGCATTAATCAAATAAATTAAATCCTCTGTACTAAGACCGATAGCATTCGCCACGATAAGTGGTACCGCTACCGCACCAGCATACATTGCTAATACATGCTGAAGACCATAGAGAAACGTTTGACCTAATGGCAATCTTTCATCAACTGGATGTACAGATTTGTTCATTAAAAATACCTCCTGTATTCAATTAAAATATATAATATAGTGATATTTATTATATCACTTATCCACCAATTAAAGACATAGATTTATCTTCTTTTTGTGAAAAAGCTTCATTTTCTAAGTGATGATTTTTAGGTTTATGATAAATAGTATCTTTTATTATCGCTAAAATTTCTTCATCTGTTACATTCTTTTTCAATAAATCATTTAAATTAACACCACTATTATAATGTAGACAAGGTTTTAATATGCCTGTTGATGTCAATCGTAAACGATTGCAATTAGCACAAAATTTATGTGATAATGCAGAAATAAATCCTATTTTTATTGATAAATTTTCTACTTGATAATAATGTGCTGGGCCTTCAAATACATCTATTTGTTTTAAAGCTCCATATTTTTTGCTAATTATAGCTTTTAAATCATCTTCTTTTACCGCTTTAAAATTCTTTGCCACATTCATCGGCATTAACTCGATAAAACGCAAATCTATTTTATTATCATTGGCAAATTCAATCAAGGGAATTATCTCTTTTTCATTTATCCCCTGCATAATTACACTGTTGATTTTTAAAGGAATATTTTCTTTTTGAGCTAATTTTATTCCTAATAGAACTTTATCTATATCTCCGCCACGTGTAATTTCTCTAAATAAATCTTTATCAATACAATCTAAACTTAAATTTATACCACTTATACCAGCTTTTTTCAAAACATCTACTTTATTAGATAATAATATGCCATTTGTAGTCAATACTATTTTTTCTATACCTTGTATTGCTTTAAATCTTATTATTAAATCTTCAATATTCGGATATAGTAATGGCTCTCCGCCAGTGAGCCTTATTTTTTTTATACCCGTTGAACTGATTAATTCCACTAAATGTATTAAATCTTTTTGCGAAAGCATTTCTTCTGTCTGCTTTATTTTTTGCTCTGGCATACAATACTGGCAACGTAAATTGCAATTACTTGTAAGTGATACACGCAAGTAATCTATATTACGCTTAAAACAATCTTGCATTCAAAATCCTCATCATTTCTATTTTACATAAGCTTAATTTTGATTTTCTATCTCTTTGCGTTCAACTATCAATTCAGCAGTTACTTCATCGCCTACATTTAAACTTGTACCCTTTAATTGATAGATAAAACCGTTATATTTTTGTAATAAAGTAGCTCTTGTTACTCCTTTAGGATTAATTATTTGCGCATGATATTTATCATCTTGTTTAAAAATATGAACTTGCAAGCAAAAATCTGCATTTTTCGGTGCTGTAAAATCAAAATCTACAGTTACGTTTACAGTTTCCAAACTGCTTAATTTTTGATGATAATAAGCTTGCATAATAGCTTTTAAATAAAAACGCATAGCTAATTCTGCACCATTTGGAGGGCCTGCAATACCTAATACTGGTTTTTGGTTAAATTTAGAGAAGCTAGAATGTTTACCTGGTCTACAACCTAATTCATAAACTAAAACTTCAGCTTCTATTTCTAATAAATCAAGCGTAAAATCCTTTGTTCCTTTAGAAGAGCCTGCATTTATTAAGATAATATCTGCTATTTCACTTGCTTTTGTAAGAGCTTCTTTTATTTTTTCTTTATCATCAGGGATTATCGGAAATATAGTTAAGTCTGCTTGATATTGTTTACAAAAAGCAGATAACATCATGCTATTTGACTCTATATTTTTATCTACTGGATAATCTTCACTTTGCCATGAAACTAATTCATCACCAGTAGGAATAAATGCAATCTTTGGTCTTGCTATAACTTTTACTTCTTTAATACCGCCTGATGCTAATAAACCGACTTGAGGTGCTGTGATTTTTTCATATTTATTTACTAAAACTTCATCTTTACCGATAAGACTTCCTGGTGGGTCGATTAATTGTCCCTTTGTTTCAGGTTTAGCTAAAATTTTTAATTTACCATCTATAAAACGAACATCTTCTATTAAAATAACCGTATCATATGGCTCTGGCACTACACAGCCAGTATTGGCAAAAATATATTCCTTGCCTTCTTGCCAATTCTCAGTATCTGGTATGCCATTTTTAAAATCTGCAAAACAAACACCGATGCCGTCCATTTTACTCACTGGCAATTTAGGTAAAATTACTTTTGCCTTCACATCTTCAGCACTGACTTTATCTACAGCATTATATAAATCCACAACTTCAAAATTTCGTTTAAAGTCAATCTGCTCTATGAGAAATTTTTTCATCATTCTCGAGAAGGCATATAACCCTTTTCTACATATTCACGATAAGCCATAATATCACCTCATAATTATGTTACTTATATTTTTTATTATTTTATCTTTCCAGAAAAGAAATATATAAGTACAGTTAAAACAAGTCCTAAAGCTCCATATAATGGTCCTTTTTCAACAAAAGCATAAATGGTCATCACCAAACAAATAATAACTGCGATTGAAATTTGTTTAGCATTTTCTTTACGGTAAGCAAAAGTTTCATAATCTACGCCTGCTTCTTGCTTAAAACACTCTTGGCAAATAACACGTTTATTGCATCTTTATCAGTATTGACTAAAGCTACTTTTTCATCAATATGTTTATGACAAATTGAACATTCTACCATCTTTTTACCCACCTTCAATCCTTATTTTCAGATAAAAACAAAAAAGACCTGCTCTTATGAGCAGGTCTATTATGCACATATGGCAGAGAGGGTGGGATTCGAACCCACGGTACCTCTCGGTACAATTGATTTCGAGTCAATCACCTTCGACCACTCGGACACCTCTCCACTTATTCATGATATGATTAGAACCACAAAAATTATATCATTGTCAAAATCAAAATACAATACCTAGATTTATTATTCTTCAGTCACTATAGCCTTAGCCATTTTTTCAAATTTTACACGAGGCATCATTACAAAGTGACCACAACCATTACATTTTAGACCAAAGTCCATACCCACTCTAAGTATTGTCCATGTATCACTACCACATGGATGCTTTTTTCATACGCACTACATCATTTACTTTATATTGAACTTTTTCCACCATCTTTACCTCACTGCTTCAACGTAGTTTTTTTATAACTGAACCATTTTCATCTACTGGTTCTGGGTGAATAGTGATATCAAATCCACCAAATCTATTTCTTATCTTACATTCAATATCATCACAAATATTATGAACTTCTTCTAAATGCATATCTTTATCAAAAGTAACATGCACATCTAAAAGTCTATCAGAACCAGATTTTCTAGTGCGTAAATGATGATAACCTTTTAAACCTTTATGTGATAAAATTATTTCTCCAATAATCGCTTCATCTTCTTGAGATAAACTGCTATCAGTCAATTCTCTTGCACTATCTACTACCATTTTATAACCAGCACGGAATATAATCAAAGCCACTATAATTGCAATAACAGGGTCTAACCATAAAAAGCCAAATACTTTCATGCCTACAAGACCTAATAAAACACCTACAGAAGTCCAAACATCTGCTTGAAGATGCAATCCATCGGCTTCTAATGCTTGAGAATCAGTTTTTTTAGCTACAGCAATCAAGCGACGAGAAACAATTATATTTACTACAATAGAAATAAACATGATATAAATACCATATTGTAAAAATTCTGGGTCTAATGGTGTATTAAATTTGTGTATTGCTTCATAAATAATAAAGATAGCAGTGGCTACAATCAATAACGCTTCTACTGCTGATGATAAATTTTCAAATTTACCATGACCATAATCATGTTCTTTATCTGGTGGTACTACAGCTTTGCGCACAGCCCAAAAAGCAATAAAAGCAGCAATCAAATCCACACCTGAATGAAGTGCTTCTGAGACTAAACTTACTGCGCCTACATATAAACCAACAGCTAGTTTTAAAATAACTAATAAAGTATTCGACATAATCGACAGCCATGCTGTATTACGTTTTAAAGTATTTGCATCTGTCATAAAAATCACCCATCCCCTAAAAATATAAATGCTATTAATTATCATTCAAAAAGTTTTTCATAGCAAAAAATCTGCAACATCTCATTTAGATGTGCAGATTTGACAAAAAATATTATTTATATCCTAACACACGGAAAAATATATGTAAAGTAAAACATATTGTTTAGAATTTCTAAATAATATAAAAATTAGCATGAATTTACTAGACAAAAATTAAATTAATGATAAGATAAAATTAGTATTTTATTTAAGCGAATTGAAAGGATTTGATATAATGCTTTACCCATTAAAACTAAATGCAGCTTTTAAAGATTATCTATGGGGCGGTACAAGATTACGCGATGAATTTAATAAACAAACTGATATTGATCCTGTAGCTGAAAGCTGGGAATTATCTTGCCATCATGATGGACAAAGCATTATCAGTAATGGCGAATTTTCTGGTAAAACTTTAGCCCAATATATTGAAACAGTAGGCAAACAAGTAATTGGTACAAAAGCTCCTAAAGATAAAGATTTCCCTATTTTAATTAAATTTATTGATGCTAAACAAAGTTTATCTGTACAAGTTCACCCAGATGATAAATATGCACTTTTACACGAAGGCGAATCTGGTAAAACTGAAATGTGGTATGTAATGGACGCAACTCCAGATGCTACTTTAATCTATGGATTTACTCATGAAATTTCTCACCAGGAATTTGAACGTCGTATCAAAGATAATACTCTTCTTGAAGTTTGCAACCAAGTGCCAATAAAAAAAGGTGATGTATTTTTCATCGAAGCAGGTACACTTCATGCTATTGGTGCAGGAGCATTGATTGCAGAAATTCAACAAAGTTCCAATTCTACTTATCGCGTATATGATTATGGTCGTGTGGGCAAAGACGGTAAACTTCGTGAACTTCATATTGAAAAAGCTCTCGCTGTAACTAAACTTGAACCACCAACTAGAAAACCTGAACCTATCGCTAAGCTTACAGCTTTTGCAGATTATGATTTAACAATTCTCGCACAATGTGAATTATTCAATGTAAGTCATTTTGATTTACACGGCAATTGCTCATTAAACGCTAATAAGGATAGTTTCCATTCTATCTTAGTTTTAGATGGACAAATAGCATTGACTTACGGAAATGATAGCTTCACTATCACCAAAGGCGAAAGTGTATTTATTCCTGCTGATATGGGTGAATATATCTTAAACGGCACAGGTGAATTTATCTTAACTACATTATAATTACAATATAATAAAAACAAAAGGCAAGTAAATTACTTGCCTTTTTTATATTTAAACATAATAAAATTTATTGTCTTCTTTTTTCCGGAGTTAAATAAACTAATACAATACTTATAACTAATAATATAGCAGTCAATGCTAATGCCATAGTAAGTCCATAACTTTCAGCAAGTGAGCCTGTAAGCATTGTGCCAAAGCCACCAAGACCAAAAGATAAGCCGAGCATCATACCGGAAGCCATACCTGGATTATCTGGTAATAAATCCTGACCCCAAACTATAGCTCCTGGATTTGCTGCCATAACCAAGCCACCACCAACAAATAAAGCAATATACATCAATATATCTATTTGCTGTGCAAACAAGAAATACATTGTAGGGATTAATGTAAATATCAATGCCCATAAAATTACTTTTTATAGCCGATTTTATCATTTAATGCTCCACCGATTAAACCACCGATTACAGAACCACATAAATATATTGTCAAAATCCAACCACTTAAAGTATTATCACAACCTTTTTCTATTGCCCATAAAGGTAAAAATGTAACTAGAGCTGTAAATAACCATGCTCTAAGTCCCATGGATATATTAAGCAACATTAACGGTTTATTTTGCAAAATTTGAGCTAAATTAAAATGCATATTCTTAGCTACTTGTTCATTGACAAAACGCGCTTTAGATAATCCTGAACTATACATCAATATACCTAAAATAATCGCAGGTATAATCAATATAGGTAAATAATCTAAACTATACATCTGCATAAAATAAACTAATAAAATAGGAGCCAATGCAAAACCAAAACTGCCACCAGCTACAAATATTGAGATACATGTTGATATTTTTCCATCAGGTGCCACTTTACTGACTAGACCAGCACCCATAGGATGAAATGTAGAAACAGCCAATCCACTAAGTCCAATCAAAACAGCTAATACAATAAAATTACTTGCCCAATTAGTAAGACAGATAAATACAGCTCCAAAAGGAATAATCAGTGGCATAATCTTATTAAAATTATATTTATCCATAAAATAACCAAAAACAGGCTGTAACACATTTGCAGATAAAGACATAACCATAACTAACGCACCACTTAAGGTAAGTGATAAGCCCAATTTAGGTATCAAAATCGGCAATAAGATAGGTAAAAAATTACAATAAAAATCATTAAAAAAATGACCCATTGCTAATAAAATAACTTGCAAATAAGATTTCTTAACTACTACTTCAGTTGACATTATGTATACCTCGAAATTAAATTTATTTATAAAAAAAGCGAAAGCTTATGCCTTCGCTAATAAACAAAAAAAAGGAAGCTTTCGCTTCCTATAATTTCTAATGGTCGGAGCAGCAGGATTCGAACCTGCGACCCCCTGGTCCCAAGCCAGTGCTCTACCAAACTGAGCCATGCCCCGTTTCTCACTTGTTCCCCGTGAGAACATGTATTATTATATGACCTTTATGAGGAAATGTCAACACCTTTTTTAATTTTTTATAAAAATTTTTTAAAAATTAAAATAGAACGCATTTTTGAAAAAGTGATATAATACTCTATGATAACTAATAAAGTCTATATATTTGATAAAAGGTGAGGATATTATCAAAATAGGAGGATTTTTAGTTTATGAAAAAGTATTATTAGGATTAGCAGTTGTATCATCAATGGCAATGGTAGGAGAGGGAACAAATCTTTATTTAAAAAACAGGATTGGATATCTCTGGAAAATTTGATAAGGTAAATATATTAGGCGAGAATGCCAATAAATCAGAGAGTGATAGATTAGGATTTGATCTGACAGCTGAGGTAACTAGAGAGTTTTATCCAAATTTAGAGTTAGGACTTGGATTATCTTATCAAGATCATGGAAGACCAGAGTATATAAGAAATGGTAATGATAAAGTACAAAATACAGGATATAAATCACTAACCAATATATGGAGTAGCAAAATATAATATACCTTTAGAGAGCAA
>ENA-OQHP01000067-OQHP01000067.1-human-gut-metagenome-genome-assembly--contig:-NODE-67-length-31407-cov-3.433472_pt1 | contig 31407 bp, 36 predicted proteins | sample MGYA00242563_ERZ504717 | MGnify/ENA primary metagenome ERZ504717 (study PRJEB26092, sample SAMD00036212) | human gut metagenome | host: Homo sapiens | study: EMG produced TPA metagenomics assembly of... | reverse complement strand
ATGAACTGGACAAGCTGGTGAATCACCGTTGTACCAACTTCGGCATGGAGAAGAAGCAGATTGCCGGAGATGGTATGGTCACCGGTTACGGAAAGATAGACGGCCGTCCGGTGTTTGTCTATGCATACGATTTCACCGCGCACGGCGGTTCGCTGAGCGAGACCAATGCGGCCAAGATTGTAAAGGTTCAGCAACTGGCTTTGAAGACGGGAGCTCCCGTTATCGCTTTGAACGATTCGGGGGGTGCACGCATACAGGAAGGGGTGAACAGCTTGGCCGGATATGCCTCCATCTTTTATCAGAATACCATTGCATCAGGTGTTATCCCCCAGATTTCCGCTATTCTGGGACCTTGTGCCGGAGGCGCCTGCTATTCCCCGGCACTGACCGACTTTATCTTTATGGTGAAGGAGCAGAGCCACATGTTTATCACGGGTCCGGATGTGGTGAAGACCGTGACTAACGAGGAGGTGGGCAAGGAGGAACTGGGTGGTGCCCAGACTCACAGCGGCAAAAGCGGTGTGACCCATTTTATGTGCGATAATGAGGAGGAAACGCTGATGAGTATCCGCGAATTGCTGAGTTTCCTGCCTTCCAACAATATGGAGGATGCGCCGCTGGTTCCCTGCAACGATGACATCCATCGTCAGGTGGAGGCGTTGCAGACTGTCATTCCCGAAGATCCGAACATGCCTTATGATATAAAGGATATCATCGAACCGGTGCTGGATAACCAGTATTTCTTCGAGGTGATGCCTCACTTTGCTAAAAATGTGGTGGTGGGGTTTGGTCGCCTGGGAGGTCGTTCCGTAGGTATTGTTGCCAATCAGCCCGCCTGGCTGGCCGGCGTCCTTGACATTGACGCCAGCGACAAGGCTGCCCGTTTTATCCGTTTCTGTGACTGCTTTAATATTCCTCTGATCACTTTCGAGGATGTTCCCGGCTTCCTGCCCGGAACGGTACAGGAACACAACGGCATCATCCGCCACGGTGCGAAGATAGTCTATGCATACGCTGAAGCTACAGTGCCTAAGGTTACTTTAATTACCCGTAAAGCTTATGGAGGTGCCTACATTGTCATGTCCAGCAAGCCGACGGGAGCCGATGTGAACCTGGCTTACCCACAGGCGGAAATAGCCGTCATGGGTGCAGAAGGGGCAGTGAATATCCTTTACCGCAAGTCTGCTCCGGAAGAGAAAGCTGAGATCATCAAGGAATACGAAGATAAATTCTCCAATCCTTATCGTGCGGCAGAACGTGGTCTGATTGATGAGGTGATTATGCCCCGTGACACTCGTTACAAACTTATTCAAGCTTTGGAAATGTGTCACAATAAAAACCAAAGCAATCCGCCTAAGAAACATGGCAATATGCCTTTATGATAAAATCAAGATTCCGTCACAGATTGCTCAGATTGACATCGGTCCAATTTAAACAGTGGGTCCTCAATGGAAATAACCGGTGACAATCTGCGTAACCTGTGGCGGAAAGCTTTTATCTCGTCTCTTTGCTATTCTTTATTCAGCCATGCATTGATCTGTGTCTTGATTTCTTCTTGTGTGTCGGTGTCAAAGCTGCCGATACGGGTGGTATGGCTGCCGCCGGGTAACACATAAACTTTTATGTTTTTCTTGTTCTTCAGCCAAGTGACACCCGAAGCTGTCCAAGGATCATCGCCGCCATAAATATAGATCATTTCGGGATCATTCTCTTTCAGGAATTTTACCACCTTATTATATAGTGTCTTGTCAAATTTGAGATTTGACAGTTCGGGCGGTAACATTACCTTATGAAGATAGTCACGGCTGCTCTTTATCGTCAGATACTTTTTGAAAGGTTTGATGTCATATCCGTAATACCCCAGTTCTTTGGCCGCTTGCACATTAAAGGAAGGGTAGGGAGATTGTTCGGAGAAATAATCCGGTTCACAAATAGCCATGAAATGCTTGAATAGCGTGTGGTCATCGGCATTTGTTTCCGGAATCTTATTTACAGGAGTTCCCCATTGCCATAGGGCAAATGAGTATTCCAATACATTGAAGTCGTATACTTCGGCTATAGGAATGCGGAAGGTATATCCTTTATCCGAGCAATATTTTTCGAACATCGGCAGCAGCCGGCTCTTGCGTTTAAGTACTTCCAGTTGAAAGTTTTCAACTCGTTTACGGTTTTCGGGAGTCGAAACCTTATTGGCAATGAACGGTTCGTGACGGCCGTCCTCCAATGATTGGTTGAGGGGGGCTACGTAAGGTACGGAGATATCCACATCATCGGGAAAGTAAGTGCGGTAGAACATCGTAGTCTGTCCGCCTTTGCTGATTCCGGTAGCTATCCATTTCTCATCGTATAGTTGTTTCAAGGTCGTGGTTACATGATGCAAATCATACAGTGAATTTTCAACCGTGAGATAATCCCAGTTGCAGGGCTTCGGCATGGACTCACCAAAATAACGGTATTCCACGAATACCAGATTGGCGTTGAATAATTTGGATAACTCTTCTTGATAACGCGGATGGGTGGCATAATGGGCGGCATAGCTTCGGTAACCAGTACGGTAGGGCGGTCAAACCTACATGCGAGAGAATAACCCTTTGCTTGAAATTCCCTGCTTCGGTGATGCGGATCCAATAGTTGATTAATGAAGAATACATATTTCTCCGGATAGGCATCACTTTGCATTGGTTTAATGTCACTGATGTCCGGAAGATTTTGAAGTCTTTTCTGTAATTCAGTGGGAGGAGCTGCGGCCTGGGCCATTTGTAAAGGCAATAAGATAGCCAGTATTGCCCATACCATAAAAGAGAGTGTGTGTTTCATCGTTTATAAATGGTTTAATAACTAATGGGCAACAAAAATAGTATTTTATTTCGATATTGTCGGGTAATCTTTTATCTTTGTGTTACTTAATAAAGCTGAGAAATATGTTTTTTCTTCATCGTATATGGAATTGGTGCAGTCGCTTCCGTCACCGTTGTGGTTACGGAGTACACTCTCCGTCTGATTTTTTTCTGATTACTTCTATTGTTTATGAAAAATATCACTACTATGCTTATCGGGTATTGAAGGAAAGGGGATTTCCTGCTTATTTGCCACATTATCGAAGGAAAGTGAACCGTTTGCTATTCCGGTTGGTTAATTATTTCAGACCAAAGTCGTTGATTGAAGTGGGGATTGGTAATGGGGCATCCATAGGATATATGCGGGCTGCGTGTCATACTATGGACTCCGTCACCTTGAAAGGCAGGGATTGGGCAAAGACTTCCCGACAACTGGAGGAGAAACTGGCGGAGGTGCATACATTAGATTGTCTGCATATAGGGCATACTCCTTTTTTATAAAGAAGTTTTTGAACTGGTACTTCCTTATGCCGGACCTCGTAGTTGCTTTATTGTCGGAGGAATTCATGAATCGAGGGAAAAACGGAAATGGTGGGAGCAAATTGTAGCCAGTGAGTCGACGGGTATCACTTTGATTTGTATGACATAGGGTTGGTCTTTTTTGATAAAGCGAGATATAAACAGCATTATATTGTAAATTTTTTATAACCGGAACCATGAAGAAAAGCATGATATACACCAAAACAGGTGATAAGGGAACCACATCATTGGTAGGTGGTACCGGGTGCCGAAAACGCATATACGGCTTGAAGCCTATGGCACAGTGGATGAATTGAACTCCTATTTGGGATTGTTGCAAACGTATTTGACGGATGAGGAGGATAAACAAATCATTTTTCGTATACAAAATAAATTATTCTCTGTCGGTTCGTATCTGCAACGGATCAGACACAGACCAAGTTGCGTATGGAAAGTCGTATAGAGGATGAAGACATCCGGATGTTGGAGCAGGCAATTGACGTAATTGACAATGAACTTCCTCCTTTGAATGCTTTTATTCTGCCGGGGGGTGACCGTGGAGCAGCCGTTGGGCACATTTGCCGGACGGTGTGTCGCCGTGCCGAGCGACGTATTCTTGCATTGGCTGAAGAATGTGACATAGATGCCCGTGTAACAGCATTTGTCAACCGTTTATCTGATTATTTATTCATTTTGACCCGAAAGTTAAATCATTTAACTAAAACGGATGAAATTTTTTGGGATAAAAGTTGCAAATGAAATAATTTATTATACTTTTGCGGCTAATTAGAGAACGAAAGAAAAGTATTTACTTAAAAAATAAGAAAACTATGTACTGGACATTAGAATTGGCCTCGAAGTTAGAGGATGCTCCCTGGCCTGCTACAAAGGATGAGTTGATTGACTATGCAATGCGTTCGGGCGCTCCGTTGGAAGTAATCGAAAACTTGCAAGAGATGGAAGATGAAGGCGAAATCTATGAAAGTATAGAAGATATTTGGCCGGATTATCCGAGCAAAGAGGATTTCTTTTTAATGAGGAAGAATATTAGAAAGAGAACATGGCGGACAGAATAAAAAATTCTGTCCGTTTTTTGTTTGATATTTCTTCTTGGAAGGGGGGATTGGAAAGCGTAATGTAACTTTCCTGGGAGATTGAACATTATACATGGAAAAAGTGTTTATCTTTGTGGCGTAAACTAAAAATAGACAAACATGAAAAAGATTATTAGTGTATTAATGGTAGCTGTATGTTTGATGATGGCTGCTCCTGCTCAGGCTCAGTTGCACTTTGGAGTAAAAGGTGGTTTGAATATTTCAAAATTGAGTTTTTCAAAGGATGCTTTTAAAGGGGATAATAAGACTGGTTTTTTGTGGGTCCGATGGCTGAATTCACCCTGCCTATTATCGGGATAGGGGCAGATGTTGCCGCTTTATATTCTCAGACAGACTTAGGGGTCGATGGAGAGAAAACAATGAAGTTAAAGACATTTGCAGTTCCTGTGAATTTGAAATGGTCCTTTGGCCTTGGTAGCATGTTGGGTGCTTATATTGCTGCAGGTCCCCAGTTTGATTTTAATATTGGCAATAAAATATGGACGCGTGAATTGTCATTGAAAAAATCTACAACCAGTTTCAATGTAGGAGCAGGTCTTAAATTGATACGTCATTTACAGTTAGGGGTTAATTATAATTTTGCTCTGAGCAAGACTGGTACTTATGAATATTATACAGAGGGTGGATCGGGTGATGGACACCATTCTGTTAATATAAAGAACAACACTTGGCAAGTTTCTTTGGCATACTTGTTCTAGACAACCTTATTTAATAAAAGATAAAAAGGAGGCATTCAGTGAAGAATGCCTCCTTTTTTGTAATTTTGCACCATGAAAAAATTCGTAGATGTCATAGTTCCATTACCTATTGCCAACCAATACACTTATTCCCTTCCTCAGGAGATGGAAGAGATGGTACAGATTGGTTGTCGGGTGGTTGTTCCGTTTGGAAAGAAAAGTTCTATACGGCAATAGTGACAAATGTACATTATGCGGCCCCGGAGGGGTATGAAACGAAGGATATAGCTGAAGTGCTGGATTCATCTCCGGTACTGTTACCGAAACAATATGAGTTCTGGCAATGGCTGGCGGAATATTATCTTTGTACATTAGGAGATGTGTACAAGGCGGCTATCCCTTCGGGTATGAAACTGGAAAGCGAAACGTTGGTGGAATATAATCCCGATTTTGAAGCTACTGCACCCTTACCGGAGAAAGAGCAGAAAATTCTGGATTTGTTGAGCCGGGATACAGAACAGTGTGTAACCCAGTTGGAAAAAACAGCGGACTGAAAAATGTGTTGACTGTCATCAAGTCTTTGTTGGACAAAGAGGCCATCTTTGTCAAGGAGGAACTGAAACGTAATTACAAACCGCGTACTGAGGCAAGGGTGAGATTGGTGAACGGAGAAGCGGATGAGGCTTACTTACAACGGCTGTTCAATGAATTGTCACGTGCTCCTAAACAATTGATGATATTAATGAAGTATGTGGAATTGTCCGGTTGGGTAGCCAGAGGGTATGCTTTAAAGGAAGTAACAAAGAAAGAGCTGCTTGAAAAGTCTGGAGGGTCTGCGGCCGTTTTTAACGGATTGGTCGAAAAGAAAGTCTTTGAGGTCTATCATCAGGAGATAGGACGTTTGGATAAAGGAATTTCGGATACCGGTGATATTAATCCGCTGAATATTGCGCAGCAACAGGCTTATGGCAACATTCTTCAATGCTTCAGAGAGAAAAATGTATGTCTTCTGCATGGCGTTACATCCAGTGGCAAGACGGAAATTTATATCCACCTCATTCAGGAGGTGCTGAAAACAGGAAAGCAGGTCTTATATTTGCTTCCGGAAATTGCACTGACCACTCAGATAACTGAGCGTTTGAAAAGGGTGTTCGGACATCGGCTGGGTATTTATCATTCCAAGTTTCCGGACGCTGAACGGGTGGAGATATGGCAGAAACAGTTGGGAGAGAAGAGCTATGACGTGATTCTCGGAGTCCGTTCCTCTATTTTTCTGCCTTTTCGTAACTTGGGGCTGGTCATCATAGATGAGGAACACGAGAATACGTATAAACAGCAAGACCCCGCCCCACGTTACCATGCCCGTAGCTCAGCCATCATGCTGGCCTCTATGTTCAAGGCGAAAGTGCTGCTGGGGACGGCTACTCCTGGTGTGGAAACTTACTTTAATGCTACCTCGGGAAAGTATGGCTTGGTAGAATTGAAAGAAAGATATAAAGATATCCGGCTTCCTCATATAGAACTGGTTGACATCAAGGAACTGGCGCATCAGAAGCGGATGCAGGGCCTTTCTCACCGGCGCTGGTCAAGCAGATAAAAGAGGCATTGGAGTGTAAGGAGCAGGTTATCCTGTTTCAGAACCGTCGCGGTTTCGCTCCGATGATAGAATGTCATACCTGCGGCTGGGTTCCTAAATGCAAGAACTGTGATGTGAGTCTGACGTATCATAAGGGGCTGAACCAGCTGACTTGCCATTACTGCGGATATACCTATCAAGTTCCCCGTTCCTGCCCGGCGTGTGGCGGAGTGGAATTGATGCATCGCGGTTTCGGTACAGAGCGTATAGAAGATGATATAAAACTGATATTCCCCGAGCGAAAGTCGCCCGGATGGATTTGGATACCACTCGTACCCGTACCGCATACGAGAAAATTATCGCGGATTTTGAACAGGGCAAGACGGACATCCTGATTGGTACGCAGATGGTGTCCAAAGGATTGGACTTTGATCATGTCAGTGTGGTGGGGATTCTGAATGCGGATACGATGTTGAACTTCCCGGATTTCCGGAGCTATGAGCGTGCTTTCCAACTGATGGCCCAAGTAGCAGGACGTGCCGGGCGTAAAAATAAGCAAGGACTGGTTATCCTTCAGACCAAATCGCCCGATTTACCCGTTATTCATCAAGTGATGCATAATGACTATGAGCAGTTATATTATGACCAATTGGCAGAACGGCAGATGTTCAAATATCCTCCTTATTATCGTTTGATTTATGTATATCTGAAACACCGCAAAGAGGATATTCTGGATTTGGCGGCGGATACCATGGCGGCACAGCTCCGTTCCGGATTGGGCGACAGGGTATTGGGTCCGGACAAACCGCCGGTGGCCCGTATCCAGACCTTATTTATAAAAAAAATGATTGTGAAAGTGGAGCAGAATGCTTCTATAAAGAAAGTGCGTGATTATCTGCTTGCCGTACAACGTGCCATATTGGAAGATGAACGTTTCCGTTCGTTGTTAGTTTATTATGATGTAGATCCACAGTAACCGGTCCATGCACTGGACGATAATAGAAAAGATAAACGAAAATAAAGATGAAGATAGAATTAGACGTACATACCCATACCATTGCCAGCGGGCATGCATTCAGTACTTTACAAGAAATGGCGCAAGCTGCCGCGATAAGGGATTGAAGGTTTTAGGGATAACGGAACATTCGCCCGGTGTTCCCGGTACTTGCCATCCTATTTATTTTAGAAACTTGCATGTGGTTCCCCGCCGGATGTATGGGGTGGAGCTGTTGTTGGGGGCTGAGATTAATATTCTGGATGGTAAAGGAAACCTCGATTTGGACGAGGATTATATGAAGATGCTTGATATCCGTATTGCGGGTATCCACTCTTTATGTTATGAATATGGAACGATAGAAGAAAACACCCATGGAATGGTACAGGTTATCAGCAATCCTTTTATTCATATTATCAGTCACCCCGGAGACGGTACGGCGGCGTTACATTTTGAACCGATGGTATTGGCAGCCAAAGAACACCATACTTTATTGGAAATAAATAACAGTTCTTTAAAACCCACCCGTAACAAACCCAATGCCCGTGAGAACAACCTCACCATTCTCCGTTTATGCAAGAAATATGAAGTTCCGGTCATTTTGGGAAGTGACGCGCATATTTCGTTTGATATAGCCCGTTACGATAATTTGTATGAATTGTTGCAGCTTACCGGGTTTCCTGAAGAGCTGATCATGAACCGTGATGTGAAATCATTTAAAGAATACCTTCATTTGTAGATTATATATGAAAAGAATACTTTTTGTCTGTCTCGGTAACATTTGCAGGTCTTCTTCGGCAGAAGAGTGATGCGTACTCTCATAAAGAAAAAAGGACTGGAACACGAGATAGAGGTGGATTCTGCCGGAATCCTGAGTTATCATAGAGGGGAATTGCCCGACAGCCGTATGCGGATGCATGCTTCCCGCCGCGGTTACAATCTGACCCATCGTTCCCGTCCTGTCTGTACGGAGGATTTCTATCATTTGATATGATCATCGGCATGGACGACCGTAATATAGAGGACCTGATGGAGCGTGCTCCCGATCTGGAAACGGAAAAGAAAATCCATCGCATGACGGATTATTGCCGCACCAAAGTGGCAGACTATGTTCCGACCCTTACTATGGCGGTGCGCAAGGGTTCGAGAACGTGCTTGATATACTGGAAGATGCTTGTGCAGGATTGCTTACTTCCTTAGTTCCGGGTAACTGATTCGGGTGTGATACATCGTTTTCAGCTTTTCTTTAAACAGTGCTTTGACTGTTGCTATATCCTTGAACGTAATAGGGCATTCTTTGAAATACCCCTCAGATACCTGTGTGTCAATAATCTTATCTACAGTGTGCTGATGCTTTCTTCCGTGTACTCCGGCAGGCTGCGTGAAGCCGCTTCTACAGAGTCGGCCATCATCAGGACGGCCTGTTCCTTGGTGAACGGGTTCGGACCGGGGTAGCGGAACTTTTCCTGATCCACTTCTTCGTCAGGATGTTCGTTTTTATATGAAATGTAGAAATACTTCGTCAGTCCCCGTCCATGATGGGTACTGATAAAGTCTTTGATCACTTTGGGCAGATTATGCTTTTCCGCCAGTTTCAGTCCGTCGGTGATATGACTGATGATAACCTGGGCGCTTTGTTCATAACTTAAACTCTTGTGCGGGTTGACTCCCGACTGGTTTTCTGTGAAAAAAGCCGGATTCACCATTTTACCGATGTCATGATATAATGCTCCCGTACGCACCAGCTGGCTTTTACCTCCAATCTTGTTTGCCGCCGCAGCAGCCAGGTTTGCCATCTGCAATGAGTGTTGGAAAGTGCCCGGAGCTACTTCGGACATTTCCCGAAGCAAGCTATTGTTGATATTTGACAGTTCCACCAAAGTCACATCTGAAGTAAAACCGAATATTTTCTCCAAAAGGAACAGTAACGGATAAGCGAACAGCAGTAAGATACCGTTGATCATAAAATAGATGTACATGCGCGTATTCAGCTTGGTCAAATCATCTTCATGAATCAGCTCGAAAGCAAAATATAATAAAGCGTAACTGATAAATACAACCAAAGCCGTCCGTAACAATTGCGACCGTTGGGACAATTCTCTCAAACTATAGATCGCCACCATTCCTGCCACTACCTGTAACAAGATAAACTCATGTGGAAAACGTAAAGTGATGGAGCAAAGCAAAATGATAGTGACATGTGCCATGAATGCCGTTCTTGAGTCAAGGAAAACACGGACTATAATCGGAATCATGGCAAATGGAACCACGTAAATACTTGACAAGTTCTGTTCCACCATAATGGAAGACAGGACGGGGAAGAACACAATCAGCGCAAATAGCAGGGTAAGTGTTCCTTTCCGTTCATAATAATCTGCCCGGAACAACTCCAGATAGGCCATGAAGCAGAACAGGAAGATCCTACATATAATATTTGTCCGGCCAATGTCAGTCTTTTCTCTTGTACCGAGTCGCTACGTTTTTCCCATTCCTTGCGTAAGATTCCAATATGTTGTAAGTTTGCTCATCAACAATTTCTCCACGGTCAATAATCTTTTGTCCGTTCAGCACAAAGCCGTTTGCCCATGAAATATTAGAGAGCAGGTCTTTTTGCGCCGCCTCGGACTTTTCTTCATCATAAACCAGATTAGGTGTAATGTAATCATTCAGATTACATTGTTGTAATATCTTCTTTTTGTAGTGGGTGGTATCCGCATTCAGCAAATATTCATAGGCTTCCTTCACGGTGTACAATTGGTCGATAAAACGGCTCGTAGCTACATTCTTGTCTACCAGCCGTATGGCAATGATACTGTCTTCCTCCATACGCTTCAAGTCATTTCCGGCAATGATTCCGTCCTCATACAGTGCCTTTAATGTGCGTTCAATATAACGTACATAGTCCGTGCCCGGAAGTGAATGGCGTAAGGTCTTGTTGTAATCCTCCCTTAATTTGGAAAGGACATTTTTTTCGGCTTCCTTGTCTATCTGGAAATAAGGTTGATAGTCTGCCAGGATGCTGTCCTGTTCCTTTTGTACTTGTATGTCGTTTTTGTAAATCGGAAAATCAAATGATGCCTGTAACAGTCCGTATTTCCAAGGCTTGTTTATATCAATTGATAGTTGAACTTTCCTTCATTGGGTAAAAAGTAGACTATCACTGATACTGTGGCAATGAAAATAAGGCTTTTATAAATCAAATTTTTATATGAAAACCGTTGGTTGGTCTTGAAACTTCTCATAATCGTATATTTTGCGCGCAAAATACGAAAAAATCGGGAAATTTAGATTAATTTTGCGGCGTATTTTATATAAAACAACAATGTCAGAAAGAAAAGTAAGAGTTCGTTTTGCTCCGAGCCCGACGGGAGCGTTGCATATCGGCGGTGTGCGCACAGCTTGTATAACTATCTGTTTGCTCGCCAGCATGGTGGAGATTTAATTTTCCGTATAGAAGATACCGACTCAAATCGCTTTGTTCCGGGTGCGGAAGAATATATCATTGAGTCGTTTAAGTGGTTGGGGATAAACTTCGACGAAGGAGTCAGCTTTGGTGGTAACTACGGCCCCTACCGTCAGTCTGAACGTCGTGATATTTATAAGAAATATGTACAGGTGTTGCTTGACAGCGGTAAGGCGTATATTGCTTTCGATACTCCGGCGGAGTTGGACGCCAAACGTCAGGAAATCTCTAATTTCCAGTACGATGCTTCTACCCGTATGTCTATGCGTAACTCTTTGACTCTGCCGAAAGAAGAAGTGGATGCACTGATTGCCGATGGGAAGCAATATGTGGTACGTTTCAAGATTGAACCGAATGAAGATGTACACGTACATGATATTATCCGTGGCGAGGTAGTGATCAATTCTTCCATTTTGGATGATAAAGTTTTATATAAATCGGCGGATGAACTGCCTACTTATCATTTGGCAAACATTGTGGACGACCATTTGATGGAAGTTTCCCATGTAATCCGTGGTGAGGAATGGTTGCCTTCCGCTCCGTTGCATGTCCTGCTGTACCGGGCTTTCGGCTGGGCGGATACCATGCCCGAGTTCGCACATCTTCCCTTGTTGTTGAAACCGGATGGTAACGGTAAACTGAGCAAGCGTGATGGTGACCGTCTTGGCTTCCCTGTTTTCCCGTTGGAATGGCACGATCCCAAGACCGGTGAGGTGTCTTCCGGTTATCGTGAGTCGGGTTACCTGCGAAGCTGTTATCAATTTCCTTGCCCTGTTGGGATGGAATCCGGGAAATGACCAGGAACTGATGTCCTTGGATGAACTGGTGAAGCTTTTTGACCTGCATCGTTGCAGCAAAGCTGGGGCAAAATTCGACTTTGAAAAAGGAAAATGGTTTAACCATGAATATATATTGAAGAAAAGCAATGAGGAAGTAGCCGGGCTTTTCATGCCGATCTTGAAAGAGCATGGCATTGAAGCTCCTATGGATAAAGTGGTGACCGTGGTAGGCTTGATGAAAGATCGTGTAAGTTTTATCAAGGATTTGTGGGAAACTTGCAAATTCTTCTTCGTCGCTCCTACGGAATATGATGAGAAGACCCGTAAAAACGTTGGAAAGAGGACTCTCCCGAACGTATGCTGGAGTTGGCGGACGTATTGGAGGCCTTGGACGACTTCTCGCTGGAGAATCAGGAGGCTGTGGTCATGAAATGGATAGAAGATAAAGGTTATCACTTGGGTAATATAATGAATGCTTTCCGTTTAACCTTGGTAGGCGAAGGTAAAGGCCCGCATATGTTTGATATTTCAGCCGTTTTAGGGAAAGAAGAAACATTGCGACGCATTCGTCGGGCTGTGGAAGTGCTCAAGTAATAGCCGGTAGTTATGATTTATAACCTAGTCATCTATATTTATCTATTCGGGGTGAAGGTTGCCGGCCTGTTCAGCGCCAAGCCCGCCAAAATGGTGAAAGGACACCGGGAAGTATTTGATATCTTGCGTAACAAGATAGACAAAAATGCCCGTTATATTTGGTTTCATGCAGCTTCATTGGGGGAGTTCGAACAGGGACGCCCTTTGATAGAACGTATCCGTAAGGAGCATCCCGAATATAAAATATTGCAGACTTCTTTCTCCCTCAGGGTATGAAGTGAGAAAGAACTACCAGGGGGCAGATCTTGTCTGCTATCTGCCTTTCGACACTCCGCGTAATGTCCGTCGGTTTGTAGAATTGGCTAATCCCTGTATGGTGTTTTTATCAAGTACGAATTTTGGCAGAATTACTTGAATGAGTTGCATAGGAGAGGTATTCCCACCTATAGCGTATCTTCCATTTTCCGTCCCAATCAGATTTTTTTCCGTTGGTATGGGAAGAGATATAGTGAGGTGCTGAGGACTTTTGCTCATTTGTTTGTACAAAACGAAGTTTCCAAAGAATTGCTGGCGACAATTGGCGTGACCGATGTGACAGTTGTGGGCGATACTCGTTTTGACCGCGTGCTGGATATCTGCTATCAAGCCAAGCAGCTTCCGCTGGTGGAGAAGTTCAAAGGTGATTCGTTGACTTTTGTTGCAGGCAGCTCATGGGGACCGGATGAGGATATTTTTATCAAGTATTTCAATGAGCATCCTGAGATGAAGCTGGTTATTGCTCCTCATGTGGTGAGCGACAGTCATTTGAGGGAGATTTTAGATAAGGTGAAACGTCCGTGCATCCGCTATACCGAGGCTACGGAAGAAAATGTGACACAGGCCGATTGTTTGATTATCGACTGTTACGGACTGCTGTCCTCCATTTACCGATATGGTGAGATTTCGTATATTGGGGGTGGCTTTGGAGTTGGAATTCATAATGTGCTGGAAGCGGCTGTATATGGTATTCCTGTGATATTCGGACCTAACAACAAGAAATTCCGCGAGGCGCAACATTTGTTGGAGCAGAAAGGCGGTTTTGAAGTAACCGGTTATGATGATTTTAAACGGTTGATGGACAAATTCCTGTCGGATGAGGCTTATTTGCAACAAGCAGGGAAAGCTGCCGGAAATTATGTGAACCATAATGCCGGAGCATTAGAAAAGATAATGAAAGATATCACTCTCTGAATGTTTCAAGGTGATTTGAGTATATGCAGGTTATAGAGAAGATTTGGCTCTATAACCTGTTTTTTTCCTTCAAATCCTTCATTTTAATCTAATTTATTGTTAATCAGTTCGTTATAATGAACCATTTTCACTTTATTTCCTTCATCCGGATATAAATCCTTCAGCCTGCTGAAATGAGGCTTGTCCGGCTTGGGGTCAGCAGAAATTTAGTGGGGATTTTATTTCATGCGATTGTTTGTGATACCCTGTACGAGCGTTCGTAATTTTATGTATGGTTTGTATGGCAGGCAAAAGTAAGGATGGGGATTGCATATATGCCCTCACGTTAGCATTTCGACTTGTTGCTATATACCATACATGTAGTCAGATGTATATCTTCCTGCCCATATGCTGTTTCGCTTTTTTTAAAAGAAGGCTGTCTGGGGATTTTCCTTCCTACGTAAGGAATGCGTAGCCTTGTAGTCAGCTTCATCCTTAAAAGATCTTATCCATATCTCTAACCCTTTCCCGCCGTATGGTTAAGGTTTTCTTCCTGCCTGTTTTATCTCCGCAAGCCTTTGGAGTTGACTCCATAGTCTTGGGAGATAACTCCAAGCTTATGGAGATAACTCCAAGGCTATGGAGATAGAATACATCCGTATAAAAAGGTTTAATCAGGAGATAGAAAAGGTTTATGCAACAGGGCCCGATCTATTGTTATTTCCACAATAATCCCAAATGCTCCCGGACTTTTATAGTAGAACTTTTAAAAAAAGCTGGTTGGCGGTTTTCTCTTTGATGAAATAAAAAAAGTTAAAAGGATGAACTTTTCTTCTTTTAAAGCTAACATGAACTCTTTATAAGAGGAAATCTTCTGTTTTTCAGTTTTGTTATGCTTCGCTTTTACATGAACCGATTATATATCTCTTGATAAGAGATATATATTTCTGTGCAAAAATAAGCAAAGTTTTGAGAACTAATACATTTTTGGCAAAAAAATAGGAATTTATATAAAAAATAGTTCTCTCATTTATTTATATTCTTCTTTATTTCGTTTCAACAGCTCTGTAATATGTTGATATAATGTGTGTTAATACATTTTGTAGATCTCTTATCAAGAGATCTACAATGTCGTTTTTTAAGACCTTTTTATATATGGAATATATCTGGTCTTTGAAGCGGTATAATTAAATGAAAACAACATAAAGCAGATGGAATATCTATTTCTGAGACGTAAACGCACGACCGCTACTTCCGAGCGACAGAAGACTTTGCTTTTCAAGGCTGCCGAGCGGCAATGGAAAGAGGAGTTTGCCGGAAAGGAAACAGACATTCGCAAGGTGGATTGTAATATATATAAAGGTATATTGTACCAGCTTGAGATACGTCAGGTATTTCTTGACACCTCGCTTTCTCTGAAGAAACTGAGTGCACTGCTTGAAACAAACCAGACCTATCTGAGCAATGTGGTGAACAAATACTTCGGTTGTAATTTGAAGGAACTTGTGAACACGTATCGTGTGGAATATGCCAAAGAACTTCTCTGTTCCCGACGTTGTGCGCTGACTGAGCTGCCTTGCAGTTGTGGCTTTGCTTCGAAAAGTGCTTTCTACTCTGCTTTCAGCCGTATTGTCGGGGTATCACCTTTGTCATATCAGACTCAAGAAAGAAGGAGGCATCATTTGCAGGCAGTAAACTAGCTAAGCTATTAATAATGAACCAAATATGTATAACCAATTTTAGTTTTTTAAATTTATAAATTTAAGTTTTTCTATTATGAACAAAAAGTTTTTAAGTGCAATCCTGTTCGGAGCCTTAATGGTGACCTCGACAGGAACATTTGTGTCTTGTAAGGACTATGATGATGACATTGACCGCATCGACAAGGAATTGAGCGAAGTCAAGGAAACCATTGCAAGTCTTGACTCGGCAATTAAGGCAGGTAAATTCGTTCAGTCATGTAATGAGGTTACCGGTGGATATGAACTGGTTTTCACTGACGGTTCCAAAATTACTATCAAGAATGGTACGAATGGAACAAATGGAGCAGCCGGTACTACTGTTATCCCTGAATTCCGTGTGGAAGGCAATTACTGGCAGGTCAGCACAGACAAAGGTGCTACTTGGTGGATGTGAAAGATACCGAAGGTAACAAGTTCCGGCCAGAGGTCAGGATGGTGAAGCTGCCGGTTCAAACGTGTCTTGGGTGACAGTGGATGGTGTGGAATACATCAAGATCGGTGACAAAGTTACTGATTTGAAGCAGAACAATGAATTTCCTAACATTGCTGTAGATGCTGAAAGCAAGACTGTAATCGTGACTATCGACGGACAGAACTATACTTTGCTGCAGGAAGGTTCTGCATTCAAAGGGTTGCAGACTGTAGTTTACAGAAAACAGGCTGTTGATGATGCCTATGATGTTTGTTATGCTTATAATGTGTATAATACAGATAATGAATTGTTTGCAGCTGTCCCTGCTTATGCTTCTTTCAAGGTTTATCCGGGTGATTTCTCATTGGACAATGCTAAATTCTCGTTCGTTGATACATACAAATTGAGTCGTAGTGTAGAACCGGCTTTGGTATATATGGATGGTTCGGCTACTTTAGCAAACGGAGTATTGAAACTTGCCATGATACCTAATGAAGGAATAAGTGAAGGAACAGTAGTTGCAACTTCTTTAGATGTAACTATGTATGGTCAATACACTTCTGCTTCTGATTACTTTACAGTAGGAAGAACAAATGTTACTACTGATAATATCAAGAACGCATTCACTTCCACTACCGTAACAGGTAACAATTATCCGAAGATTATTACTGAAGGATGGAATGCTTATGATGGATATGATTTTGGTAAATTCAACTATCAAGGTACTTACAATGTAAATGATTCTATTGATGTTTATATTCAAAGTGCTAAGGTTTGGGTAAAAGAAACAGGTATTGTTTATGAAAAGGCTTTCAGACTGTTGGATCAGAATGAAGAATACACTTTAAGGGTCAAACTATCAAGACTCATCAAGGTATCTTTGAACTGAAAGATAATGTCTTGTCTGTGAAATCAACTAACCAAGCTTCTGCTATTGATGAATATGCAGCTATTGAAGTAACTACTACTGTTAAGGCTCAAGAAGAAGGAATTAAAGATTATGAGATAAAGAATGTAGTATTTATCAAAGCAGTTCGTCCTGCTGTTAATCCTAACTTCTCAACTGTTGCTTTGAAACCGTTGAACGCTACAGACAACTTCACATTTACTTACAATAGTGCAAAATCTCAAGTTATCACTTTGGATGTTCGTGACTTTGAAAATGCTATCGAAGGACGTGATGTTGTTTCATATAACAATACGGTGTATTCTACTTTTGTTCAATTGTATATACCTGAATATGACACAGCCAACAAGTTGGTAGGTTATACTAACAAGTCTAGTCAATGTTTCAATTCCTTCTGGAATGTACGAAATCAAGATGTAACTGAAGTTGCTAAATATTTTGAAGATAATGCCATTGTAAATGAAGCTGTTCTCTACTATAAGAATGGTGGAAATAATGCAGATAAAGATTCTTTATTCTTAATTTTGACACCAGGTGCTGGTCAGAAACAAATCAAGAAGGCTAATTTGTTGATGGGGTCAATCTATTCATATAATAACTATGATTGGAACAGTGACTATGATATGGTGATGACCGATGGTATCAACACTCCTTACGGTGTTTACAACAAGTATGAGAATAAACTGTTCAAGGTTACAATCAACGACTTCTCTGTAACTTATACATTCGATTGTCCGATTAAGGATCAGTATAAGAACCGCATTATCATGGGTGAATGGGTTAAGAGTGGAGCAAATTACACAGACTTCATTATGCAATCTCAGGTATTTGACGAAATGTATGATGTTGTTCCTGAAGATGCTATAGTGAAATTTGATATGGCTTCAAAGAACCAGAACGCTTATGTTCAGGAAATGATGAAGAGTGGTGATATCAAGTGGGCTACTACTAACCAGATTGTATTTACTCCACGTGTAGATTTGGCTAAGGTTGGCAAACTGAAAGTTGATATTTACGATATTACAGCAGGTGATACTGATTCTAAACGTGTACTCTTCGATACAGAAGAATGGACTGTGCAAACACCGATCTTGGCATTCTCTGATGTTGTTGACTTGAAGTATAACAATCCTGCATTAGCAACTGGTGAACAAATTAATCTCTTTGATTTGATTAATGGCTTGAAGTTGCTGCTGACAAGAAGAAATGGACAGATTTGACTTTGAAAGATGCTGTTGGTAATAAGTTGGTAGTATATGATGGAGCCAATGATCTTGCTAAAGCAGAACCTATTGCAGCTACATTGTATCAGAAGGACTCTGAATCTACAGGTGTTAAGTTGATATCTCTGAAGCAGACAAGGCTGAATACAGCTATGCTAACGGTATCCTTACTTGGAATGGCGAACCTACAGGTACTGTTTATGAGCATGATGTTCAATTCATCATCACTTATACTCACGACTGGGGTGTTGTAACCAAGACATTCAAGGTAACTGTAACAAGAAAAGTACAGTAAACATTCGGGCTAAGATAGAAGTATAGTTTAAATTTGATATGCTTTCTTCTTGATAACTTCAAGCGAGGAGGGGATATGAATCTGATTACAGAAGAATATCCTCTCCTTTTTTATTATAAAAATATATTCTTGATATAATGACGAAATTAGTTCGATGCGGTATAAACTTTTATGCGGATGTAGATAATAAAAAAGCGGTAAATGATAGGGATGCCTTGCAGAACACTAAATTAATGGAACATTATACTCACCTTCTTGGTCAATTACAGTATGAAGGAGCTGGTATCTGGAGCCGTTTTAATATTATGTTCGGAATAAATGTTTCTTTATTCGGATTGGAAACCGTCTTGTTTAACTCTATATGTCAAACTTCTGAATATCTGACATTTATTATTGCATTTGGCGGATTGTCATTTTCAATATGGTCTATTTACGTAATGCAGAGATTATGGAGTTATCATGAGCACTGGAAGAATATGTTATGTGAAGCGGAAAAGGCTTTTCCGGATGAGTATGTGAAACTTTTCACAAAGATTCCTTCTAATTTGAAAAGAGAGAAAAAGTCTTGGGAGTTATGGCTGAAATCATACACCCAACCTTTTTTTGCCATATTGTCTCTTATTTGGTTGCTTATTATGGTGTTAAACCATGCTATTTATACTGATATGCTGAATAAGGAAAATATTATTCATCACGTGGGTGTGGTGAAAATACAACAGAATGAAAATTTAAAAAATAATGAAGATGAAAAGATGATGGATTCGACTACTGTGATTATTACTACAACAGATAATAGAGTATTGTTGCAAAAAAGAGATGAGAACCCGGATATAGAGTACTCCGGATATTATTCTCTTGTTTCTGGCTACCTTGAGGAGGAGGAAACCCCTCTAGATGGCATTATCAGAGAACTGAAGGAAGAATTTGAACACAAGAAATCCCAAAAGGTGCATTTTAGTTCTATAACCTATTTGGGGTCTGAGTATAGAGCAGACTATGATAGATGGGAATATATTCATCATACTTATTTGATGGACGATGCAGCGGATATCCGTATTTTGGAAGGTGAATCTTTTGTCTTGCTGGATATGGATGAGTGTTTGAGATTGGAGAACCTTGCTCCTCATCATAAGTTGTTTTTATTAAAATATCGTGCCGGATTATGTAAAATTGACGTGCGTGAGCAATCAAAAAAATGTTTGATGAAATAACTGTCAGGGATTTGATAAAAGTGGAATCCGTAGGGGATGTGAAAAATTATAGCTTGCTGGAGGCGGGAACTGGTTTTGTAATTGGCGAGGATACTACTTTGAGTGCTTCAATTCCAGCGGTGGAAGCCGCTAAATATATAGGATTCTTGCAATTCGTCCCAAAGGTTCTTAGAGGCAATCATTATCATTTTAGAAAGGTGGAATATATGCTTATTTTACAGGGGCGTATGCATGCCACTTTTCAGAAACATGATGATAGTGAGGCTGTAATAGAAGAGATTTGGGAAAAGGGGGATTTGGTACGGACTTTACCGGGGTGCGTCCATACATTAACAGCTTTAGGAGAGTCGAATGTGTTGACTATTGAGTTTTCTCCACAGCCTTATGTTGCGAGGGATGTGTTGATGAATGATAAAAAATAGCTTGAATATGGGAACCATTGCAGTAACGGGGGCTACCGGTTATTTGGCTGAGAATTGATAGAACGGTTGATTACCCAAGGACATACTATTCATGCGATAGCCAGGAATGAAGGAAAACTGATTGCTCTGAGGGGGAAATTTAAAAGCGTTCAAATCTTTCCATGCCCCGTTGAAGATTATCTTTTATTGAAAAAGGCATTGAATGGTTGTGATGGGATATTTCATTTGGCTGCGTTTAAAGATGTCATTTTGGCAAAAGAACATCCTCTGAAAGCTGTTCAGACTAATATTCTTGGTACGTTGAATCTTCTTAAAATAACTGTTGAGGAACAGAACATAAAATTTATTCTGGCAACAAGCACTGATAAAGCTGTTCAAGTTTCAGGAACGTATGGGGCTACTAAATTGCTTATGGAGAATCTTTTGGGGATTTGAGCAAATAAACGGATCGAATTGCGCTTATAGGATAGTTCGTTATGGAAATGTATTGCATTCTACAGGGTCTGTTTTGGTAAAATGGAAGTATGCATTAGAAAATAGGAAGGAGCTTATATTGACAGATCCTGAAGCTACCCGGTTTTTTATTACGTGGGAACAGGCAATAGATGTTATTTTTTCCTGTTTAAATGACGCTCAAAGTGCGGAACCGTTTTATCCGCCTAATATGAAATCGATAAGCTTAGGAATTTTATTGGAACTCACAATAAGAAGTATGCTAAAACTGTTCCTGACATCAGAGTTATCGGTTTACAAAAAGGGGAAAATATGCACGAATGTATCACGGCAGACTTAAGCAGTGAATATGCTGAAAGATGGAATAATGAGGAATTATTAAACCTTATCTAGAAAATACTATGAATGATAGATAGTTAAATCTTTCTTTTAAGACGGGGAATTGCAGTATATTGATTACTTTTGTCCTGTATCATAACTTATTAAACCTCGGATAGATATGGGAACAGAAGCATACAGGATAAATACATCAACCTTATGCCGATTTCGGCTTCAAGCTGCTTTTCGGCACGGCAATGAACAAGGAACTTTCGAGGCTGCCGAGATAGCTAAGTTCAATCCTAAGGAATTAGGCGAGTATTGGGAAAGTTTGAAGAATTTCCGCGACTGGTACAGCGTGATGTCCACCCAGTTGAAAAAAGGGCATGAGGAAGGTCTTAAAGAGGGTATTGAAAAAGGTCTTAAAGAAGGTCTTGAGCAAGGTCGTAAGGAAGAATGCTTCAAGAATGCAAAAAAATGAAACAGGCCGGTATTGCATTTGATGTAATTGCACAGGTTACCGGTCTGTCTATAGGGGAAATAGCGTCTTTGTAAGTCGTTTACAGCACCAGTCCGTCCAGCATCTCGATATAAAGCCTTATCGCTTCCTCAATTTCCGAAACCATGATATATTCATCAGCCGTGTGTGAACGGGAGGACTTTCCCGGACCGATTTTGACAGACGGGAACTTCATCAACGCCTGATCGGACAAAGTAGGAGAACCGAAAGGTACACGTCCTAGTTTTACCGCGCGTTTCACAAAGGGATGCTCGGCACTGATATGAGATGAGTTCAAGCGGAAAGAACGAGCTTTCGCCTCGCTTTTTAGATGGGCACTTATTTCTTTGAATAGTTCTTCGTTAGAGTAACATTCATTACTGCGGATATCCACAACGAAGTACAAGTATCGGGGATGACATTATGCTGCGTGCCGGCATTATTTGTGTCACGCTCATTTTGACGGGGCCTAGCAGGAGGATTCCTTCGGGAATTTATAATCACGGAACCACTGAATGTCTTCCAGTACTTTGTAAATAGCATTCACTCCTTCATTGCGTGCGGCATGTCCGGCTTTTCCGTATGCGGTAACATCCAGCACCATCAATCCCTTTTCGGCAATGGCAGGCTGCATTTCTGTCGGTTCACCCACTATGCCCAAAGTGATGGGAGGTAGTTGGGGCAATACGCTTTCTATTCCGTTTTTTCCGGAAACTTCTTCTTCACATGAGGCAAGAAAGATCAGATTGTATGCCTGCTCGGTTGTAGAGAGATGGCGGTACACCTGAAATAAGGATACTACACTGGCGCCGGCGTCATTACTTCCCAAACCGTAAATCTTTCCGTTTTCGGCTTTCGGAGTGAAAGGATGTTTCCGCCATCCGTTTACCGGTTTTACGGTATCGATGTGGGAATTTAGTAAAATAGTCGGTTTGTTGAGGTCGAACATCGGACTGATACACCAAATGTTGTTGCCCGAACGACCGGTCATGATACCTGTTTCTTCAATATAGTTCTGCAGAAAGTCGGCGGCAGCTTCTTCTTCCCGGCTCAATGAGGGGATACCGATTAACGAATTCAGCAATGTGGTTGCTTCGGAAGTGTAATATTCTATATCAATCATCTTGATTTTAATAATTTAATGTGTTGCAAAGATACTATTTTTGCGTGGTAAACGGTGATGAAAAAAGTAGGTAATTAAGTTAGATATGCAACTAAAACTTTCGGCTGATTTCTTCTAACTCTTTGACTGGTTGGGAAAATTAATGCCTGTTTATAGAGGATAATTCCAAATTAAACGATAACTTGCCGATGAATTAAAAATAAATCTTTGGAATGAGTAGTTCTTTCTTATCTGTCCTGATACAACGTCAGGCAGGGAAATATGGTGATCGTGTAGCGTTGCGTTACCGCGATTATAAAACAGAAACATGGATTCCGGTTTCTTGGAACCAGTTTGCCGCAACTGTAAAAACAGTTTCGAATGCATTGATAGAATTAGGTATAGGCATACAGGAAAATATAGCAGTTTTTTCTCAAAATAAACCGGAATGTCTGTATGTGGACTTTGGAGCTTTTGGGGTACGGGCTGTTACTGTACCATTTTATGCTACCAGTTCCGAGGCGCAGGTACATTATATGGTAGGTGATGCCGAAATACGTTATATCTTTGTAGGTGAACAGTTGCAATATGATGTGGCGTTCCGGGTTATGCAACTGGGAAGTCAACTGAAACAGATTATAATTTTCGACAAGGAGGTAAAACGTGATGAGCGGGACCAGACTTCCATTTATTTTGATGACTTTCTGAAATTGGGCGAGGCGCATCCGCATCAAGCTGAGGTAGACAAGCGTACTTCAGAGTCGGGTAATGGTGATCTTGCCAATATTCTTTATACCAGTGGAACAACCGGAGACAGCAAGGGGGTGATGTTGCATCATTCTTGCTATGAGGCGGCCATTCCGGCACACGATGAACGTTTCCCTCAATTGGGTGATCAGGATGTGATTATGAATTTCCTTCCTTTTACTCATGTGTTTGAGCGTGCATGGACTTGCTGGTGTCTTTCGATGGGGTGTACTTTGTCTATCAACTTGCGTCCTGCTGATATCCAGAAGACAATAAAGGAGATCCGTCCTACGGCTATGTGCAGTGTTCCCCGTTTCTGGGAGAAAGTGTATGCCGGCGTGCAAGAAAAAATCAATGAGACAACCGGATTGAAAAAGAAGTTGATGCTGGATGCTATTAAAGTGGGACGTGAACATAATTTGGAATATGTGTACAAAGGGCTGACTCCTCCGCCTGTATTGCACATGAAATATAAATTTTATGAGAAAACGATCTATAGCTTGTTGAAAAAGACTATTGGCATTGAAAACGGGCGTTTCTTCCCTACTGCCGGTGCGGCTATTCCGCCGGCTGTACAGGAGTTTGTTTTGTCGGTGGGAATTAATATGGTAGCGGGTTATGGATTGACGGAATCTACTGCAACGGTTGCTTGTGAGAATGATAATGACCATGTGGTTGGTTCGGTGGGGCGTATCATGCCTCATGTGCAGGTCAGAATAGGGGAGAATAACGAAATAATGCTACGTGGTGAGGGAATCACTCATGGCTATTATAAAAAGGAAGCTGCTACGAAAGCAGCGTTTACTGAAGACGGATGGTTCCATACCGGTGATGCGGGTTATATAAAAGATGGGCATTTGTTCCTTACAGAGCGTATCAAGGACTTGTTTAAAACTTCAAACGGGAAGTATATCGCTCCTCAAGCCATTGAAGCCAAATTGGTGGTAGACCGTTATATCGATCAGATTTCTATTATTGCCGATGAACGTAAATTTGTTTCTGCTTTGATAATTCCTGAATATAAACTGGTGAAAGAGTATGCCGCAAAAAAAGGTATTCGCTATGAAAGTATGGAGGAACTGTTGCAGAAACCGGAAATTATCGATTTGTTTAAAGAGCGGATTGATACACTGCAGCAGCAGTTTGCACATTATGAACAGATCAAGAGGTTTACCTTGTTGCCCCATCCTTTCAGTATGGAACGTGGTGAGCTGACCAATACGTTGAAAATAAAACGTAATGTGCTGAACAAGAACTATGCTGCCGAAATAGAAAAGATGTACGAAGAATAATGGGAAAATGAATAGATTTCCACTATCTTTGCACCTTGAAATGCAAAAATTCTCAAGATGATAACAATAGAGCAACTGAAAGACGTAAAAGAACGTACTGCGGCACTTGAAAGATATCTGGACATAGAAAATAAACTGGTTCAGGTGGAAGAAGAACAACTGCGTACGCAGGCGCCCGGTTTTGGGATGATGCCAAGAAAGCAGAAGCACAAATGAGGAAGGTGAAAGATCTGCAAAAATGGATCGACGGTTACCGTGAGGTAAAGACGATGGCAGATGAACTGGAATTGGCTTTTGACTTTTGTAAAGATGATTTGGTTACCGAAGAAGAAGTGGATGCAGCGTATCAAAAGGCTGTCACTGCGGTGGAGGCATTGGAACTGAAGAATATGCTTCGCCAGGAGGCCGACCAAATGGATTGTGTATTGAAAATTAATTGCGGTGCCGGTGGTACTGAAAGTCAGGATTGGGCTTCCATGCTGATGCGTATGTATATGCGTTGGGCGGAGACCAATGGCTATAAAGTGAGCGTGGCTAACCTTCAGGATGGGGATGAGGCCGGAATCAAGACGGTGACTATGAATATTGAGGGCAGTTTTGCATATGGTTATCTGAAAGGTGAGAATGGAGTCCACCGCTTGGTGCGCGTGTCTCCTTATAATGCTCAGGGGAAACGGATGACTTCTTTTGCTTCTGTGTTTGTAACGCCGTTGGTGGATGATAGTATTGAAGTGACAATTGAACCTGCCCGTATGTCTTGGGATACTTTCCGTTCGGGAGGGGCCGGCGGACAGAATGTGAACAAGGTGGAATCAGGAGTACGTCTGCGTTATCAATATAAAGATCCGTATACCGGTGAGGAAGAGGAAATCTTGATTGAGAATACTGAAACCCGTGACCAGCCGAAGAATAAGGAAAATGCGATGAGACAGTTGCGTTCAATTTTATATGATAAGGAATTGCAGCACCGCATGGAAGAACAGGCCAAGGTGGAGGCTGGCAAGAAGAAGATTGAATGGGGATCACAGATACGCAGTTATGTCTTTGATGACCGTCGTGTGAAGGATCATCGTACTAATTTTCAAACTTCGGATGTGAACGGAGTGATGGATGGAAAGATTGATGGCTTTATCAAGGCATACTTGATGGAGTTTTCCGGTTCGGAGAATTAGTAAATTCTTCGTAATTTATTTGTTTTCTTCTAGAAACTTTGTACTTTTGGGATATTCAAAAGAGATGGTTTAATCTTAAAAATGAAATACTTATGGGAAAGAATAAGAAAGCTGCTTATAGTAAGCGGGAAGAAGAGAAAGCAAATAGGATTGTAAAAGGTCTGTTCATCGGATTAATTGTATTAGCCCTTGTTATTATGGTGGCTATGCCATGTATGGATAAAAACGGAAAATAAATAGTGAAGTCCTGCTGAGGTTATTCTCTGCGGGGCTTTTTATATATTAAAACGCTATGGGACAAGAAATAGAACGAAAATTTTTAGTAAAGGACGACAGTTATAAACTAGAGGCTTATGCACATAGTCATATTGTGCAAGGTTATATCTGTAGTGCTCGTGGAAGAACTGTCCGGGTGCGTATTCGGGATAATAAGGGTATCTTACTATCAAAGGGGCTTCCAATGACTCCGGTACAAGTCGTTATGAGTGGGAGAAGGAGATCAGTTTGCAAGAGGCCGAAGAGTTGATGAAACTGTGTGAGCCTGGGTGATTGATAAAATCCGGTATTTGGTGAAAAGTGGAGAGCATATCTTTGAAGTGGATGAGTTTTATGGTGAGAATGAAGGCTTGACTGTAGCGGAAGTGGAATTGAATAGTGAGGACGAATTGTTCAAAAAGCCCCATTCATCGAAAAAGAGGTAACGGGAGATATTCGTTATTATAATTCTTTTTTGATGAAGAATCCTTATACTCGCTGGTAGATAATATATAGGCTTCTTTAACGTCTGAAAATAAACTACTTGCTATCGTTTACCTACCTTTGCAACAAACACAAACTCATTATTGATATATGAAACACAACATTTTATGGGGCATTATCTTGCTTGTGGCAAGTTTGTCATTTACGGCGAAGGCGCAAAAGGCTGTCCAAGGCCAGTTCTCAGTCAAGGGAGTCTTATTAGATTCTTTGTCTAATGAAGGGGAACCGTATTCTACAATCCGTATTTCATTGAAGAACAATCCTGCAAAGCCGGTGAAACTGGCTGTGACAGGAGCGGACGGCAGGTTTGACGAACGGCTTGCCGTGCCGGGGACTTATCTCATTCATTTTACTTCTGTAGGAAAGTCTCCTGTACAGAAGGAGTTCTCGATATCGGCAAATCGTAGGAATGTTGATTTGGGTAAGATTCTGATAGCAGAAGCGACTGAAATGTTGAAAGGAGTGGAGGTGGTAGCGCAGAAACCTTTGGTAAAGGCGGAAATAGACAAAGTGACGTATAGTATAGAGGATGATCCGGATTCTAAAACCAATACGACTCTTGAAATGCTCCGTAAGTTCCGCTGGTGACTGTAGATGGAGAGGATAAAATTCAAGTAAACGGTAGCAGTAAGTTTAAAGTGCATGTTAATGGCAAGCCGAATAACATGATGAGCAATAATCCTACCGAGGTATTGCGGAGTATGCCGGCCAATTCCATTAAATCTATAGAGGTTATCACCGAGCCTGGGGCTAAATATGACGCGGAAGGGGTGGCGGGCATCTTGAATATTATCACTGTAGGAGCAGGAATGGAAGGATATACGGTGACATTGAATGGTGGTGCAAGCAATATGCGTGTGTATGGTGGCGGTTATGGTACGGTGCAGTCGGGCAAGTTCACTGTTACCGGTAATTATTCTTATAACTACCAGGGATCTCAAAAGGGATTTGAAGATTCATATCGTGAGGATTTCACGTCTCAGGAAAATAAATTTTTGGAGTCGCATCGAAGAAGCAAGAGCTATGGCAATTTTCAATTTGGCAGTCTGGAAGGAAGTTATGAGATTGACACTTTGAATCTGATTAGTTTTTCTATGAATCTGATGACTGGCAATTTTACGAATAAGAGGATTGGAAATACCCAGATGACGAATCATGCCGGTAATCCGGTTTACGGTTACGGTTCTTTGGGAAATAATGAATCGGGCTTTGGCGAAGTGGGGGCAACATGGATTATCAGCATTCGTTTAAAAAGAAAGGGGAACTTCTTACTTTCTCTTATCGTTTTAGCCATTCCCCCAATAACAGTGAAGCGAATACGGATTATGAGGATACGTTGAATGTTCCTTATCTTTTGCAAAACCAATATTTTAAAAATGATGCCAGCACACAAGAGCATACGGCTCAATTGGACTATACCAATCCGATAAATTCGATACACAGCATTGAAACTGGTATAAAGTATATTTTTCGTAGAAGTAAAAGTGATGGTAAATATTATCTGGCCGATAAAACCGGAGAATATAAGTATGATCAGGATATGAGTACGCAATATGATCATAAGCAGGATATTCTGGCTGCTTATTTGGGCTATCAGCTGAAGTACAAAAAACTCGGTGGAAAGGCGGGAATTCGCTATGAGCATACATTTATGGATGCGGATTATAAAAATAAGGATGAGAAGTTTGATGCTCAGTTTGATGATTTGGTTCCATCCTTGATGTTCTCTTACCAATTGGCTCCTACTCAAGTTTGAGGGCATCTTATAATATGCGTATCAGCCGGCCGGGTATTTGGTTTTTGAATCCGTTTACTGACACCAGCAACCCTACTGCGATCAGTTACGGTAATCCTGATTTGGAAAGTGAAAAGGCCCATTCGCTTAGTGTTACTTTCGGTAGTTTCTCGCAGAAATTTAATGTAAATGTCAGTGCTAATTATTCTTTTGTCAATAATGGTATAGAGCAATACTCTTTTATAAAAGATGGTGTGATGAATTCTACCTATGATAATATAGGAAAAAGTAAGAATATTAATTTGTCTTTGTTCTTGAACTGGAATATGTCTCCTAAAACCCGCTTTAATATCAATGGACGGGGAGCTTATGTGGATTATAGAAGTTCAGGGCTTGATTTAAAGAATCATGGCTGGGAAGGAAATGTCTTCGGAAGCTTCCAGCAGACTCTGCCTTGGGATCTGCGTCTGAGTCTGAACGGAGGGGTGGTACTCCGCATATCTCTTTGCAAGGTAAAAGTTCCTCTTTCTATTATTATGCGATAGGCTCAGTCGTTCTTTCTTGAAGGAAAAGAGGCTGACTATATCTCTTAACTCGTCCAATTTATTTAATAAATATATTACTTTTAAGAATAACATCAATACTCCTACTTCTGCTCTTCTACTGCTACCAGAATTCCGATGCGTTATTATGGATTTAATATCAGTTGGCGTTTTGGGGAGTTGAAGGCTCAGGTAAAAAAAGCTGCGCGAAGCATTAATAATGATGATTTGAAAAGTGGAGGAGGTAATGCTGGAACCGGTGGAGGGATACCGGCTAATTAAAAGTTAAAACGAAACCACCTGTTAACTGTTAATTTAGGGGGTAAAAACTGTTATTTGATAGTTTATACCCCCTTTGTTGTTAGTTTTTCTGTCGTGACTTTTGCGAGAAGTCGTTAATATTGCAGCAGAAAGCAAAAACAGAAAATAACAATTTAAAAATAGATTAATATGAAGACAGTCGACTTTACACAGCATTTACTAAGTATACAAACCGAATTATTTCGCTTTGCATTTAAATTGACAGCTGACAGAGAAGAGGCTAATGATTTGTTGCAGGAAACTTCACTTAAAGCTTTGGACAACGAAGAGAAGTTTACTCCAGATACGAATTTTAAAGGATGGATGTACACCATCATGCGTAATATATTTATAAATAATTATCGTAAAACAGTGCGTGATCAGACTTCGTCGATCAGACAGATAACTTGTTCCATTTGAATCTTCCACAGGACTCAGGATTCGATTCTACAGAAGGTGCTTATGATTTGAAAGAGATACATCGTATCGTGAATGCGTTGCCTAAAGATTACCGTGTGCCGTTTGCTATGTATGTATCAGGATTTAAATATAGGGAAATTGCCGAAAAACTGGGACTTCCGTTGGGAACAGTGAAAAGCCGTATCTTTTTCACTCGTCAGAGGTTGCAGAATGATCTGAAAGATTTCCGTTAAGTTGACTCTCTATCTTTATTATATAACTTTGACTTTTATCATCACGCCGACTGTTCGCGAAGAATCGTCGGCGTTTCTTTTTAGGATTTACGCCATATAAGGGGGCGAAGTAAGTAATATCCTATTAAGGCGGCTAGTCCGACTCCAATGCTGTTTGCCAGAAAATCCAGCCAGTCACCGCTGCGGGTATCTGTGCAATAAGCTTGCATCAGTTCGATACACCCGCTCATAGCTACAGGAGCTATGATGCCTCCCCATATTACATGATTCCAATTGATAGCCTTATGATTCCTCAGGTATTCTATCCATAAAATGAAACAGAGTCCTCCATACATGCATATATGCACTACTTTGTCTATGTAGGGGATTTCTTCCACATCTGTTTTAGGAGGAGTGAAAAAGGAAAGATAAAAGATGATAGCTACAATGATCAAGGATACCGGATATTTTCTAAAATAATATAGCATACTTTAATTTTTTTGTGATTCGTCGCAAAAGTACGATTAATTTTATACTTTTGCAGGCTAACCAGTGTTGATTTATAATAATTTGATAGTTTTTTATGCAAAAAAGCGAAAGAGTAAATTTCGGAAGTAAGATTGGGGCTGTTCTGGCGGCGGCAGGTTCGGCTGTAGGACTTGGTAATATATGGAGGTTTCCCTATGAAACGGGAAATCATGGAGGTGCGGCATTTATCTTAGTATACTTGGCGTGTGTTTTTATGTTGGGAATGCCTATTATGATTGCCGAATTCACAGTAGGTCGTCATTCAAAAGCAAGTACGGGACGTGCTTATAAGGTTTTGGCACCCGGAACTCATTGGAAGTGGTTGGGATATTTGGGGGTTTTGGCCGGTTTTCTTATTCTAGGATATTATTCGGTAGTGGCAGGATGGACTTTGGAATATATATTGGAAGCGGGAATGAATGGTTTTGCAGATAAGAAGCCGGAAGATTTTGTGGTTGCTTTCCAGAGTTTTTCGAAGGACCCTGTTCGTCCGCTTATCTGGCTGGTCATCTTTTTATTGGCCACCCATTTTGTTATAGTAAAGGGAGTGAAAGATGGAATAGAGAAATCTTCGAAGGTGCTGATGCCTGTTTTGTTTGTACTGATAGTAGTTTTGGTGGGGTGCTCATTGTCGCTTCCCAATGCGGAAAAAGGTTTGGAGTTTCTGCTGAAGCCTGATTTCAGTAAAGTGAACGGAGATGTTTTCTTAGGGGCTATGGGGCAGGCGTTCTTTTCCTTGAGTTTGGGAATGGGATGTCTTTCAACCTATGCTTCTTATTTTGGGAAAGAAACCAAACTGGGAAATACGGCTCTGAGTGTCGGTGTGATTGATACTTTTGTGGCTGTCTTGGCCGGATTGATTATTTTTCCGGCGGCCTTTTCTGTAGGTATCCAGCCGGATGCGGGACCATCATTAATTTTTATTACATTGCCTAATGTTTTTCAGCAAGCTTTTAGCGGTGTGCCGATATTAGCTTATATTTTCTCGGTGATGTTCTATGTCTTGTTGGCTTTGGCTGCATTGACTTCTACTATTTCTCTACATGAAGTGGTGACGGCTTTTCTGCACGAGGAATTCAATTTAACTCGTGGCCGTGCTGCTAGATTGGTCACTTTCGGGTGCATTATAATTGGAATCATTTCTTCCTTGTCATTGGGAGTTATGCAGAAATATACGCTGTTTGATAAGGGATTCTTTGACTTACTTGATTTTGTCACTGCAAAAATAATGCTTCCTTTGGGTGGCTTGCTGGTATGTATCTTTGTAGGATGGTATTTGAAACGTTCCGTTTCTTATGAAGAATTGACCAATGGGGGAAAACTGAAAGCAGGTCTTTTCAAATTTGTATATCT